>Ga0247780_1000662_pt1 | contig 29705 bp, 36 predicted proteins | sample UWRJL079202R5_FD_179927 | JGI IMG/M metagenome (GOLD analysis project Ga0247780, IMG submission 179927) | Plant litter microbial communities from Arlington Agricultural Research Station in Wisconsin, United States - UWRJ-L079-202R-5 | ecosystem: Environmental > Terrestrial > Plant litter >... | reverse complement strand
AATCCACCAGCCCCCCCACCTCCTGGACCTCCTCACAGACCCCCGCCCGCCTCTTATTCTCCCTCTTCAGAATGACCCACAACAGCCCACTCACCGCCGCATTCCCCAGCAGATACGCCATCGCAAAACTATGCCCCACAATGAACCGTGGCGTGTCCCCCGACCGATACAGCTGCGTGCCCAGCACGGCGCCCAGATTCCCAATCGAGATCTGCATTGCGTTGGCGACGGCGCGCTTCGTCTGGCCCGAGACGTTGATGGCCGGCCACGAGAGGGAGAGGGCCGTGGCGGGGAAGATGCCGCCGGCGGCGAAGAAGGTACCGACGTAGGAGACGCCGGGGCGCGCGATGGGGTCGGTGTTGGAGAGGAGGATTGCGTAGCCGATGGCGGCGAAGAGGGCGGAGCCGACGATGAAGATGGCGCGCTGGTGGAGGCGCTCGGAGACGGTGGCGACAGTGAGGGTGGTGGTGAAGGCGAAGGCGTAGGGGGGGATGGTGAGCAGCTGCGAGATGGCGGGGGAGTAGCCGAGGGCGTTGATGATGGTGGGCAGGAAGAGGGAGAAGGTGTAGAGTGGCAGGGAGGTGGTGTGGAAGCCGAAGCCGTAGAGCCAGCATTTGGGGTCGCGCACGGCTTTGAGGACGTTGGCCCAGGTGAAGCGCTCGTCGTGCGTGGCGTCGCTGTCGGAGGAGAGACGGGCGTGGATGAATTTGCGCTCCTTGTCGGAGAGGAATTCGGCCGTGTCGGGGTAGTTGTAGATGAATTTGTAGGCGAAGAGGGCGACGACGACGGTGGCGATGCCCTCGAGGATGAAGATCCATCTCCTGTGGGGTGTTAGTGTCCCTTCCGTGATTTTGAGGAGGGGGGGAACATACCATCCCTTCTCCCATACAGTGCCTCTCATGAAGCCGATTCCCTATCGCCACAAATATTAGCACCTTTCCTCCTAGACCCTTGTTAGGAACCACTCACATAAGCCAAAATGCCACCAAACGATCCTGCCAACGCCGCAGCGCTAAAGAACAACGAGATGCGGAACTGCCTCTCCCTGCGCTTGTACCACATCGAAAAGTAGTACACAACGCCCGGAAACAGCCCCGACTCGGTGACACCCAGAAAGAATCTCGCGACAAAGAACCCCGCCAGGTTCTGCACGATGCCCATCAGCGTGGCAACAATACCCCACAGGATCGTCAGCGTCGGCAGCCAGAACCTCGGCGTCGTGCGCTTGAGGATGATGTTGCACGGGATCTGTGACTTGTTAGCCCCCTTCCTTTTCTCCCCCATCCATCCTTCCCTCACGCCATCCCCCTCCCGCACCGCACACAAACAGGAACCCAACTGACCTCAAAAATGACATATCCCACAAAATACAACGTCAGTCCCGTAAGATACTGGTTCCCCGTCATGTGCAAATCCGTCGCCAGCCCCTCAATCCTCGCATTCCCCACATTGCTCCTATCCAGGAACGACAGCAGGTACAAGATCCCCACGGCCGGCAACAGCCGCCAGTCGAGCTTGCGCAGCAGCTTGCGCTCGTTGATGGTGCCTGCGGTGTCGTCTTCGAGCTCGGAGGTGGAGGCGGATGCTGGGTCGAGGGTGCCGACCTTGGCGTCGCTGTCGGGTAGGGCTGGTGGCGGCGCCTCTGGCTTGGCTTTGGGCTCGGCGGCCATGTCGGCGTGGATGGCGTTTGGCGTTCTGCTGGGCGGCCACGCGGGGTGGGCGATGGGGGGTGAGTGACTGCCGGTGAGGATGGGAGGGAAAGCTTGGCTTTGGGGAAGGACGGGCTAGTAGGCTGTAACTCGCGTGAGAATATCCCCGAGAGTGAGTATTTCAGTTATGTCTGTTTCGCTTGCGCTCTCAGTGAGAAGCTAACACAAGCGGAAGACAGGCGAGACAAAACAGGACGCTGAGAGACCGGAATACTGTCGGGTTCCAATGACTGCACCGTCGATCTGGCCCTGGGCCTCCCATATATAAACCCCTTCCTAGGTGCTAACGCCGACACTCCGAGTCCCGGACTCAACCCTCCAGCCTGCCAGGCGCAGCTACCACCCAAGTCCTTGGGGTGCCTGGGCAGGCGACACGGCTCGCAACGCCTCCCGCAACCAAACTCCAAGACCGTTCCCAAAACTCCAACCTCCCGTACTAACAGCAATGGCCGAATCTCCCCCAAAATGGCGACATGGCGGCTCTGCGGCCGCCATTGGGCGCGTCCCCACGGGCCGACCAACGTCCTGCAGGGATGGCTCAATCACGACATCGTCGCCTCCCCAGATGCGGTAAGAACGCTCCCGGCTCCCCCACGAGCGAGCCAATGATGTCATGCAGCCAGTGCCGAAGCCATGCGGCAAGGTCTCTAGATAGAAAACCTACCGATATGTCGGGCGAGGTAGCGGATTGAAGATCACAGGAATTGGGGATGGTCTCTCAGATCGGGGTTGGTGATTGTCTGAGCGTTAAGAACGTGCTGCGGTGAGTTGGGGAGGAAGCGTGGGGGTGCATTGGATGCGGGGAAGGGTTGAGGTAAACACCAGAATTGTTTGGGGTAGGGCACGTGAAAATGCACTGGGTCAATCTAGGTGGGAACTCAAATGCAGGCGAGCGTAATTTGTGTGTATGTACAACCTCGAGATGCGAGCGCCGCCGCGGTACTCTACCGTACGCGCGGTCGGATGATAAGGTAAATATTTGCAAGAAGTGAAGAGCATAGGAGAGAAGACATCCAGGAGTACCAGAGCTAATTGGTAACTAGCGTGACGGCATTTTCATATCCCTGTGTTGTCATGGTGGAGCTCAACGCTAGGTATGCTTAAAACGCCGGGTTGGCGTTGGTCAGAAGGTGCTCAAAGTACTTCTGGAACCACTGGCCGGCCTCAGGGGCGGGCTTGAGAGCATCCGCCTCGCCGCAGTGGAAGTCGTAGCGGTTGGCAGTGGTGTCGCTAGTGCCGTCGGACTCGCCACTACTGACAGTTAGTCACAATATCATTTCGGGGACCGCAAGAGAACTCACCCTGGCTTGATCCAGACGAAGGCATCAGTGAGGTCGTGGCCGGTGTTGGCGCTAGGGCGCATACCAAAGCCAGCGCCGTTTACGTTGCACCAGTGACCCTGCTCGATCTGTCCAGTGGGTTGCTTGCCCGAACGGCCCTGATCGACGATGAAGTGAGCCGGGAAGCCAGCAGCGTTAAGAAGCGGGCTGAAAGCCTCAATGTAGCGCTTCTCGTCGAAGTTAGGATTGGGCGTTGTGTACGACGGCGCGGTCGACAGGCTCCAGGCGTTGTAGTTGGCAACGTTGGTGGCAAGGCCGCGAACAGCAGCAGGGCGACCGGCATCCTTGTAGATCTGAGCGTACATGTCGGCGGCAGGCCCGATGTTGGCAGGCCAGCCGAGCCAGCCGCCGTGGCCGCCGTCGAGGTACATGGCAACGTTGGGTAGGTTGAGCTGCTTGAGGGCATAGACGGTGAGCTCCTTGTAGGTTGTTGCGGCGCCCTTGCACTTGGCAACCCCCATGTTGGTGATCATGTTAGCGAGGGAGTCGGGCTCGATGACCATGATGGTGCGGACATCGGAGTAGGCCTGGACCTGGCGGCGGATCTCGTCGATGTAGGTCTTGTAATTGGCGGCACCACCATTGGCAATGGCGAACTCGCCGTTCGAGGCCGCGGCGGCGCAGTCGCGATCCGGGAGATCGTAGACGACAATGATAGCGGCGTAGTTGCCACCGGCCTTGTTGGCGGCGCGGATCTCAGCCAGGGTTCCGGGCAAGAGGGTCGACAGGGTAATGTTGCGATCCAGCCACTGGAAGCTGGGAACCTTGGCGACCGCAGCTGCCTTGGTGGCCATGGCGCCGGTCATGCTGGGGATGGCTAGCGAGTGAACCTCGGAGGAGTAGTAGCTGTTGGCCCACATGTCGACACCGACGAAGGGGTTGCCCGCGTAGGTGGCCGTGGCGCCGCCGCTCTGGACGGGTGCAGTTGGCTTGGTTGTGGTGCTGGGCGTCACAACGGGTCCGGCGCTGGTGGTTTTGGAGGTGAGGCTAGAAACCCGGACGCTGCTGGAGCTGCTCGACGACCGGATGCTGGTGGTGGTCGGTACGGGAGCCTTGGTCGTGGTCGTCACCTGGGCGCCGGGCAAGCACTGGGAGTACCACTCGTTGGTAACAACGCAAGTGCTGCCCGCGCAGCAGCTGGTGGAGCCGGTGAAGCCATTTCCGCCGCACTGGGCCCTGCGATGTATGTTAGCTGGCTGAGCTAGACCATGTCAGGTGCTGGGGAGTGTGCGTACCAAGTTGCGCTGCAGCTTTGACGGTCCTCGAGGAGAGGAGCGGCGAGTGCGCTGGCTGCCAAAGCGGCGGCGAGGAGAACTTTGCTGGCCATTGTGAGGTGAGTGACTGACTGAGGTGAGAATGGTCTGGTGAGTGTAGAATCAATCTTCAAAACACGGTGGTGGACGACCATTATATCATCGATCTCGCGGTCCCCCTTTTCGCGTGCGCCTGCGACGGCCCTCGCGGTCTGTGCTAGACGGATCAACGGGAACGATTCCCCTCGGTGTTTCCAGGGATGGGCTCCGAGACCCGATGCCACTACGCATGGTCGTCATCGGGTATGTCAGGTTTATTGGGATTGTCCGTTGCAGGGCAGTCCAAGTCTTGGAGACCAAGGACCACGACGCCACCAAGCTCTTTCAGGGCGCGTGCGGCACAGACACACGGAGTCGCGGGATGATGCAACCAGAAAATTAGCTCAGGAGGCAACCCAAGATCTAGCCGCGGCGCGGTGTATAGGGAAACGTGGGAAGATGCGCCAACCAGGAAACAAACATATTGCTAATCAGGTGGGATGCGGCATCCTTGCTTAAGATTGCATCGCGGCCAATCTCGGAGCCCACGTTCCTGGATGTCCTCGAAGGGAAGAGCTCGGCTGTTGGTGTGGGGCATTCGGCAGCCCGGGCTCGTTCGCGGGGACCCCGCAAAGATTGGACGACCGAAACAGGCGATGCGTCCGGTTTGGTTGCATTGTCAACGGCGAATGCAACCCACAAGATCAAATTCTGCGGGCGTGACTGCCGAGACAAAATTAGACGTGGTCGCCTGCCAAGCAGAATCTCGTGATCCGCATTGCACCGCACACATCTGGCGGAACAGTTGCCGTCTTGCCAGCCCCTCTTGGTGCATTATTCAGAAATCGGTCTCTCATTACGCCGCTCTTGAGTCAAAGATAACGTCGAGCCGGCCATCCAGGACTCTCTCTACTCCACGCTTTACACTTTGTGCAAATGCTGCATCGTCGATCAAAATTCCCAGCTCCTGAGAAGTGTACCAACTCGCACGGTCCATGTTTCCCGACCCAAGCACGGTGAGTTCCTCGTCAACAATCGTCAGTTTCAAGTGGGAATGAACCGGTTCTTCCGTCGAAGTTTCCGTCGTCCCTGACAAAGAGCGGAAGCCCATGATACAGAGCCGCCCAAATCCAGTACCCCCAGCCTCGAGATCGCGAGCGTTTCCTGCACGCTGGTTGTTGTGCAGCATGCGGAGTCCTCGCCGTGACGGGCGGTCTGTCAAAATGGCGCTCATACGGTGAAATTGACGCACAAGCGACCGAAGACACCACTTCGTAGTCGTGCCGGCAGTGACAAGCTGCTCCAGTACCATCATATTCTGGTTCGTGACAATCGTGACGTCGACGCCCCTCTGCATCGCGTCCAGCAAAGCAGCAATGACCAATCCGCAGGTGAGGTTTGGTGTTTGGACGTAGATGCTCCGCCGCGCTTCGTCAAGGAGCTCCAAGACGGCAATGTTGAGCGGCGTCCGAGGGACCGGAGATGGCTTCTGCCAAGGGAACGGGTGGAACTTGGGGTTCCAATGATGCGACGAGGGAAGAACAAGGGTGGGCAAGGGTGCTGGAACTGCTGGTACTGGCAGAGACACGTGATGGTACGCCGGGCTGTGAATTAGCGTGAGGTCTGCGTCTCCGGCGTTAAAGGCTTGGTGTTCGAGGCCCCGGGCCGTGATAGGCCTCCGAAAGTCAAGGCCGCTCTCCCAGGTCATGGCGTAAAATGCGGTGAGGCCGGTGACAGCTTCGCCAGTGAATTCCAGACAGCCTTCCAGCCACGATTCCCAGCTGACGTTGCAGCTTGGCACAAAAGCGCGCTCCCTGTCGATGATGACAAACTTGGGGTGCATGACGCTGAAGGGAAGGAAGAACAGGCTCTTGACGCGGAGTTCGATCGCGCCTGCCTCCAGCAGTTCGGGCTCGGGTAGTCCGAGGTCCTTTGCCCAAGACGAGGGCGGATACAAGTAGCCATCGCGGGATTGCGGGTGGAACAGCTTCTGGAATATCGATCGCGACGAGAAGCAGATGCGCACCCTCAGGGGCGGAAGGTCGGGGCCGCCGCTCGCTCGGGCATCGCTAATGAGCTGGCGGCGGTGGGCGGCCAAACTAGCGAGAGCATCGTGGAGTGCCGATAATGTCTTGGATGGAGCCCAGAAGCACGTGACGAATAAGACCTCACGCGTCGCCGATGTGATGGCGGGAATCAGGGCTTTGGTGAAGATGGAGGCGCCCGTGCCGAAATGGAAGCTCCGCGGCGTGCTCTGTGACGCGACGAGCTCCATGTCGGCCCTATCACGAAAGTTGTACCGTGGGAAGTCGTCATTCTGCCATCGTGTAGTCGCTGGACTCTCTTCTTCCAGCTGGCCGACAAGGTCTCGGGCGAAGCTGGATTGACTCATTGCATTGCGTAAATTGTTGTTGGAGCAAGTGCTGCAGGAAGTTGGAACAGCAGACACGAAATGCCGCTCGCTAGCGCGTTCCAAGCAGGCAGTGTAGGGCTTGGCAGTCGTGACCAACCCTAACCCCCTACCAGCAACAATTCGCCAGGAAGGAACGGCAGGCATTTCACAGCTTTGGCCATCATGATTCGTCGAGGAGACTTCTCGGTCGGCAGTCGAACGATCTCAAGGTGGCAGCCTCAGGCAATAATGCGCAGCCGCCCAACTGCCCCGTACCTGTCGACGTTCTTCAACCTTCGCGCGCCCTTTGACATCTACCTTCATGACAACCTTGGAACCCACCTGCCCTCGCGATGTCTGGCCTTTGAGGCGGCATCCACCTCTGCGCTTGTGTGCGGCGTTTTTCAAGCGGTCACCCGGGCAGTTTTGCTGGAGAGGTTTGCAAAGCGTCAAAAAGCATCTTCGGGGCTGGAGCCGTCGCCAGTTCAGCACCGCCGCTTGCTCTGTTCGACCCTGGAGAGTCTCACTATGGCCTTCACCGATGGCGAGGCAGCCGCGAACTCGGCCCCGCAGTCCATGGCGCCACAAGACATGAGCAAAGCGCAGAATGACGCTTTCCAGGTCACAGTTGATATCAACAACAGCATCGCAACATCAGGCCTTCATTCTGCGCCACCGGCGCTCAGGTAAACATGCTCCCCCCTTCCCCATCCACGGCCCTCCGGCACGGCCCTCCGCACCCTCTGGGATCCTAACTCCAGTCACCCCTCCGCCCACGGTTTTCCATATTCTTACCTAGGCCGAGCCGAGCCGGGCGACCACGGGCCGCACGGCACGGGACCCTCAGGCACGGTGCCGCACTCGATGTCTTTCATTCCGCCGAGGTCGAATCGCTAGGTCGGGTCTAATAACGACTTAAAGTCATGCTTCTGGGTGTAAGTCTTTTATCCCTGGACCCAGAGGTTTGAGTTATCGATATAGATGTGAACTATCTCCTGGCGTTTGGTAGGTATCGTGTATAGTTCAGGACGGGAACTCAGCATCAGTAGCGTGAGATGCGATTGTATGTGGGTTTTTCGTTCGTTTAAGGTGGGTGCAGCGATATGAAGTTGGAAATCGCGGTTACGAGTGATTTTTAATGATTTGAAAAAAAGAGGCGAGCAAATCATTCACGTGAGCTCAGGCTCACTCTGAAACCTCACTGACGGCTTTCATCCACAACGCTGTAAAATAATATACGTAGGTACCTCAGTACTGTTTGCCGACTGTGTTGCATTTCAGCGCTGATAGAGCCGCTTCCCAACCTTGATCGATCCATCACAACAGCGTTGATGGGGTTGAAGGAAGCTGAGGAAGTGGCCGTAGTTAAAGTAGTCTTATCAATCAGCCGGCATCGCGAACACAAGATGCAAAAAAAAAAAAAAAAGGTTAAGCGATGAAGGCCAATTATATTGGCATTTGTATAAAGGCATCTATAAATAGCCGTGTGGCCTTGACTTCGGCAAATGTTAATGCAGCGCAGTACAAATTGCTGGCCATCGACACTTCAATGTAGCTAAGGCTAGTTTCTGGCTTCAATTGACACACCGCCGACATGATCTCTCAATTGATCCTACGTCTCTTATTTTTTGCTACTCAGGGAGCCGTCTTTGCAAAGGCTGCCAATGCAACAGCTTTCGTTGACCCGAGACCGACGGCATACTACACTACCATCTCCTTAATCCACCCGTCTGATATCGTTCTGACCCGAATCATCACCTCAACCGCCTGGCTCGGCACCGCAACGTATTGGTCAACAGAGCCATGCGTCAGCATAATCGAGGTTGTGCCCGGCGTTACCGGTTGGGTTCTCATCACATCGTACGAGCGCGCTAGCTCACCTTACCCATCTCATTACACCCACACAGAGTGGGCGACATCCTGGACTACACTCCCGGAAACGAAAACCACCACACTCTCTACTTGCTCCGCCACTCTTGTTGTGTCAAGTGTCCTTGCTGCCACTACCACCTTGCTGACGACAGGAACCCATATCAACTTCGTAGCCTACACGACGGTTGACGGGGTGTGCAGGTACATGACGGAGTGGGTGACGGTGGGAATACCTCCTCCTCTTCCGACCACACCGGCATTGCCTCCAGGCGACGGGACCGTCTACACGACGACCCAGCCCTACACAGTGACGTGGACGTCGTACGTCTCGCAATTCACCATACCAACAACCACCATCACGCTTACGCGATGTATCAATCCCACCGTCACCGTCCTGTTCCCGACAACAGTCACGGTGACGACCTGGCCGGCGGGAACAATAACTATTACCAGCGAGTTCCGATGCGGTCTACGAGGACTGCTTGTTCCATCTCGGCAACGAGGAATTGTTGGCCCAATATTTCGCTCGGCAGGTCCTCCTGTCCCTGGAGGGTGGCCGATTCCGCCAGGCAACCCCTTCGAGTTGATACCGCCTGGGTATGAATCGCGCCGTACGGATGTACCCAAAACGACAGCGACTTATACCATGACGGAGCGGAAGGTGGTTGCGACGGTGACGGAGGCGATGGAGACGCCCTCGAGGGTGTCGAGGACGGTCTGCGCACAGACGAATATTAATGTGAGTCGACTTTGACTGTCGGCAAATCGGCAAGCAGAAGAGGGTGCCCGCCCAATCGGGTTCCCTTGTTGGTTGCTCATGGGCGGCAAATCCGGCGGTCCGACGAGCGGTGCAATTATGATGGGGGAATCTAAACGTGAGGTTTAATCTTTCCGAAGTCAGCCTTTGTGTGTCGTAGGCATCTTTGTAATCCGAGAGATCACGATTTCGTGTCATGGGTTTCATTCTGAGGGACCTATCCGCACCCACGGAGGTCTTAGTTGCACCCATCCCAGCCAAATACGGATAGCTGGCACTGCCAAACAACCGTCATCCAAAAGCGCCACATTTGTGTGAGAAACGGTACCTTTGGGATGTTCGCGATTTTGAACCCTAGAATCTCCGTATCTCCACTACCCGGGCTCCCCCGCCGTGGATCTGGTAATGAGGAGGCATGAGTATTTTTGGTGGTGTTGTGGCCCTTGCGCGGCGCCAGCCAAACTGCCATCACATGACTAAAAAACCCGAAAACCCTGCCACTCGCAAGATCTGGAGTGTTTTGAAAAAACTGGACACGATAGTCAAAGGGCTGAATCTTCCAAATCCGCAATCTTTTCGATTCAGCGTTCAATTCAATTGATTACGCAATATGGCCAAACCTGCAATAAAAACAACTACCGCTTACATCTATGTGACGGCAGTTTGGCTACGGGCGGGGAGGGCAAAACACCAAGGCCAATTATCAAGTCTGTTCTTGTATTCGAGAGCGGTCTGCGCGAGCCAGGGCGCCAAAGCTGCGGCCACTCCGCGCCAAGGAGCGATTACATAATTTGACACACCTCCTCAATCTTCCACTTCCAAGTGGTTGATTGGGTAATGATCCATCGCCGCCAGCCCATGTGGTTCATTAGCGAGCGCGTCGTTCGAAGCATACTAGCTTGGCGACGGCACTATCTCAGCCATGTGCGGCCTGCGGGAGCGCATGCTCGCAAGCAAGCATGCCTACCTTGCCATCCTCTAGGGGAGGTGGGGGTATTTGATATGCTCCTCAATAGCGTTCCGGAAATGCCCTGTCTTAATTCTAGTGGGGCTTTTGTTGCATGCTATTCGTCTTCGTTGCTCTCTTCCTGTAGCAGCTCACAGGCCTGCATCTCAGCCCCATGGCGTGACCCGGCCCGAAATTTCACAGCAACGATCAGCCCATCGCAGCCCATTTATCTCGCGCAACCAGGAAGATTCAATCAACGCAACCGCAATCGTGCTAGAGCCAACTTCCTGCCCTCATGATGATGTCCTGGACAGTTTACGCCGTGACTACACCCGTCTTTACTACCTTTTTACACCTCGCGCTCCCCTTTGCATCGGCCTTCCCAATCGCCCGGCAAAATGAGGCCCAAGTAGAGAGCAGTGATCGTTCTTCTACATGGCAGGTCCTTGCCGATGGCACACAGGATCTCGCCGCACTGGTCGGTCTCTTCGCTACAGACTCGGTCGAGCGATACGCCGTCGACTACTCGCGCGGTTACCTTGGTGCTGCCTTGGCACCCTGCTCCATGTTTGGCATTCTCGGTTATGTGCGCGCCCTCATCAAACTCGCCATCGGCACCGAGGCGTGCGTCGCCGCCGCGTTCCCGACAGCTCCCGTGCGTTCAATTCTCGGGGCTCCACCGCAGGACCGTCTGCCCGGAGATGAGCTCGTCACAGTGAACTACCTCGAAAGAACGCAAGTGGGCGATGCCATAACCTGGAGACTCATCAAGAGCGTTGCGCACACAAAAGAAAGCATGCCAGCCACCTGGGCTCACAACGCTGTGGCATCGTCGGATCAGATGAAGCCGGCTTTCTTTCTCTTGGAGGCGGAAAGAGAAAGCAAGAAATACATCAGCAAGCAGAGCCCACCCCGCCGGTGGCACGTTGTCTTGGCTATCTTGGTATCAACTTGCGTCAACTCCTTCCTGATCCTCAGCATCGGAGACACCTGGCCATGGTTTAAGCTCGTGGCATCCGCCGGCATGTTTGTCGCACTGTTCGGGTCGAGTCTGACATGGGCGACAGTGTATATGACGGAACAGGTGCCAATCTTTGGGGAAGCCGACCCCGTCTATCTCGATCAGGAAGGGGAGGTGCACCGCCGCCCATGCGGTTCCGTTTCCTTGAAGACCTCCCGCAAAGACTCGCAAATTTGCGTTATTGAGAGGGGTGGGTCGTATGTCCTCCTTCCCTGCAAAACTCTTTCGGGTCGAGGCTACATGCTTTGCCGCATTGGGTCGGGAATCCTGGCGGCGGTTATCACCCTCGGGTATATCTGCCAATACATCGTGGTGCGCAGTTCGACCGAGACGCAATCGCTTGCATGGCTCCTCGTCCAGGGCGCCCTGACACTCTTCCGCGTTCTGGTGTGGGTTTATCCGTCACAATGGGTGCCCAGCATTTTCGACCAGAAAAACGTCGTCTACACCCACCTCCGGAGACCCGCCTTTTCCGACTTCCAGAGCTCTTCCGGGACTCTTCTCGGCTCAGGGCTCGACAGTTACGAGAACTTCCAGGAGCTGGAGCTTGCAACAGTTTTTTCATCCTTCGGCGTCGGCCTTGACGAAATCACTCTCCCCATAGGACCGTTGAGATCCCTCCAAAATATTGCCCTCGCTCCAGCCTTCACGAAAGCCCTGAAAGCAGAGGATGCCTATGTCCAAGAAGTAACACTAGCGCTAGAGGCGAGGAACCTCTCTTGGGACATGAACCCCCTTCTATTCCGGAAACTCCTGCTCCAGAGAATTGACGACCCCAGTTTGAAGACCTTGGAGAGATCAAATAAGCAGATACTGGGAAACCTCACTGCTAAGGTCTTGGATCTCGTTGGTACAACAACATGGGATGAGGCGCGGCCGGTTCTCGTACCCCTCGTTCGTGTCTCTTTTCAACTTGAAGCTTTAGATGAGGCCGACAGGCGAGCCGATCGACGACTTGAGCAGGGCTGGTGCACCTGTTTTTCGCAAGAGAACCCGAACATGAACCTTGTGGAGGTTTTCCTGGATCAAGATTCTCAGGAGCCAACTTGGGTTCCCTTTTCGCAAGTTCTTCCCGCGCCGAAGACCTTTCGGCTGGGGACGTTTCCTAAATTCCGCGTGGTTTGTGAGACGGGCGAGGCCGGCGACTTGTCCATTGACTCCGAGCTCACGGTTCAAGGCTATCGACGCAAGTGGGGCGAGTTTTCTGGAATGCTCACCATAGCAGCTCGTCTGTTACAGGAGGCAGCTGATGGGAGTCCTCAGCGATGGTATGTCCAGTTTCACGAGGATAGCGTCCTCGCAGTGGAAGATCTCCACCCAGAGGTTGCGAAGCCGGCGAGAATCCAATGAAAGGCCATATTCCGCAGAATGCATATGAAGAGAACCTCGGCCTGCATTATGTTTCCATGAATTAATATCGTTTACCACGACATCCCTTATTTCCCATGCACCTTCATCGGTTTGTATTCCATCTGTGTGAACCTCCGCCGCCACTCCCCCATCCCTCGCCCTAGTCGCACCATCACCACCCCAACACAATAGCACCAACCCTATAGGTACATAGCAACCCGCTCTTCCAGCCCAGTTAGGCGTCTTACTCCCCGTCCTTATCGCCGTAAGCGTACCCACCCCTCCCCCAAAACATCCGGGCAGTGCCTGACAGCTGAGCATCGCAATGCCGAAGTTATTCCTAACTGCTTTTGCGCCAACAACAGCTGAGAACTGGTGGACCTTGTGAACTTGTGGATAAACCCCGAGTAAGCAAAAGCTAGAAGATTGGCGGGATTGGCTGCATCCTTGCTGGAAGCGGGCGAAGGGAACTATCATTGGTAAACTGGGTCAAGAGGTTACCGGGGATCCACCAAAGAGTCCTCCGCCCCGCCTGTTCGCATAAACACGTCATGATGAAATGATTGATTGATGCCGTGTTGAGTGGAATTTACCCAGTGCCCTTCTTCCAGCTTCCACAATCACCCAGTTACCTTGAAGCAGCAATCAAATCCTGGCCGCTAAATCCACTTCAAGAAAGCTTGAATCGTTTGTGAGCTGCCAGTTGTCTGAATCGTGGGTTTTGCCGGTTTTACCTGGGTCTGGTGAGTTGATCAGTCCACTTCTACGACATCGCCACTGTGTCGTGACAACACCGAAGCATCCGGCGACCAAATCCACGGCTACTTAACAAATCCCCAGTACCACCCTCCGTTGCTACTTTGGTTCCCCATCATCATTATCATCATCATCAACAATTGATCAACATCCATCAACTGAACTTCTCTCACAAACCATTTAACACACCACCACATCCACCCCTCAATCACCGTCACCATGACCGTCACCATCAAATTCGACGACCTCAAGCCCGACACGGTTGTCACCAACCAATTCGAGTCCAAAGGAATCCTCTTCACCTCCCCCTGCGCTGTGGTCCGCGACCCCGAAACCCTCGCCCACTCGCTGCACTCCAAGCACCAAAGCAGCATCACCCCGCTCCCCACGCGCGTCATCCGCGCGCGCTTCGTCGAGCCCCACCACAGCAAGCTCGCCGTGACAGCCAGCTTCTCCAACGCCGGCAGCGATGGCATGCACGCCATGCTGCGCATCTTCGACGCCCTCGGCCACCAGATTAACGAGCGGTCGTTTGGCAGCACCGGCGCGACGGGCAGGACGGAGATCCATTGCCCCAACCACAAGATTGCGAGCTTTGAGATCTCCGGGCGCACGAACAGATGGGATGCGCTGGACTCGGTGACGTTCGACCAGGCTGCCACGGCCGATTTCAAGGTTGGGTATGAGGGCACCGCTGAGCCGTTGGGGCTTCCGCAGGGCGGGGTTATCACGGCGCGATTGGCGTTCTCGAGGTTGCATGGGTCGCACGGGGAGATTTTGCTGTCGCTGGCGAGGCCGTGTCCGGGCACGATGTGGAGGTTTGACCCGCCGGTGGTGGGTTCGGATGTGTTGCATACGCAGCTGGAGATCAGGGCGGGCGCGGACGCCGCAGAGGTGGGGAGGTTTGAGGTGCAGGTTGTGGCGATGCCGAGGCATAGGACGGCGGGAAGGCATGAGCGGGATGTTATGGTGCCGATTTCGATTGTGAGGGTCGCGCCGTTGGAGGCGAAGTGAGCGGGTTGGGGACATGGGATGAAGATTGAGAAGCTGTTGGATTGAAGTCAACTTGGGAAAGAGGATGGAAAACGCTGGATGTACAAAGTACACCGTGTGGATGTGGAGAGGTGATCGCTAACCAAATTTAGCATTGAGTTGTGGAATCGGCGAGCTGGTTGAGGTGGCGCCACCGGATGCGGTGAGACTGTTTGCAAATTGGGGTCAGTAGACTGGTAGAAGGGCATGAGGGTGGTGTCTGTGATTGTGGAAAATTGCTACCCGATGGTCATGGGTTCTGCCTCTTTGATGTACACTTGCTGTTTGTGGTTGAAAGAGCTGCTTTCCGTGTTGGCAGGTAACTGTGACAATCAGGAGACAATGTGATGCTAACAGCTCTTGACGTCCCCGGAATTTTCTGGGTTGGCTTCTGGCCTCCGGCGCTGGCCATCAGATGCTGCCACTGGCTGCCGGAAAGCAAGGCACAATCAACAGCAGGCTGCAACAAGCACACCGAAACATCGGATGAAAAGAACCAAGACAAGTCCCACAGAATGATTCCAGCGCTTCCACTCCTGATAAGATAAGAAGGCGCAACTGCGTGCCTTCCTTTTTAATTTCGATCTCTGACCGTTCCCGACCCCGCCCCGTTACCACCACCAACTTGAAGACCGAGATTTGCTGCGTTGGATTTCTTTCGCGAGTGCAGCTACAACTGCAATCGCAAAGTAAGTCTTTGCGCGTTAGATCAGCAACTCGAGGTCACGGAGAACCATCGACTTCGCGCGCCTGCGACTCGCCGTCGTTGAAGGCAAGACCGATCTGCTCCCGCGCTTGCCGACCGCAGAGACCGCCCGCTCAGCCAGCGCCGAGTAACACATCGCCAAAAAGCTCATCGCCTTGAGCTATGGTAATCGAGGCCAAAAGATAAAGATCACAGTGATCTTCGGTAGTTGACAAGCTCACCGGAGCCAAAAGAATCCCGCCGCGCCTTCTCTGCCTCCCGGCGACCGCCACATCAATGCGCCCGAGCCAACTTCGCAACCGCGGCTAAACCGGAGCTCACTCTCAGTTGCCGCGTAAGTGACGGCAGACTACATGAGTTGCTCTGACTTCTGCTAACGGGTTAGCCCAGCTTTCCGAATGCGAACATCGATCAATCTACCCTCCGCGCAGCAACTCCAAGCTCTGTCCGCGCATCATGTCTTCCGTCAGCTCTGAAGAACTCTTGAGCTCGTGGGAGCACCAGGCGAACGGAGGTTCTCGAGAACTCGAACTCCAACATGTCCGGTCTGCAGAGGAGAGCGCGCGGAACTCGCCTCCACGGCTTGGTATCTTCCTCCCATTAGTACCCCTCGTCGAGCCCGGATTGCAGGCGAATAGAGCACGTGAGACATCCCAAAACAACTAGGAGCGCTTTGAGAGTCGCATGAGCACTGCTTCTATGATTCTTCCTGCGGATATACAACCTGAAGAACCTGATTGGGCGCTCGTCTTTGAATCAATTGACTCGGAGGCAGAAGCCGAAGCCAAGGACTCCTCTGACCAGAACGACAAATCCGAAGTTCCCTCGACCCTTCCGTTTCCGCTCATTTCTCTCCCCGAAGCCCAGCGACGCGATCGCCAGCTCCGCAAGTCGGCCACCGATCTTGAGCGAATCCAAGCCGCAAGCCCTTGGAACTCCAAGCCTCTGCCATCTTTGCCACCTCCGTCAGACCAATTCGTCAGTCTCGCCAACGAGATTCAGGCCAAATACCCTTGGCTGGCCGCCAGAATGCAAGACGTGGAGATGGAGCTGGCGGCTGCGCGGCAACAGCGGGAAGACATCAAGCAAATGCTGCGCATGGAGGAGCCAATCAGGATGGCCGCTCTGAGGGCCCTTGACCGCAAGTTTCACAAGGAATTTATGGACAAGGACGAACTCTCAGTTGCTGCGATACAGACCGTGGCTTCCATCACTCCGGATGACAGCGGCTCGGATTCGGCGGACGCCTCGCCTGATACCACCAGCATGGAGTCGGCCCCCCTCACCGCACCTGCGTCGCCCGACGATGACGGCTGGGCCAAGCTGGAGAAACAGATCGAGGAGCAGCACGCAAACGTGAGATTGGCCGAGCAAATCCTGCACAGAATGAAGTCGCGCTTCCCGGTTGACAGTGACAGTGCTGACCGCAAACCAGAGTGCTGCCTTGAGCTAGAGATTCAAAAGTTCGGAGACTGCCTGACCCGGAAGCACGTTCGGTGTCCGGACAAGACGATTGACGAGATTATTAACAGCGCTGGCGATGGCCGGAAACCCATTCAGCCTCCCGGACAAGACGATTGATGGGATCACGCGAGGCGTTGTTAACGGTCGGAAGCCCTTCCCCGACTCGCACTAGTCTCCATGACTGCAGCTACTTCGCCGGCTTGGCGATTTATCTCGGCAAGGATACGGTAGTTACGATGCATTTGCGTCTTGATTCGTCTAGGTAGTTACCCAATCAATCAAAGCCCGCCCGTCCCTCTCTCGCGTTTTCATTGCATATTACGCCCGGTGAGCTCTGATGGCCAAAGGCCGATTTACCCTCCTCAAACAACATTACTTGAGAAGGTCCCGTGAAGCCAGTGAGTGCTCATCTGTGAGAAGTGCCTGTGGTTGGCTGTGATACTGAACCCCCACGTCGTCGCTGACATCTGCATATCTGCATTTTTGCCCGAGGGACGGGCATTTGAGGCCTCCCAAGGCCTCATCAAGATGTTGCGGACCATAGGCAACAACGAATCAGGGAGCCTCACTTGTCCTCTCCACGATTGGGAGTTTCATGGACCACAAGATGTAGCTATAATACAAGCTGGGTTCATGGTACGAATATTCATCTCTTCTCGATTTTTCTACACCAGGCGAATAAGCGACACTCCTTACGATTATCCCATCCCGCCAACCCAGCCACTCAGATTGCAAGCCGAGACATGGCCACTTCCTCAACCTCAGGGCAGGATTCCCTGCCGGAGTTCGATGGACATCCCTATCTCCAACGCCTTGTGAAGCTTCGCCAATCTTTTCCTGCTCTGAAGGGATTCGTGCGCAAAATCCAAAACACGGATGCGGGACGGCAGCTAGTGGAGAAGTATTATCGACAAGAACATAATCGAGTTCCCGGACGATGCTACGGGCTACAATTCAATGACGATGGCGTATCTCTCCTCGAAGATTATCCAGATGGATTCGGAAGCCCGCAAGCCCTTCGAGAGTACCTCGAACACCACCCTGCCGAAGCAAGTCGCGAGAAGAACCATCGGCGATTGTTCATCCTGGAAGACATGGAGCCCAGCTATGTGGACACCTTGGGAGACCACCTTGGTGTGGACCCATTGGTTTTCAGCGAACAGATGAATACCTGGAATTTCTCCGACTCCCGATCCATCCCACACCGTGGACTACCTTCACTCACCCAGCCAAACCAATCGTTCACCCTGCGATACTATGAGATCCGATCGTTGAACGACGCGTCTTCGGTCGATGCGCTGACATACCAAATGACTTTTGCGGTCAACCGTCGTCGATACGAGAGGTGGAGGGACGTCGACTTGCCGACATTCGGCAACTGGGAGGACAGCCGACATGCATTTATCAGGAGATGCGCTTCTTTTTGGACGTCGCAAAAACCTGATTCCAGCTCAAAAGCATTGGGCTGGGATGGTACGTGTTAACCCACCCTACCTACCACCGCGCTCGTCACAACTAACACCGCTCCCTAACCAGCCGTGATCATGGTCGACCCAGGAATGTCCAGCGCAAGCAAGCACCACGGCCTTGACCTGATCCTCCAAGACCCACAAAGACACAAAGACCGAGCCTCCCTCTGGAATGCCCGCCCCTGGGAGGAGTCCGAGAGCGTTAAAGACACCGAACACAAGAGCCAGCCCTACCACGACGGCTGCCCCACCCTAGCCCCCCTCCTCTTCTCCCAAATAAGCCCTGGCGCCCAAGACCAAATGGAAGCCTTCCACCGCCAGCGCGATCTCACCAGCCCCCTAGACGAGCTAGTCTTCTACTGGACCAAGATCGCTTCTGCAGACCTCATTGCCCAAACCAACGCCCACTCCTCCAACACGTCCTACTACCTTCTCAAACACATTGCCCAGAACTGGACCAGCCTCCTCGAGCTCATCAACTGTACGGTCGCCAAAGGCGAATACTTCTCTGACGACTACCAAGCCAAGATCGACGACACCCTCAGCGGCCAGCAATGGAAAGCCGACCTCATCAAAGTCAACGCCATCGCCAAGGATATCAACTACATGCGGCGCCAGATGAACCACTTCTGGCGCGCCACGCTCATGAACCTCGAGCGTCTCGGCGTCCAGCTCGGCTGCGAGCAAATCTCACCACACCTCCCCATTGCACTACAAGGCGCCCAAAAAGACTTCCTAACCATCAATACCAGGTTAGCACCGCTGCGGCAGCGCACAGAGAACCTAACAGCTATTGCAAACGACCTGGCGAATCTGAGGGCCGCGTTCAAGGGGATCCACGACGGGGAATTTAGTCTGAGACTGGGGATCTTGGCGTCGGTGGTTTTCCCGCTGACCCTGTTTGCGGCGATTTTCAGTATGGGGGAGAATTTCCTGCCGGGGAAGAGGGACTTTTGGGTGTTTTGGGTTAGTAGTGTGCCGTTTGTGGGGATTTTTGCGATTGGGTTGATCTATGGGAGGCGGCCGGATCGGATTTTGGGGGATGTGAGGGGGGTTGCCAGGAGGGGGAGGGCGCGGATGGGAGGGAGGTTTCATCGGGGTGATCTGGAGAAGGGGAGGAAGTTCGGTCCTTAGGGGGGGGGCTTGCTGCATGGATTGGAGGGTCTCTCAAACTCGGAAGTAGGCATTTCAAATTGGCTGAGAGGCGTCGCGAACTGTCAGTCAGACCTGTATTGAATACTCTAACGTCTAAGACTGTCCTTCTGATGCATTCCAGAAATTCTGGCTGGGAACCTGAAGTCTAACTGTAGGATACGTGGTTGTCGCCGTTGATCCGCAGCTAGGTTTCCGGATTGCCGAGGGTGCGTGGTACACATGACTGACCTGACTGTCGTCCGCAACCAAATCCGTGAATAAATTAATCCACTTCTGAATGTCGGCGTTGTTGGCGTCGGCGATTGTGTACATGACGGCCACTAGATTTGTGAGCTGTGTTCTCAGGACCTTCCTGAGGAGATTCTGCCACTTCTTTCCCATCCTCTTATATTCGCTCTGTCGGACATCTACGTGGATCATTGGGCGCACGTCTGTCACTTTGAGACCCTAGACTCACCTTCTCAATGCCGTTTCTGTCCTAGATGAGTTCTATCCCAGTAGGACAAACGATTGCCGCTCCTCGACCCTTTCCACAGGCTTACGCTATGGCGGATGTTTCCCACCTCACCAGTACATCATCGGCAGCTTCCCTAGGTATGTTATTTCCCATGAGATGGGATTATGCCGACTTGGGCCATCTGAGAAAAAATTCGCATTTGAGAGACTGTCGCTCTCTTTCTACCCTATCATCGATGAATAGAAAAAGGGAATTCCAAAACAAAGCGCCAAAATACTTAGGTAGGAAAAGCTGTGACAAGCTATGTAGGGGCGGGGGTTGGCCTTTGCAAGGCTAACGCATTCGTTTTGCCTAGTGCGACAAAAGCAAAAAACCGATAATCAACGCTCGTTTATACGTGGTTACGTGAGAGGGCTACACATCCTCGCTGCTGCCCTGCCTCGCAAGACCTCCGAATCCCGACGCAAACCTCAGCTCCCCGGCAGGAAATCGTGTGAAGGGTTAGGGGCGCTTGAGCTCCAGAAGCTGTGAGAAAAGCAATACAAGTTGACTCTTGGCACACGGAAACCTAACCGTTGCGACCAGCCGAGGCTACGACGGGCCCTCGGGACGTCCTGGGCTGCCAGGGACCTAGGCAGACAAGGTCGTAGCCCTCCTGTGATTCACGGAGGTCGCAGGCCTGGCGCGCGTTCGAGCACCTTGGTAGTGTTGAGGTCCAGAGTGATGTTGTTTGGCGGGAGTGAACTGGAGAATCTGGCGGCGCTCCAGCAGCTTCCACCTATCGTGTTATCGAGGGGCTGCTGCCCGGTCCCTCGCAACCGTGGCCGTAGGTCGGCTCGCTCGCTGATTCCGGGTGTTGGAGCCACAAGGGCGGGTGTTGGGGCCACAATCCCTTGTAGTCGCTTCCGCTCATTTCTGTAGAAATCGCGTTCCGCATCCAACTCTCGGCTCCGCTCTCGGCCCCGCTCTAGGTCGCGGTTCCACGCCTCCAGCCTCTGCAACCCCTGTTGCTGCTCTCTCTCTTTCTCCTTCTTCCGCAGCCGAAACCTTGCCGATGCACCCGCGTTCCGTTGCCTCTTCTCATCCGCTTGCTTTGAAGCTTGGCGGATATCGACCGGGATAAGGATCTCCTCCCCATGGGTTGGCGTAATGGCTAGGAGATGCTGCTGGCCTTTCCCCGGCTGCATATTTCTCGCTGCGGCGTTAGTGGCATCGGGTGATAGCGGGCCAACAACTCCTGGTGGCCAGCGCCGGCCACTTTCCCCCGGCATCCCTCTATTCGGCGTAACCGAAGTCGCGAATGGTGGGCTGAGAGAAAACATCGGCCTCCCGCGGGGCGTACCTGCAACGCTAGCTGATGGCGGTCGCCCCTGGTACGATGTTGAGGGCAACCAGTGGACCATCATAGGTTGTGGCAGAGAGCGGGAAAGTCCCGAGGTGGATCGGGTTGGTGTCAGCCTGGCCGATTTAGGGGTTAGGATCAGCCTGAGACACTGGGGTAGCGCTGGCGGGGCGCCGAGGGGAGAAGCGTCGTAGGCAGGAGCGGCGCCCATTGACAAAAGATGAGGCATATTGCCAGAGTAAGAAAAAGGACCGGAGGGGTAGTAGGTGTCGAAGAACGGGCCGGGCCAGAGGAGTTCATGAGAGAAAACTGGAGACAAATGCTATGGAGAGATGTTAAGCGAGTGACATGCCGCGATATTTTAAGCGACAGAGAATTATTGGCGGTATTTGCACGAATTTTTGGCGTGACGGGCGCACTGGTCTTCACGTCGAAACAGCCCGTCGCAGCCGTTGTTGCTGTTGGGACACTTGACGGTTGGCGGATAGTGTGTGAGGTCGTGTTTGGTAAGATCCTTTGGCAGCGCACACGAGTAGGTGCAGCCTAGATGGGTGCAGGCGTGCTTGCGCGGTCGCTTGGCTACCCGATGTGGTCGCTGCGCCGTCGGAGAGGGCGAGGGGCCCTGTGCTGAATAACCGAAGGATAGGTGAGATTGCGCGTTGCTGATAAGCGCTGGCGTTGGGGGTAAAGGTGGGAAGGACGCAAAGAAAGGAGAGGCCCTTGGCTCATCCAATCTGTAAAGGACAAGCGCTGGCTGAGGGAGGTGGAGAAGAAGAGGGTCAACCTCAGGAGTCCCCACTGAATTGAACGGTGAAGCTTGGTCGAGGGAAGCCACTCCGCAACTAGGAGGATGGTTCTGGGCTGTGTTGAGTGGTGCGGGAGGAGATGGGGTTGGGCTGAAGTCGATGTTGCAGTCGGGACCTAGGCTCAGACCGAACATCCACCAGTTGTGTCTGGCGTCCACGGATCAGCAGCCGCCGCTGCGATGATGCGGCGGCTTCCGCGCAATCAGGGTCCAAAGAGGGCCGGGCCGCGGGCCGGCTACCGCGTGGGCGCCAAAACGGCGAGGGCCTGACAGGAGACTGCCCGACGGCGTAGAAAATGGCAGGGAACGAGAAAAAATGAGAGGGGGAAAAAAGAAGACCTGGGGGGGTGCCATGCGTAATTTAAGGCAGCTCTCGGCCCTTGAGGGTGCCACAACGATTCGTGGCCTTGCCAAGAGACGTGAGTCCTCAAGTAACCGCCGCAGCACGCTAGCGGACGAATTTCCCCTGCAGAGCGCCTGCGGCAGGCCAATCGCACGCCTCAGGCCTCCCACAACCCCCTCCAATCAAGAGGTGTCTAGGCTTTGGGTGGCCCGTGTTGCGGCCCGAGTCCTCATCGGGCCCGGACACAAGACACGCCGACTCGAGCCTGGGTCCTCATATGAACATTTGAGTCCTAACCGAGGAGGTAAGCAGACGGAGTTGTAGTTCGAAGGAGACCCGTATGGCACCCATCGAATGATGAAGTGGATTCACGCGAGCCCTCATCGGGACCGTTGACATATCTCCACATCCTAGGTTGTCTTGTGGCGCGACTTAGGTGAGCAAATTATGGGGACTTAGAGGACCCAATCTAGGAGGACTTGGGGACTCAAGAGACTCAGCTGTAGGCAGGGAATGATAGATTCCGATCATTCAACGGGCTGAAAATATAAATCAGATGTTCTCGGATACAAAGCATTGATTTTGATCTCTCCTTGTTGGTTGCCACCCTCCCTGACGTAGTTCGATAACACCGCATCTTCAACGCTCACGTAAGTTGTCTTAAGACTCACCCTGCTCTTGAACCTCACCTAACGTGCTCATCCCTGGCAGAAACAAAACCATGTCTTCACGGCAGTCTTCCACCAAACCCTTCTCCATGCCTACCCTCGGCTCCGCTCTTCCAAGCACTGCCGCCACCGCTAAGGATCACTTGAGAGGATTAGTTCTCGAAGACTATCTTACATCAACCACCGCACCTCCCGTCCAGAAGCTTTGGGCTTTGGGGCACGAGGATTTCCGGATTAAATATCACAAAGTGCAGGCCTCGGAAGCGATTGCAAAGTTTGATAAAGCTTGGACAAGTTCAGCATAGAGGCAAGTAGCTAGCTAGACCAAAATGTAAATGGGTGCAAACACAGGACGAACGGGCTTATTTTTATGTGGGCTTGAAGGGGTAGCACGTTTTCCGAACTCAAGCTTTGAGCTTTGTATTTCTCGTAAAGACTGACTGCCCGACTTCCCTTTCGCGTACCAATGATCGCCCTGTTCTCATTGCTTCCCCGAAATTAACCAAGCAACCCCATCCCCTTTTCAGGTTCCGACCCCGCCCCTTTCCCCCTTGCGCCAAAAAAAAAAAAAGAAAACGTTGGTTCATCCCACAACACCACAACACCATAAACACCCGCTCCCTCAGCAAGAGCACTTGCAATGGCTCCTCAACCTCACCCTATCCGCCAACGAACATGAGCCCGAATCGATTGACGAAGAGACGCCCCCGCTGCCGCAGCCATGCGCTCTCTTTTCGCTCACGCACGCCTCGTAGCATCGGTTTCTCCAGTCGCTGCGGCATCCGCCGCTGGCTTTCCAGTTGGTGATGCGCACTTCGAGAGTGGCGATGCCTTCGGCTTGGGTTTCGGCAGGGGCTGCGTAGGTGAAGGCGAGGAGAGAGGTAAGGAGGGTGAGGAGGGCGGGGGTGTGCATTTTGGGTGGTTTTGGGGAGTTTGGTGGTGAAAGAAGTAGTTCTGGCTGTCGTAGTTGTTGGACGGCTGAAGATGGGACAGTGTTGTGGTGGGTGTCTGGATGATGGGTTGATGAAGCAGGCGAAGAGATGGTTTTAAATACTCCAATTCAGTTCCGTCCGGAGCTTCTTCTCCGAGTTTTGCTGATTTCCCTCGTGCAAAATCGAAGCCTTTCTGCAACCCTTACCGTCACCGTGGGCTAATGATGTGGTTCATGATGTGGTTCATGATGTGGTTCCAGTTCGGAACTGAGTGTTGATAAAGTCTGATGTTACTGTGCTGGTGGCGCAGCACGAAAAATGGCAACATAACTCAGCTCCATACATTGCTGATATTGCAAACAATTACACCATGATACGACCTCGGTACCCCTCTTTATCATAGTACACGGGTAGTGAAGGACATTGTGGCGAAGTGCAGCAGTTCCAAGCCAAGATATAGTGTGCCGTGACCAATCAGCTGTCTCGCATCGTCGGTTGCAATTGAGTTTCTGTTACAACACAGGGAAAGCTGAAATTTTTACTAAACCGTTTCTGATCCAGCCAAGGGAATACAATACCTGCGCTCAATCTCGGCGGCTAGGGCTAAAACTTATCGACGTGGGAACACGGCATAGAACCCGGGTTAACTTGCTTTCTCGAGCCACTCAGGGGAATGGGAAGCCCTTGTTTTAAGATTTGATGGTCGTCTTCAATATTTATCTACCCAGAGGACCCAGTTCTTGGTAGCATTATAGCGTAATATGCATCCGAAGAAATCAACGCAACGTTACGGGAAATTCGACTTCTATCTTTTCCGAGCTTGCCGTAGTTCCGAGCGCGGATTTAGTTTGGGAGTACCTACGGTGAAGCTAGTTCACCAAGACTCAAACAATGGATGCTATGAAACACAAGGAGTGAATATGTTACGGCAATAGTGGAAGTCTTGGCCCGCGGAGGAGTGGCATTGGCGCAAGTGACTGTGTGGGCTAAGGAAATATCGAAGAACGGAAACCACGAGCGCCAAGAGCCATGCCTCAGTTACTAGGTATCTACCGGTTTTGACATACTTGGATGAACACTATTAGTTTCCCGAACTGTACGGGGACCTAGGACAGAATAAGGACAGAATAAGGGGTCAATTGCAGGTGTGGAACACCCCGACCGGGTCACCAAATGCGGTGAAGAAAGATGAACGGTTGCCCCCAAAGACCGACGACGCCTATTTGTGCGGCCTGTGGTCGATGAGTTACACAAGGATGCCGCCTCACATCGGCCTCCCCGCTGCCTGGACTTTTACTGCAGCGCGTGCAGAAGTGCGGTGTTGAATGCTGGCCTTCGAGGCCTGATTCGGTGTCTGCTTTGGTGCTAACGCGCGAGATAGCCAAAGGCATATGCTGCCCCGACCAACCAAAACCACGCTCCCTGCACACCTCTGCTGGTCTGGGAAAAGCACGCGCCAGGTGTAGGTGCCTTAGGTATGGTGGCGCCAACGCCTCTTCTGAGTGCTGGCATTGTATTCTTGCAAATCTTTCAAGCAAAATGGCGGATGTCTCGAGGCGCACCCTCAGGTTTTGTTCATATGTCAATGCAGGCGATCTCGTCCGTGTTTCACCTTACGACCTCACAATTTGCTCTGTCGTCACATCGTGCACAATACCATGTTCACACCAAATTGTCTCACTTGGGTTCTCGCCCTCTTATTACTGGGTAATATCCATCTGGTCATCTCAGACAATGTGTGTCGTGTCCCACCGACGATCCAACTGGCAGTCGGTTCCTGCATCATCTTGTCCACCAACCAAAGCGACGTCCACTCCTGGGGGGTCAAGATTGGAGTGCAAAACGCCAATGAGATCTGCGCCGTGCCCAGCACTGTGGTGAATTCCACTTTTCTCACCTCCAGCGAACTCTGCAACGATGACCAACTCGGCATGCACGGATTGCAGTGGAGCAGAGAACAATGTCGGAGTCGACGCGGCGGCTTCATTGACAAACACAAGGTGCCCAGCGCATCGATTGATGGATTGGCCGAGCTCAACCCAGAATGGGGTGCACTCGACAATAATATCACCGAGGCTGTCAATGCCACGCTGCAGCTGGGTCGGCATAGTATCACCACCGTTGCGGCACTGTTTAGCGATGGGAATGTGTCCACGAGTTCTCATCTCGGTCTCGCTGCAGGGTCGACTCTATTGCACGATCTGAAGGAGAACGGGTTGATCGGTTCAAACTCGTGGGGTCTCAATGCAGGGTCTAAAAGTCTCCAATCGCCGAGGGCTGGGAGTTTGGTGCTTGGCGGATTTGATGAAGCCAGTATCGCAGGCTCATTCTTCGAATACGGCGTCAAGAGCCCGGACAAACTCGAAAATCGCTATTGTCCGCTTCAAGTGCTGGTGACTGGACTTGCCATCACCGCCAAGGGGGCGAATATGACCAAGCCTGTGAGCAGAACCTTTGTCAGCAACGCCAACAAGTGGATGGCCTGCATCGAGCCGTAAGTGATATCAATCAAAGAGACCCCGAACAATACTGAGAACAATGTTAGCTACGACAACTTATTCCGTATGCCCGGCCCCGTCCTCGACCAGTTCCAAACTCTGTTCCAGGAGACAACAGGTTATTCCAGCAACCACGTACGTCCATCAGACTACCACGATGGTCTCCTGAACATCGAGGCCGGCATGGTGTACCCGACATCTTTAGAGCAGTTCAACGCGTCCTTGCGGCTCACTCTCAACTACAACCTAACGATCGATATCCCGTGGTATGAGTTTCAACGGCCTCTCCGGGGCCTCAATGCCGGCGGCGACGTGGCTATCGACACCAATTTCACCGAGTACATGATCTTTGAAGTGCCAGCAGAGGGCGATGCCCCTGTTCTAGGCAAGGCGTTTCTGTCCCAGGTAAGGCAACCCGCTTCATCATCCCCCCTCTCCTCGTTCGGCTAATGAGTGAAATATAGCTGTATCTCTACGTTAACTACGACATCATGAAGTTCTACCTCGCTGCTCAAAATCCCGAAGTCAGGGCGCCAAGTCCAATATCCTTCGAGTCGCTCGACTGCCGCTCCACTTCAGACCACACTTTGGCGACATCCACCATGGCGCAAGCACTCATCGCAGTCATATCAGCTCTTGCTGCAGTCATGCTAGCTATTGCTGCAATTTGGCTATACAGGAGAATAAAGAGGAGAAGGGGATTGGATACGGGCTTGGGTCCGAATGAATCTCGCGGAATGGAAATGCCAACTGAGGGTCACCGGGCATCGCCTACCATCACCTCGGATGGGTACGACGACCATCGACACGAAAGAGACACTGCTTCGTCGCCGACTGAGCATCCGACAACAGACATCTACAATGAAATGAGCGACAGTGCTTATCCTTTTCAAGGGCGCCTGTAACGGAATCTTAAGTTGGTTTTAGTTTGAACAAAATTCACGTGCATGTTGTTCCTCAGCCACCTCACCTTACCACAGTTTCCAGCTCTCAGCTGCGAATTGCAAGCGGCTGGACGTGCTTGTGTCACCACACCCCAGTCCGACCTGACCAATACGAAAATCGCTGAGAGGATGATATCTCGGTGAAAGCATGACAGCGGGAGCCTTATCAGACTCTGTCCGGATGAGGTTTGGTAACGGAATGCAAAGCCCATCGGCATGTCCGAATTCGCTGGAAGTGGTCACCGGCGCAAGTCAGGGGTGGGGGCGGCCAGCATCGCCGACATGCACCATGCTGAGACATCATTGGAGAATCCCGGAGCCTGATGGATGTTGGGTGGCACACACGCAAAATAATTTGCAGTTGCCGCCCGAGCCGCCGGTAATTGAAAGACAGCGGCACTGCATCCTGCAGGCAAAACAGGGCTGGTGGATGCACCCGTGTGTTCGGGCATCATGCATGTGCGCGTTGCACAAAGGTGCCCGAAAACATCGGGTCGACCCTCGAGGCGGTCTTTTAGGCGCATCGTCTTGCGGTGGTGCAACAAAGGTACCGCCTGCATCCACATTGTAAATACCCGAGAATATCGATCAGGGGGCATCCTCGTCCCGCAGGACTTCCCGGGTTCGCCGCTGTGCCGTACGTGGGTCATCGCCATGGCGGATCCAAGTACGGCGTTCGCCGCGGTGCAGCTATTACTGTCGACTCTGCACCGTGTCTCGACCATTATCACCAATTTGAAGAATGCGCCAGCCCGGGTCCAAGACCTCAAACGCGACTGCGACTTCACGCGCATGTTGCTTAGGACCATCCGCTGCGAAGACACCAACCACGACCAGACTGATGCTCGCAGTCCAGTCAACATCCAGAGGCTCCTGCGGGGAACAGTCCGTCAACTCAAGTCCGAGGTCGACGAGCTACTCCAGGAACTGGAGAAATTGCCCAAATCAGAGTCCAAGATTGGTCGATGGATGGCAAATGGAGTTGTGGTCTGGAAAGGATCCTATCTAGATGGCATGCAACAGAAAATCAGAGCAAAGCAGGGGCACCTTCACCTCGTTCTGCAGTCGTAAGTTGAAACACAACAGCCCAGAGGTTACCGAGAAATTCCCTGACCAAAAGATTTTTTCAGACAAATACATTCGCACACATTGGAGCGCCGCAGGACTCACGAAGATATCACTATGCTCTTGGGGTCCATGGTTCTCAATCGTTTCCACCCAGAAGATTCCACTGTCACCGACAAGAGACGAGCCTCGGATCCGGGCCATTCTCTTCCCGCAACACCACAAGCCAGGGAACGGTTCATCGCAGCGGTGACTAAGAACGACAATCGTGGTATCAGGGACTTTTTCCGTCAAAGACTTGATCCCAATTTCCAGACGAATGATGAAGCGCAACTGTACCCCCTCCACATTGCGGCAAGGAACGGCGATCTCACAACTATCGGGCTTCTACTTCTTCACCGAGCAGACATTGGTTGCACTTCACGAAATAACTCGACGCCACTCATGGCTGCCCTGGAGCACGGCCAGCTCAACTCGGCACTAGCATTGATCCAGCATGGACCAACGACGGTGGTCGTGAAGGACAACAGCCAGCAAACGGCCCTCCACATAGCCGCGAGAAAGAATTCATACGTGGTTGTAAAGGTTCTCCTCGCAAATGGGGCTGATCCGAATGCACAAAACACCAGCGGTTACACCCCCTTGATAGAAGCTGTTTTGCGAGAGGATCGAGAACTCATCACCCATGACACCAGCGTATTGAGCCTCTTGCTCGACCCCGAAGCACATGGCCTGCCCTCAACCAAGTCGGCGGATCACACACTGGCCTGTTTCAAGGACCAGCACACCGCATTGCACCTCGCTGCCGCCAATGGATATATTGAGGATGTCAAGCTGCTCATGGCATCATCTGAGTCCCAGTCTACCAAAAGCACAAGGAGCTGCACTTCAGCCGGCGATGCGCTCAAACGCACACCCCTCTGGCTCGCCGCTCGCAATGGCCACCTCGACGTGGTGAAGCTCCTCCTTGACTTTGATTCAGCCAGCGCAAGTCAAAACTCCCAAGACCCCGAAGCGCCCTCTCCCCTGTGGGCTCTTGCCCTCTCGAAACTCGACCCAGCCGCCATCAAAGCGGGCCTATCTCTCCTCATCCCATCTGTCGACGTCAACGCCCGAAACACCAATAACTCAACGCTTCTCCACCGCGCAGCTTTCACAGGCGATTCCAACCTCACAACCCTCTTACTCAACGCGGGTTCAAACCCCCAAATCCAGGACAACATCGGCAGATACCCCCTCCACTATGCAGCTCTACGAGGTCACGAGACAGTCCTCTCTCTCCTCCTGACCACCCCCCAACCTCCAAATTTACCCCCTTCGCCCCCTCCTTCACCTCCTCCTCTTCCTTCGCCCCCTTCCCCCCTTGACAAATTCCCTGACCCCAACC
>Ga0247780_1000661_pt1 | contig 29711 bp, 38 predicted proteins | sample UWRJL079202R5_FD_179927 | JGI IMG/M metagenome (GOLD analysis project Ga0247780, IMG submission 179927) | Plant litter microbial communities from Arlington Agricultural Research Station in Wisconsin, United States - UWRJ-L079-202R-5 | ecosystem: Environmental > Terrestrial > Plant litter >... | reverse complement strand
AGGGCGAGGTTGGTGGGACGGAGGACGGGGCCGTTGTTTGAGTGGAGTGCATTTCGGGAGAGGCCGTATACGTTGTTTTGCGCGGCGATGTTTTTGAACTGGTGGGCGCCATATTTTGCGCTCTTTTATGTGAGTACTGACTGCTTTGGTTTTGGGGCCGATTCGGGGACGACGTTTTGTGATGATTCGCTGACACGCGGTTTCTGGGGGCACAGATCAGCTTGTTTGCAAAGACGAGACTCGGGATTGACACGTCTATGTCTCTCACGCTTCTCCTGCTCATGAACGCGGTAGGTGGGCCCAGCCGGATTCTGTTCGGGCTGCTCGCGGACCTGTGGCTGGGACCGCTGCATACCATCACCCCCCTGGCCTTCTGCACGAGCGTGCTCTATTACAGCTGGGCGGGTATAGACTCGCTGAGTAGGCTGTTTGCCTTTTGTGCCATCTTTAGCTTCTTATCCTCGGCCGTCGCGGGACTATTTCCGCCTGCGTGTGCCAGTTTGACCACAGACCTGAAGTCGATAGGGGCTCGGACGGGAATGTGTTTTGCCGTGGTCTCGTTTGCAACGCTGACGGGGCCGCCAATTGGGGGAGCCCTCGTGCAGATTCATGACGGGGAGTATCTGTATGCTCAAATATTCGGGGGGACATCATTGTTGGCGGGAGGGTTGTTTCTTGTGGCAGCAAGATTCGCCAGCGCTCGCGAAAAGAAATAGAGAGAATGGGGTAAAAGCACCATGTATAAATATTCAAATTTGCGGTAATATCTTCATATTTAGACTAGACTGTCGTCAAGATCTGCTTTCGAAATCATCCCGAAGAGCTGGAGTTTCTACGCCTGTTTTGACAAGTCTCGCATACAGCCAACCCTTCGTGTGCAGGCCCAAACTTCAGTGTTCTCTGCCGCATTTCTCTTTTCTGATGGAAATTGGGTACTGAAATGGCCCATCATCGATGACCATGCCCCATGGTCGGGTGCTGGGATGATAACAGGAGCACTTGGCGTAGGCGGATAGGCGGATCATTATTGACACCACTGTCAGGTGGATGTTAACATTCCATGTTGGCCATGATCTTGAATGAGGTAGAATAAAGGTGCGGGTTTTGTATGTGAACAACTCACCACCTCGTCGCCGGCCGACCTCCTTCTGTGGATTGTCCAGGTCAGGGTCAGGGGGTGTTCGGCATCCACCTCAATCCATCATTACCATCCTCGCTTATCCGCCACTCCACCCACTCCAAGCCCACAGAACAGCCAGTATCCGAGTCAGGATCTCCATCAAACAACAGCGTCAGTGGTTTTGGACCTTGCTTCAGATGCGACCAAATGCGGTTGGACTAAGGAGCTAGCTGAGATTTAGTTTGCTGCGCTGGTACGTTAAATTCTTAGTGAGCAACCGCATACCCGCAGCTAGGAGGAGGCGAACCTCTTCGTAGCACTGGCACGCAGTAATCGCATTACTGGCAACGAGTTTGGCGAGCAGAGCGCCTGTTCGATCGAGTTTGTTGAGGATTGTCGTAGGTTAAGGTGCGCAATGTGGAAATGTCTTGGCAGCAGGAATTCTCGCCCTGGCATTCAAGGACCGTTGCTCTTTCCTTGTGTTGGAGCCTTCATGCTTGGCAGGGACATTTGCGGACAACACTTCATTTCTGTGTTGGCGCTAAGTGCTCGCATGATCACCAAAAGGGGTTGGTTTGACTTCTTCGCTCAGAGAAGGAACGTCCTTTTGGAGAGCAACGTGGGGGGTTGATAGGTGCCCGCTTGACGCACAAGTGACCCATGTCAGCACAAGTCACACAGGTCTGACAGCACCGTGCCAATGAATTTCCCCGCCTCCAGGAGATGATGCAGAAGCATTTTCTTCAGTGCAACCACCTTTCCTCTCTCTCTCTTCCTTGGCCGGCCCGTTACCCGGGACGATACACCATGTCGACCGCTAATGGACCTGTCGCGGCGGCGATTGCCGGTGTGTTCACGCACATGCTCTACTTCAAAAAGGGAGAGCATCATCTTTACGGTATTCGCTATGTCGAGCTGTTCCTCTTTTCCCTAGTGGCCACGGCCACCCTAAATCGCAGCTATCTAGCTGATGCCGATGCTGTCCCGCAAGGATGGGGGGAGGCCCTCGCCCATTCCGGGAAGCTTCATGCCTGCTATCTTGGCGGTATATATGCTGGCCTTGTCGTGTACCGCCTCTTCTTCCACCCGCTCAGGCACTTCCCTGGCCCACTCGACCTCAAAATCTCAGCTCTCTCGCTCACCTACCGGGTCCGCCATCTCGATTGCCACAAGCGTGTTCAAGAGCTGCACTCTCAGTATGGGCCGTTCCTGAGAATCGGCCCGTCGGCCATCTCAGTCATCCATCCAAGCGCAATCAAGCTCATCCACAGCGCCGACTCGGGATTCACAAAGGGCGACTTTTATGACCTCCTGTACCCCGCCAAGTCGCTGCAGATGGTGCGGAGCAAGTCAGAGCACGCCAGCCGACGACGCGTCTGGAGCGCCGCTTTTAGCGACAAAGCGCTTCGAGGCTACGAAAAGCGGACGCTGGTCTACCAAGACAAGCTCCTGTCGAAGATTGCCGCTACAAATAGTCAACCGACGAACCTGACTAAGTGGGTGCATGCGTACAACTTTGACGTTACGAGTGATTTGACGTTTGGCAAAGCCTTTGGTGCATTGGACTCGGATGATAACTACTGGATGGTCGATATGTGGGAGAAGGGGCTTGACGTCCTTGGACTGATGCTGCCTGCTTGGGTGTTTCGACTTATTTCCGACATCCCGGGCCTGAACAGCGATTTTCTCAAAGTCGTCTCCTTTACTAGAGGCAAGATGATTGACAGGATGAAGGTACGGCCGATCCTTCTAGTGTGGCACCAAAGCGAGAATTTAACCCAGCCATAGAACAAGCCCGATATTCCTGACATGGCGTCCGCGCTTCTGTCGGCCTGGGAGGGCCGAGAGCCAACTAAGGAGGAAATGAACCTTCTTACCGGAGATTCGCATCTGATTATTGGCGCTGGAAGGTATTTTATCCCCCCTCCCATGGAATCTCCCTTTTCTAACAATCTGGAAGTGACACAAGCTCAACGACCATGGCCGTGATTATGTACTTTCTGACTAGGTACCCTGAAGAGATGACTAAGCTGCGCAATGAGCTCCTCCCGCTCATGATAACTCCCCCTGGCTTGGGAGTGTCGTTTCGGAGTGAGAAGTTGGCATCATTGAATCACTTGAACGGGGTGATAAACGAGGCTTTGCGACTATACCCAATTATCCCCTCAGCAACATACCGCATGACGCCACCCCAGGGAGTTTCTATCGCGGGCACATTCATCCCCGGCAACACCAACGTGTGGACCCCCCAATACACGATTGGAAGAAGCGAAGAGATATATGAGGAGCCCAATCGTTTCTTCCCCGAGCGCTGGTACAAGTATCCCGAGATGGTCAAGGACCCAAGCGCTTTTGCCCCCTTTCTCATCGGCCCAGCCAGCTGCATAGGAAAGCCACTCGCACTCCAAAATGTCCGCAGCACAATCGCAAAGCTTGTGTGCACATTCGACATTTCGCTGCCCCCTGGAGATGACGGGTCGGGATTCGAGAAGGGGATCAAGGATCGATGGCCTCTTGGGGTTCCGGAACTGATGTTGACATTCACCAAGCGGGAGCCCGGGATTTGACCAAGGAAAGGAATTATTCTTACATTTAAATCAGCAAAACCTCCTCAATCTTCTATTTCAGCTCGGTCCTGATAATATCATATCAAATCCAGGCCTGATCAAATCTGATAAACCGAGTTGGCCGTGAAATATTCGCCAACAGTGCCATGCGCCTCCTTGGGAGGATTTTCCCGCTCCTTGAGGTTGTTGAGGAATCCTTCGCTGGCCAAGGCCTGGTACAGCCGCTGATCCTTTCAAATTTTGGGCCTGTTTCAGCTGTGTTTTTTCAGTTGCGCGAATCTTCAGGTGCAGGCTGGCTTCTATGGCCCAGAACATGCATGCGCAGCCATTTTTCTCCAAAAACGTTCTAAAAGAGGTGTTCAGAATGCCCACCGCTGTTTTAGAGGAGTTTACAGTGATTTATCTACCCTGAGGAAGATCTGCAGGCGCGGCAGCTGAGAATGATTGAGGGGTTCGGTGTGGTGGTTGTGTACGAAGGCTCGGGCCAAAAGACAGGGTCCCCTTAGCCAGTGCGAAAGGTGTTTTGTCACTGTAAGGACCGCCTGTAGCTGTCGTTATTACAGGCCGTCTCCCATTTCGAAAACACCTACATTAACCTATACTGAAAAGGCCTTCCTGCATGTTAAAAAGACCTGTAATGTAACCAGCCAAGGCCTTACCGTCCCAGAACAAGACTATGTGAGGATTCCAAGAACACATTTTCGCACGGAGATAAGGAGACCCTTTCTTTTGGGTATGGAACGGAGGATTGCGACCCCTGACCTGCATGCACGCCCAACATGCATGAACCCGTCCATGGTCCGCATTTGCAGCGCCCCAGGCTTCCTTCATTCGGCGGTTACAAAGACTATGGAGTCTGCTCCCCCACAACACAGCCAATGTTGCTTCGTGTCGTCCTTGCTATTTTCAACGACAGAGCGAAGAATGGCAACTCTATTATCGCTCATCTCCACGTCTGGAGCGTCCGTTGGACAAAGAGATGATGGCTCCTCCGTCTACCCCGACGTCAACATCGCCGCGGAATGCTACGCCATTCCCTACGGATGGCCCGGCTTCATCTCAACCCTCATCAGCATGTACGCCGTAGTCTCCGTCTTCAAGTCGCGCACCCCGCTGTGGCCAAGCCGGACGCCGCGCCACCACATATTCAACGGCTTCCTAGCTACGGTGCAGTTTGGCGTCTGCACGGCTCTACTCATTCTCACTTACCTCCAATGCGGCCGCCGGGGCCGGCCAGACCTGGTGCTCATGCTAGGATCCGTGCATTCGTTTGTGATTCTCACAACCCTCTCCCTTGTGCACCTGTCAGCGGCTCGCCGCAAGACAGAATTAGCGAAGAAACGGGCATCGACATCGGCCGAGTACGAGCTACTCAATCCGGAGACAGCGAATGAAGACACCCCTCGCGCAGAAGCTACAGCCAAGCCCGCTTCTGCCACCACTACTGATGCCGCCTCCTCCGACGATGACATAGACGACTCAGACGAGACAGCACTCCTCCAGCCCAAGGCCGACTGCAACGACGACGCCAACACACCACCTGCCAACACACCACACACGTCCAACACAACCCCCTCCCAGGCCAAACCACCCATAACCACAACAACCACCACCAACCCCTCCCCCCTCCCCAAGAAACACTACCTAATCCGCCTCCCCATGCCCACCGTCCGCGCCGCCCTCGGCGCCTACTTCTCCATCCTCATCCCCACCACCCTCCTCACAACCGCAACCTACCTGACCCTCTCCCGGCCCGAAATTGACCAGACATCCTTCGCGGCAAAGACAGTCTGGGTGATCCTGATAGGAATCTCCGACATAGCCGTCCTCTGGTTCATCTTCGCCCTGTTCATGCCCATCTACAGACGGTACAAAGCCAAGGGGTGGCAGGGGCTGAAAGCCATGACGCTCGCGCAGGGGCTGGGGTGGTATTGGGTGAAGGTTGGGGGAAAGTATAAGCGGGTGGAGCCGAAGCCGTGGAAGGTGGCGTTGTGTGCGGGGGTTGCGACGATGGTGATGGCGAATTGGGTGTTGGCGATGGCAGCGGGGGGGAATTGGGGGTTTCCTGGGCCAGGGGAGGGGAGAGGGGGTTTGGTGGCTGCGTATTGGGGATTTTTTGTGGTTTCAAAGGCTACTTTGTTTTCGTTTTAGGGAGAGGGTTTAGGGGGGGTTCAAACGCGTTGAGTTTGGCGATGGCAGGACGAACTTGATCCAATAAATCAGCTTGATTCATCTTTTGATTTGATTCACAGGACGAATACCACAATACATTATTCCTTTCTGGGTTTTAGGACATTCACACGTCGACCTTGCGCATACTCACGCTTGAGTACCCTGAAAGCTGACTCCTCAAGCACTATCCTCCCCCTTTTTCTCCTCCTTTGCCTCTTGTGGAACACAAAACAGAGCGGTTTTCTGGCCGTTCGGCAAAAGAGTGATGGAATTGCTTATTCTAGATAAAAAGGAGAGGGTGGCAGAGAGCCAGTAATATAGTGGTGGAAGGTGGCGAGTCACGTGGCCAACCAGGTGACCATATTGTATCACACCTCTCCCCCGCCCTCCTGGTATAACGGCCTCAGCTTCGCCCCTTTCCTCCAAAACACATACCGCTTAATCCACCACGGCAGCGCCTCGATAAGCTGATATTTCGAAAAATTCCCACTCGGCACCGCAAACACATAGTCCAGTTCCTCAAGCGTCTTCATCTTCGTCTCGGGCACTAAAAAGAATATCAAATCAGCGCAACGAGATTGAACCCCGCGTATACGCCAAAAGCACCGGCGGTGGTTGCTGATCGGAGCAAAAACGGGAAAGTCATCCCCAGCACAGCAGCCCAGAAGAGACACGTCGCGACAGCAAAGCCCATGCCTACCTCACGGTGGGAGAGGGGGAAGACCTCGGCGCTGTAGGCGGACGGAACGGGGCCCTCGCCGGGGGAGTAAAGCGCAGCAAAGAGGTAGACAAATAGCGCGACGAGGGCGGTACGGGCGGTGCCGAGCGGGAGGAGTGTGCAGAGGCAGGCAGCCAGGAGGGTCCACATCATCTGGGGGAAGGTGAAGGGCAGCAAGGAGCGACGGCCAAAGGTGTCGATAGTCCAGAAGGCGGGGAAGGCAAATACCCAGTTGACGAGACCGAAGCCAAAGGAAGCGAGGAGGGCCTGGAAGTCGGTCTGGCCTGCTTCTTTGAACGCGGTGGTGGAGTAGAAGGCGATGATGTTGATGCCGCACATTTTCTGGGCGATCATGACGGTGAAGGCGGCAATGGTGGCGCGACGCACGCGGGGGATGGTGAAGAGCTCTATGACGCGCTTGCCATAGCTGCTGCCCTTGAGAAGCTCGTGTTCGAGCTCGAGCTGCGAGTGGATGCAGAAGATGTCGCGAGCGACTTGGATCGGGTGGTTACGGAGCTTGTCCATCTATTTCCAGGCCTCGGCATAGCGGTTCTTCTTCATGTACCGACGAGGCGACTCAGGGCAGAAGTAGATGAGTGCCAGCAATGGGACAGCCGGGATGAAGGGGGCGCCGAGCATGAACCGCCAGTTGTTAGGCCCGGCGTTCCATACCGCAAGGTTGAACGCCGTTCCCAGGAATATGTCAAATGCTGTCAGCATCTCTGGGTTTCCAGGTCAGCTATTCTATCCCGGTTTAACCATATCGCTCGATACTTACGCCATGACATGACAAGCGCACCTCTAATCGCCGCGGGTGAGTTCTCTGCAGCATAAATCGGGACTGGAAAGCGTGTTAGTCCCAGCCCAGCTTAACCAAGGGGTAACTCACCAGTCGAGGCTTCCGCGCCCATCCCAATGCCCATCAAGAGGCGGTTGACCAACTGCTGCTCCCAAGTGTGGCTGAACGCCGACCCGATGACTGGCCATATGCAAAAGTGCGCCGAAACAAATATTACCCCTGGACGCAGCTGTAAGCATGCAGCCGACCAACAACATCAAATATCTTCCCATCAACGCACCTCGTCGACTAATCTAGTTATTGATCGGATCTGATAACCAACACCCAATGAACCTGCTCTTCGTCAGTCTCTCCCTGTGCCTAAATCGTCGGCGTATCTGAATAGGATAGACACTCACGCGCTCCCGATATGCGGCCCGGCATTAACCAGCCCTACAAGGATAAGATCCTTGGTCGACCCGCTTCCAATACCATAGTAACCCGGAAAGAAAATATTCGCACCGTTCGTCCCCGTCTGATCTCAGCCCTGCACGGCAGCACCAATCGAGCACGTCGCAATGGTCAGAAACAGCCGCGCAGGCAAGCGCCACCTGTGCTCGACCTCTGCGCGCAGCACGGCTTTCTCGTCTTCGTCGAGAGCCTGCGGTCCGGTGATGTCATACGCGCCTGCGGGGTTCTGTGCGACGAGTGCGCCCTTACGCAGGAGGGGCAGGTGTGAGACGAGGCCTTTTTCTTCGGCAAAGACTTCTACGCGGGACATGAGGTCATTGTAGGAGAGCCCTTCGAGGGGGTTCCGGATTCTGTGGTTGTGGAGGTTCCGGATCAGTGCCAGTTGAGAGGGCTGAAAAAGGGGGAGAGCCTAAGGTACCCACCGGGCTTCGATGTTTGCGTTGATGTCAACCCGCCGGGAAATGGCCTTTTCGAGGACATTCTCGTTGGTGTTGGCGGTAGATGGAGATGGGGCTTCGGCGTGGACGGCACTGCCATCTGAGGCGGGCTTGTCTGCCATGTTGTCGATGGGTTGACGTCTGGATATGTGCGCCAACTGCTCTATCTATCCTTTGGAGGAGGAAAAAAGACCGGAAACGCGGGGCCGGGCGAGATTCGGGGGAGGGCTGAAGCTTATATCGACATGAAAGTTTCACGTCGGAGTCGTACATGACCTCCCTTGAACAAACGGCGGCAGCCATTATGTATCATTGTCGAACGAGAACAGGATATCAACGCTTCCCCGCATCGGGAAACGACCCTGAAATGCGAAGTGTTCGGGATCGGTGGCTGAACTTGGGATGCGATCGATACATTCCACGTGCCAAGACGGGCAGACGGACGGAGTATACTGAGGATTGATCGAGTTGGAGTGCCGATCGACAAGGTGGATGTAGGGACTTGAAGTTGCCGACACGGCTTCCTGATCCATCCCCAACATCTCTACAGGTGTCGCAAGCAAAAAGACAGCGTCTCCTCTCGTGGCGGATTAACCCGGACCGAGGGATGTTCGGGGTCCATGTTGTGACAAGTGTCACTCCTCCTTGCCGCGGCAACTAGAAATTTTCCCACTTGCTGAGAGAAAAAGCTGACCTCACTCACCACTGCACGCCGGGCAGCGAGCCGATGCTGGCTTGCCGGCTTCCGATTGCCGTCCCGCCCGGCTTGCGGCGCCGGCAATATCAATGCGGCAGCAAGGCCGGCTGACATCACAACGGGATTTTGTTGGGGTCCAGGTCTGTGATCAGTGCTCCGGCTATCCACTGTGGGGTCCGGGCGCCGGGCGGCCGCCGAGGGGAGCCAACAACCTTCTGCCAGGATTTGTTTTAGCCATCGCGCTGTTCCTCCGACACGCTGGACTCTCTGCTGGACACTTGCACCACGCTCAATAGCCGTTGGCGTGCACTTGCAGCTAGTCTGTCGCTCGGCTGCAAGGTACGTTAGGTAGGTTATCGCCCGGAGATCGGGCATGCCCGGCTCTGACTCGGACCCAAATTTGCAAGCAAAATCTGTGCGGTCCGTACTCGGCACACACAAGCCCTAACCTATAACGCCACCGTCAGCACTTAAGTTGCGAAGTTTCTTTTGCCGCCCATAGCGCATGTTGGCGCACGTGAGCATCATCGCAGCTGTAGGGGAGCGTCGAATTGGGGGTAGTTACCCTAAGAGGAACCTCGGCTCTTGAGACAGCATTATGTTGCAGTCGTTGCCTAAGGCACGCTTCTAATTTCGCCTTATCACCAAGGCGGGCACGGGAAGACAGCACGACAGGGAGCTCGGTTCGCGCCGAGCTGTAAAAACGCCTGGAAATTGGGGGCTGATAAGGGTGGTAGGATCTGGCGATGGCGCCCCTTAAAACATGCCGCAAAAAAGCAGTGTTGCTGTTTTCGTGGTGCTCGTAAATCGCTAAAGTCGGCTCTCGGCACCTGCAGTGGCTGCCGCCGTTGGAAGGGCGAAAAGAACGGAAGCACAGGGGGGCAGAGCCAAGCGTTGGCTGCATCGGCGATCTTGGGCGGTTTTAAGCTTCCATTCGACCAGTGAGCTGGCGATTTTTAATAGAACAGGTACAGGGGATTGGCTCCTTTGATTACCACAGCGAATTACTCAGCGGAAGAGCCAACCCCTCAGCGGGTTTGACCGAGGACCGCCAGCTGATCTGAGTGGACGAGACGCGGTTTCAGGCTGCCAAATTCTCTGGAAGTCAGCACTTGGTCGTGACAGGGGTGCACCAACAAAAGTTCCGCCCTGGCTGACACTGCAATCGACTGGCGCATCACGGAGCGGCTGATGCCCCGAGCGGGGAGCTAACAGCAGAAATACTGCCAGTTGCATACGTCGCAGGGCGGTGCCGATGAAGGCAGTTATCTCCGGGACACTTCGACTCATCAGAAAACACCGGGATCATCTCTGAAGCAGCGATGTCTTTCGTGGCAGAGTTGCCCACTTGGGTCTTCCCATTGATGGTCTATGCTCGCTCTAACAGCTATCACGACCCACGGTCCAGGAGTTGTTGCAACTTGCCCCGACCGTACGGGCACGGGACGTGTTGTAGTGGCGCCGGATCCCATCTCCAGGAGCATGGGTGGCGTGCTGCGGGTCGAGGGCACGGCCTGCGGCCGCTCCATTGCTTGCTTGGCGTCAGCAGCGACGGCAGGGGTTCGCGGAGCTGATCACTGATAATCAGTCCATGGAGCTGGGGATCCTGACGGCGTATATTTGTGAAGAGATCCCACGAGATCCCCCGAGATCTGGGGCTCTGTCCGTGTAAGGTAACCCGTGAACAAGCCGCCGCCGCCAGACATCCTCGACTCGACTCAGCCAACATCAGCACATCGGACGATGGCGCACAAGGCGGCCAGCATCGCCAGCATAGAGCGCGAGTACAGCGCCCTCCCGCTCCTCACAAGTCCTCTTATCCCCGGCGGCGTGCGGGGGGCGCGCTCTCTGGGCCCAACACCGGCATCAACCCTGCCGAGGCAGTTGTCGGCGCCCGATCTGGAAGAGTTCGGATACCGTGACGATGATGGTGCGCCCCCGAAAGACGTCCCCGAATTCCAGAAGCACGCCGACGCCACCGCCATCGAGGTCTTCTACGATCTCTTCTTCGCTGCCAACTTGACCGTCTTCAGCGATGTCACAGACATCACGAACACCGAGAAGCTGGCAACATTCGTCGTGTACTTCAGTCTTATCTGGTTCAACTGGGCGCTGCTTGGCCTTTACGATGTCCGTTTCATCACCGACAGTATCTTCGGTAAGCCTCTAGTCGATAGGACGGGCTCCTGGTCAGCCCGTGGCTAACCCAACTCCAGAACGAGCTGCGCGAGCTATCCACTTCGGCGTCATGGTTGGCTTTGCTGTCATCTGCCCCAACTTCAGTCTGTCCGCTCAGCAGTCAGGCACGTTCCAGACCATGTCTGTCATTCTCATGACATCCCGCTTGACCATGGCAACGCAGTACGGCACCATCTTGTGGTACTGCAGGGGTTACCGCCATGCCAAGGTGCCCTTAGCCATCATGATCGGTCTGAATTTCGTTGCTGGCATGATCTATCTTGGCCTTGGCTTTTCATTCGGTGGCGGCCAGACAGCGTTGTATTCCATTTGGTTCATCATCACTGCGATCGAGGTCCTCGTCAGTCTCGGGCTCTCTCTGAAATGGGACGTCCTGAGCTTCCAGGGCACTCACCTTGCCAGCCGAGTCAGTCTGCTCACCTTCATCCTCATGGGCGAGGGCCTCGGCCTTGTCTGCCTGGGAGTCGTGCGTATCGTGCAGAATGCCAACTCGTGGAGTGAGTATCCCCCTCCCCTTCATGGTCGGTGCATGTACTAACCGGGGACCCCAGCCCCTGCGACCATCGGCAACGTGGTGGCCGGTGTTGCCAGCATTTACATCGTCTTTATGATTTACTTCGACTGGCGCCGCAGTATCCGCCTCGGCAGGTACAAGCAGCTGATATGGTCCTTCGTTCACTACCCCTTCCACCTCGCCATGCGCATTTTCATCGAAGGCTCTTCCCAATTCGTCGTCTGGTGGAAGGTTATCGAGACCATAACGAGCGTGCTCGACCAAATGCTCGCGGCGGTTGAGAGGTTTAGTTCGGACGAGAACGCCACCACCACCGAAAGTTTCGTCAGCATAATTGACCAAACCGTCGTCGACGTCTTCAACACATACGTTCCGAAGTACGCCACTACCATGGAAGACTATGAAAAATGCATGACAGACCTCCGTACGATTCCTGATGAGTTCTGGACGACGCAACCAGTCAACCAGACTACCTTGGAATTCATAGAGAAACAGATCGATAGACTGGTACTCGTCATCGAGAACTCGCTGCTGGCGGGCTTCAAGATCGACGGATTTTCCGGGTTCCTCAACACGACCTTAAACGCCCAAGAGGAAGAGGAGTTCCAAGCCACAGTGAGTGCCATCAACGAGGGCAAATTCAATCTCGTCTTCAAGTATTCGTTCATCGCCGCCGGCATCACACTCATCCTGATGAATGTCCTCTTCATCATCACGAGCTCGCGCAGGTGGACGGTCTTCAATTACATCCACAAGACCCTCAACTTCTTGTTCGGTATTGGTTTGTGTCTAGTGACTCTCGTTACTCTCGACCCTAGCAGATACCAGAGCTTCAGCTTTGCGCCCTGGCCACTGCCCACGCTGGTCCTGGTGTACTTTGCCGTATTGGTCATCCACCACTTGCCGCACCCGCCGCCAATCTTCTTCGGGAAGAGGGGCAAGACACAGAGCAAGCCGAAGACTGAAGGATGGGAGGCCGCCCGCGCGGTAGCGTACCGCGACAAGACCTCAGAGGAGGCATCGGATGGACACAGCTCGCAGCCAAAGGTGGTGACGCCTGGTTATCGGGAGTTTGCCCCCGCGGAAGAGACTGACACATTGTACCGGGGAGCCGGGGCGCAGAGTTGAGCGCCATTGGTAACTCGGCGCTGGATATACCCAGGGGATTGCCAAATCTGATTTAGGATGTTAGTTTGTTTTAAGCGTAGCGATTTGTGTTAATATCATGTTTTACCTTTATCGTCTTCTCGCGGTCCCATAAATCGTCTAGACTCGGCGCTGTATGACAGAACCACAGGCAAGTGATCAACCCCCTATAGCCCTTGGAATGGCGAAGGCTGTTGGTGACTCTGACTGACATTCTCGAAGCAAGCGAAAGGGGGAACCCTGTTCATGTCGAGGGGGCAGCGGGCCATGTTCAGCGTAATCAGGCCTGCCGGTTTAAGGCAACAGTCATCTCGTAGCCGACAACGCATGGACGGGTAGCATTTCTCTCGATCCTTCGAGCTTGTGCGACATAGCTCTAGCATCTCACACGCTCCAATCTGACGGGACGTGGAACTCCTAGCACGGAAATAGAAACATCGCAAACAACGAAGAACTTTTGAAAGCCCTTAGGCTCTACCTAGGGGCATTATTTAAACAGTGATTCAACAATTTCAGCTACCCTTTTCCGAAACCCAACTGCTGGGAGTCTTTGGCCTGCCTGGATGGGACCCGATATGTTGATCTGAATAGGGGGTCCAATGGGGGTTGGGACTGGTGGTATGCGTGTACTATGTGATGTACTCTGCAGCAGATCCTTTCTCAGCAAGGCCATATTTGATGTTTTCTTCTCGAGCAGCCCTGCCTGTTTAGCAAGAATGCCGTCCCTGTCCTGGATTTTGTACCACACCCCTTCGATTTTCCAAGAGAATGAGAGGCTGGCAGCTTTGCTGACGACGCGCGAGTTATCCAAAACGGGCACTAGACAGCATTTGCGAACGAGTGGTCTCTCCAGGTAGCGGTAGTAGTTCGTGCAGTCCAAATTCAAACGCCAAAGAACGCCTTTGGTGCCCTCGTCTCGCCACAGCCCGTATGTTGCGGTCTACACCTCATTGGGCCTAGTGCGGCCAGACCCTCACTATATAGTGGGCGCTCGCGCGCCCTCTCCTCCTTACAACGAACCACCATTATAATACCTGTTTTACTTCGTAACGCCGTAGGAATCGGGATCCAGGGCTTCGAGCCATGAGTAATCCACGGTACGCCACTTAGTCTGCCAAGCTGGGCCACAGAGAATCTGCCGTCCATAGTTGACCTTTAGACAAGGCCCAAAGGGGCAAGCCACGACCGAGACTGTGCACGCCCCTACCGCCCCAAGCGCGGTGCTGAGGTTGGTGGCTGTGAAGTGAGACCAGTCTTGGTTGTTGGCCGTCATCAGAGGGAACAGCCGGTGACTGGCGTCGCTGCGACATCCATCAGTCCCGTCCCCCTTCGGCATAAACGCCCATCCGGACCTGATGGTTGAATCACAGCTCTCATCTGCGACTCGAATGTCGAAACATGCACATCGGTTCGGATCAAAGCACCTCATCTCGGGCAGGGTACCCGGCCCTGATTGGGGAACCATGTACTCGGCTACGCCTTTGCGCAGCTCACGCAATCCTGCCACAACGCCGTCTTGGGACACCGCCGTCGTCATGTGGGTGGTGCCAGCGGGCAGTCGAAGATGGCCTGTCCATTCCATTTCCAGACAAACACTATCGTTCGTGACAAAGAGCACTGCTTGCGGCTGTCGTCCATGTGCATCAGGTATCGGAAGTCGGAAAACTGCCCCCCAAACGCCTCCTTCTCGAAGGCTGCGTTTGCTCGGTACTACGGTAGACGTGAAGCGCGGTCGGGTAGATGGGACTCGGGATGGTGCCAGTGACTAAATGATGAATCGGAGAAGCGACGTAGAAAAACGCGACTGGTGCGGCGTAAACACTGGATGGCTGTGGGGTCCAGCAGTTTCATGACCGCGAGCAGAAGCTCCTCTGGTAGATCGAGAATATAGAGACCCATAGTTTTTGTTTTCGAATAGCCCATCAAGTGCCGCGGGCGGGCTGGGTCAGTTGGGAAGGGGATGTGTTCAAATTTAAAGAGCAGAGTATCTTCATGGCGCCGAAAAAAGAAAGTCAAACTCCGTCTCATGAGGCCACACCAGTGGAGTTCGGCACATCTGTACTTTGAACTCAAGCAATACGGCCGAAATCTGTCACTTGACCTATAGGTAGACTCGAGGATCCACATCACTGTAGCTCGCGCCAACAGCTTCCATCTCTGACAGCCCTCGGAACGAAACGATCCCAGCGAGAACCACGAGCACCAAGAACGAATTCTACATGGCATCGACGCCACAAGAGAAGCAGGGTCTCAAAGCAATGCTCCTCAGCCACGACAACCTCGAAAAGGACTATCGTCGCGAGGACGACAACATCAGCAAGTTGATCAAGTGGCCCAGCAGCCACGTAGTGAAAATGATCTACTTTGAAGGGCCACCCCAGACCACATTTCATAAGATTGCCATTTTCTCTATTAATACACGTTGCTGGAACTACCAAGGATCCGTGCTCAGCGCGCTCCATGAGGAGGATACTAGTAGGCCACAACAGGTCGCGGCCAAGCGGGTCGCCCTCCCAGAGCAGCCCGACGAACTTGACGATGTTCGGATGGGTAAGGTATTCAACGGCTTGTGCGTGAGGACCCGGAGCTCGAAAAGGATGGCAGCCAGACGATTGGCATCTTCCGATGTGCGGCTGGATGGCTGGTAAGCGGCGTTAACACCGTGAACTCCGAGCCCGACAAGCGGCCAAATTAAAACAGAGCAGCACCAACGAGCTCATGTTGTGAGTCCGCGCAGTCCCTCTTGCCGAAATGTGAGACAAAAAGCACCCACAGCCATTAGTTCCTGGCAAGCCTGAGCTTGACGTCGAATTGATTGGCGCTAGCAATCAAAGTTTGCCCGCGCACTCGCTGAGTCTCCCGAGCCAAGCGGGCAGTCACTCTGTGCAGTGATGCCCAACACAAAAGGAATGGCGCTAACGCGCGTCGCCGCATTGAGAGGACGCCTGCCCAACCAGAGTCGAGACATTCCGGCGTATGCACTTCATCACAGCTGAGTGGCTCACTGGGCTGCGCAGACAAAGCTACTGCCTCAGCTTCTGCATGTCTTGACGGCCTGCGTGAGATCGGTGCAACCAGGCGTCTCACTACTGCTGAGGAAAGAGGGGAAACATGGACGAGTGGCCTAGCTCGGCTCGCTGTGAGGACAGTAACTTGCAGCCGAATGCGGGCGATTCGACCGTGTCAGCCCAGTGAGGGTCCGAATCAGCAGAGCCTGCCGTCGAGGAGAAGGGCACGTGTGTCACCGTCCTCGTTGCATGTGTACAAATATCACGATGTGGTCCACCCTGTGGGGAAGAGAAGTGCAAGCCCTTGGTCCGTAAAAGTCCAGGGCTCAAGACCAGTCATACCACCATACCCGATCTGTCTGCTACGGCGCTGCTAGGAGCCATGGCCGTCAACCTCGACGCTCTCAAGGCCGCTCAGGCTAAGGGGCAGACTACCGGCTTGATTTCCAAGCCAGGCTCGCCTCCGCCGCTGCGGCTCGAGATAGACGACTTCATCCAGGACACGGAGCTTGCGAACCTCTATTTTCTCGCCATGGCGTCCTACATGAGCGAGGAGGCAGCCAAGACCCCATTTTCATATTTCGAGATATCGGGCATCCACGGACAACCCAACCGCTCCTGGAACAGGCAGCCCCAGTCAACCGAATGGGTTGCGAACACCCGGAACGGGGACGCGCGCAAATATAGCTATTGCGCCCACAGCTCCCTCGTCTTTCCAACATGGCACCGAGCCTATCTGGCACAGTTCGAGGTATGGCACCCCTTTCTGCTGACGGTTAGTCCGCTGAACAGATGCACAGCAAGGCCTCTATGTCCACGCCGCTGCATTGGCCCCGGCTCTCAGGGCCGAGAAGGTCCTGGATCGTTTCCGCATCCCGTACTTTGACCCCCTTTTGCCCCGCCAGACGGCCAACCGGCAGTTCATCTATGGCATTCCCATCATCCTCACGCTTCCCAAGATCAACGTCAAGAAGACTGCAGACGGCCCGTGGGTACCGATGGACAATCCGCTGTACAGCTACAAGTTCAGCAATGCAGACCGGGCCCAGATGAACTTCCGCAACTGGGGCAACCTTAGGAATCCGTCGCAGTTCACCATGCGTGCCTATGACTTCCAGAAGGATCAACCCAACCATGAAATCCTGATCAAGGCTTTTGACAACCTCTACAACCCGAGCGTCAACCTGTCGACTCAGGGATTCGACAACCTGTACCGGGTCATGACGGATGAGAGGCAGACTTGGACAACAATGTCCAACAGCGGCAGGAGCAGTGATCTCGGCATGAACTCCCTCGAAGGCTTCCACGACAATCTTCACGTTCAGATCTCTTGGGGCATGCCTTTCCGAGCCGATCGCTCGCCGATGGGGCATATGAGCAATCCAGATTTTGCTGCGTGAGCCCCATACTCCTTCTCTGTCTCGCCCCACGCGCTAACCAGCTTCAGTTTTGACCCGTCGTTTTGGCTCCATCATTGGTGAGATTTCTCCCCCTAACTCGGTTGCATGCTCTTGTCTCACACTGATGCAGCAACGTCGACCGCCTGACTGCCATCTGGCAGGGGCTCAAGTCCGAAGCCCCAGAGTCAGTCAGATGGTGGGCTGCCAATGGGCGCCCTCGCAACGACCGCAACGACACACAGCCTGCTTCTTTTTGGAGCAGAGGGCCTGATAGCGATCTCGTGCCGTTTGTTCGCACACAAGCAGGCGGGAGGGACGTCTACTGGAAATCAAACGACCTGCGAGATCACCGCGCCCTCGGATACGAATACCCCGAGACGGCAGCAGCGCGAAGACAGACCCAAGAACCATTTGTCCAGGCACTGCGTCGGTGGGCGAACTCGGAGCTCGGATGGTTGGGCCGGATCACTAGCCAGGGCGACCCAGCGGCGATCGCAAGGCTGAACGACTCGCTGACCAGGAGCATTCCGTTCTTCCCGAAGGAGGTCTTGATCGATGGCGATAAGAATCGGCCTATACGGAGCAACCAGGCCTTTGTCGGATCGAAGTTCGTCGCAACTGCAACTCCGGCGCCGAAACCCGCAGCGCCCACTCCAAGGGGCTTCGCTTCCCCGCCGATCGAATCGCAGTTCTCCGCGCTGGCCGTATCCCCGCCATCAACAATGCCTCCCGTGGAGCCCTCCTCTGGACAGCAACATGTTCCGACGCCCCAGGCTTCAGCCCCAGTTACCGTGACCGCCGAGCCAGCAACAGCCCAACGCTCCGTAGAGCCCGAGTTTGCGCCTCCTCTGAAGGGGAAACACTCCCGCAGTCTCTCCGGTCTGACCTCCAAGCTCGCCGCCAAGGTTGCCTCCGTTGCAGACCGGAAGGATGCAGCCCCGTCCACCTCACCATCCGCCGCTGCTACCAGCAAACCTCCTACTAAGGACCGCACGCACGGGATCTCCTCTCTCGCATCCAAGCTAGCTACCAAAGCCGTCTCCGTGGCATCCCAAAAGATCAAAGAAGCCACGTCCAGCAAGCCCCAAGCCGCTGGCGGGAGCACCCCCGAGCAACAGCAGCAGCAGCACTCCCACGGCATCACAGCGATAGCCTCCAAAGTCCACCAGGTGGTGCACGACGCGGTCGAGGAATTCCACGGTGACGTCCACGCAGCAGTCAAGGACGCACACGAGACGCTCCACGACCGTGTGCTCCGGCGCGCCATCCCCTTTGTCGATCTGAGCTTCCAGACCCGTTTTGGCCATCTAGCAAATCTGATCACCGACGACCGCATCATCCAGTGGAACGTGACATACACGGTGGACAAGTTCTGCCTGGACGGGTCGTTCGTCATCAACTTCTTCCTCGGCGACTTTGCTTCCAATGCTGGGGAGTGGGTGCTCGATGAGCACTTGGCTGGGCAGAGCGCCGTGTTTGCGAGCGACCGCGCACGCATTGACGGGGAGGGTGGCTGTGAGAACTGCGCGCAGCAGGAGCAGGAGGGGCTCGTGTATGGCGATACGGTGGGTCTGACGGAGGCGTTGCTGGTGTATTATGGCAACCAGGAGGAGGCGCACGGGCGGAAGGTGCCGAGCTTGAGGCCGGAGGTTGTGATTCCGTTCCTGACGAGGAATCTCCACTGGAGAATCGAGAGTGTGAGTTTGCTACCTTCTAGTTGGCTGTTTATTGCGTGGTTGGTGCTGATGATATGTTTGACACAGGCGCGAGGCGGGGATGTTGCGCGAGAGTCGATCCCGTCGCTCAAGGTCGGAGTTTTCTCCGAGGTGCTGCACTTGCCGCACAAAGTGACGGAGCTGCCGCGGTATGAAGACCGGACGCTGCATTATGAGATTACGGCAGGTCGACCGAATGGTCTGAATCCAGGCGAGACGTTCTAGGGTGCTGGCAAAAAGGGGAAAACGTCTTGGGTACGAAGGCTCGGACCAAAAGAAAGGGCCCCCTTAATCAGTGCGAATATGCCTTTTTGGAATCTTCACATCATATGGTCCTGCTCTGAAACGGTAAGGTCTGGGTTTATCGCATTACAGGCCGTTTTAACATGCAGGAAGGCCCAATGAAATGTAGGAAGGCCTTTTCAACTTACAAAAAGGCCTTTTCAGTATTCATACAGGTCTTTTCAGAATGGGAGATGGCCTGTAGTAACGAAAGCCATAGGTGGTCTTTACAGTAAGAAGGAATTTTCGCACTGGCTAACGGGACCCTTTCCTTTGGCCTGAGCCTTCGTAGGGACCTGGAGAGACGCGAGGTCGCCTTTTAGGGTTGTGGCTTAAGGCTGCTGCTGGACAAGGTATTCGATCATCATGTCAGAATCGATTTGAAAAGCGCGTATCTAGGGTTGAGCTACCGCAGGTTTGAGATCCTTAAAAATGCATGGGGACAGGGACGAAAAAACGATACCACAGCACCCTGAAGAAATTGCTTCAACGGGTTGAAGACTTGAGCGTGGATTTCTCCAAGATCCGAAAGGCTGCCAGGCAAGGTTAAATCAACAACAAGTCGAAAAGAAAGCCAGCGCTGGAGCCAAAAGGAGTAACAAGAAAAAGGTGATGGATTCTTCAGACGGTTGCGGTTGCTGTTGCGCTTTCCTGTCAAGTGAGTGATTGGTTTGGTCCTTTGTGTAATTGGCTAATTTTTGATAGTCCAGAATCTTGCAAGCGTCGGCCGCCAAGCCAGGAACTCCGACGACACCACCCTCAAATACCAACCTGCCATCCACCGCCACATCAACGTGGAATTAATTTCGCAGAAGCGCTGCATAACAAAAGTTAACTCGGATATTCGAGGCCAGCTACCAGAATGCCGGACAATACGCCCGGGCAAACAGGCCCTTTCTCTGGGACTCGCTCGAAGCGCGCAGCTGAACGCCGACACCGCCAAAATCAGCTGGCCAGCGCAGCAAGCAGACCTTTCGGCACGCTCAACATCTTGCCGCCCGAAACAATCATTTCCATTATTGAATACTCCGACGTTCCAGCGCTAGTCAACTTCCGACTTGTGAACACACACTGCAAGGCCTTCATCGATGAAACCCCGCAGTACAAGTGGCTGTCAACCACCCACCCCGTCGTGATCCGCGCCCTCGCCGTCGCAAAGGCAACAGCCACAACCTGCAGCGCCGTCGTCAGTGAACTGCGCGCCCCGCGCTGCTCAAAATGCGGCGACACGGCAGCGCCCCGAAACGGAGAAGCAGGGCCAGGAAGAGTATCCGGTCTCCGCCCGAAGTTCTGGTCCTACTTCTATCTCCCCACCAGCGAGCTCATATGTCTCAACTGCTGGAGGGTGGGGACAAATCCACTACGTTGGCAGATCCTTGGGGCTCGCGGCTTTCCATATGCTGACCCTGCTCTCCACCGCGATCTAATTCCTTGGTCGGCTGCTCATTTGCGCCAGCGCTTGAAGGACGCTCAGCACACCGAGAAGCAGGAAAATCTGGATGGCTACTTGGAAACGATACCGCACATTGTAGCGCCGCCCTATATTGATCACGAGACAAGAAAGCCCGTCACGTCCGCGAGGCAGACTGAGGGTCTGGTGTTCTGCGACGCGACGGCTGTCAAGCAGTTGTTCAATCTTCCCAGACCGTAAGCATTCGCCATTCTTAATTTCCTTGCGTATCTACCGAAGATTTTTATTGCAGAGACTGATATTTGTCAGGGGCTGGGAAAATTTAAAAGTGTTGTCAAGCCGTGAACTCGCAGAACTGGATGAATTTGACAGGGCCGCGCTGGAGTGTGTTCAGGAATATGAGGGCACGCCGTTGGTTATTAAGGCTCCCTATCCTGTCCGTCACTCCTCAGGAAGGGTCTATGCACGAACGGACACCAAAAAGGTTCACGGAGGAAGGCGCCTCTGGGAGAAGAACATGCCCAAATAATCGGTTGGGATGCCCCTCGTTACACCATTTTCTGCGGTGTTACCTCGGCGGTTATGTTGGTTCGAGTGACCGTCTCTGACGCTTTGGCGAACCAGCTGAGCGCTGATGTCACTGCAAGTGCTGAGACAGTGTAACGGGGGACCGGACACCAGCATCGGTCGAACAGTAAGGCTGGCGGCAGAGTCGAAATTCACCGAGCTTTATTCCCGTAATGTCCGATGGCTCCGGTACGTTGCGATCAAGCGAGACGACACATGCATCAGGCGGGGGCCAAGAGCCACGGGGACAGATAGAAAAGTGTCATCACATACAAACAGTGCGACGGTATGCTGCCCCGCTGTCGTATTGTGGGGGAAGGTTGTCAGACAGAGTGGACATACTGGCTTGGGGGGGACATTCAGAACAAGACACTAGACATTGGCCAAAAGACCTACCTTCGTGCACCCTGATGCAGTTTGATAGTGTTTGATGCTTGTAATTGGTTGGTTCGAGGATGAGTGAATACCCACTGGAGACAAACAGGGGCTATATTTCAAGTGATTGAAACCCAGACACACCAACATCGGTCACTTTGGCCGAGCCTGACCGGCCCTCGAGATGCGGCGGAATATGTATGCTCTTGGTTCAGCGAAGGTAGGTACATAAATTAGCCCGTACATTGCGCCGTTCCCACCCTTTCGGCAACAAGCTTCCCAGCAGCCCCACTGGGGGCCGGCGTCAAAGACCACCGGCGCACCGTGTCGGATAAAAGCGGGTCTTAACCCGCAACGGCCGGGATGGCCTTACTGCCGTGCGTTGCACGGGATCCCGACAACCCAAGCACAGCGGAATAAGAAGCCAAGATCCGACCCTGCTGGTGCCCGATGATCTGGGTATCAGGACGTACAGGACTCGGCGCCCGACTGATCAGCGTCATTCCCGATCTGCAGTGTAAGTCGAAACAAGCTTTCAGGGCTACGATAGCACTGACCATGTTCTGATACTCCGTAGAAGAGCTAAACCCCAAAGACACGGGGCAGAAACACCAAAGAGCTCGGCCATCATCAATAGATAAATAAATACAAGCTGACTCCGGATGCCTCGCTTTCTTTTGTCCTGTAAATGTGCTGCCTGCTTGGCGGGCCAAACGGGATATTGTCAGCATCCGTATCAGGTGCCTGGACGCTACGGGTCCGTATGAGCACTGGTCTTTGCTGGGAATTTGCGGGGAATCCACCCAGTACGGATCTGTGGGGAACACCCATTTGCGGTCGCATCCATAGGTAATAAACCCGCATCGATTCTCGTAATGGCTTTACTATGTACTTTCCTCCCGAAGATAGCGGAAAGGTATATCGGCATCTGGCGTCGCTACTTTCCAGCCCAATGCAGTATTTTGAGGCCACATTATCTTCTTCCTGTCATCAATGCCAGCTGTCCTATTTGTGCTGTTTGTGCTGGGTTTGCCTCGTCGACTTCGAGATTCATGTTAGCGCAACAGTGTGGCGCGAGCTGAAGGAATCCACGCTAAACCGTATCCACCCACTCACACCCTTGGCTACCATCTCGCGATTGTGCCTATTGGCCCCCTGACCCGGAGCGGCAGAGCCCCTATAGTGGTTGAAAATAGGAGGCGGTCTCCACCGCACCGCAGGCAAGGAGTTGAGACAGGGTCTCAGTCCCGCCCTTCGGCGCTAGCCCAGGGTGGAAAGGAGATGAGGTGAAAATCATGCATGGGACGAGGGGGGATGTTCCCGAAGCTGCGCGAGGGCGTTCACCACACCACACGTCGCGGCTTCACGTAATTGAATTCTTGACTCTTTCCGTTTTTTTTTCTTGATCGCTCACTTCATTTCTTAATTCAGCACTCAAAGGTGCGCATTCGAGTGACCTCGAGTGACACCGAGTAGAGTGCCATGCAGTTGTCGCGACCGAGTTCGCACTCCCTTCTTGCAATGACAACCCGGTTATCCAATCTGCCGCTGCGGCAGGTCAGCGCGGTCGCCCTCGCCTTGGTGTTTCTGTTCGGCATCTACACACTCCTCGGCGGCGACACCGCTTCCTACAATGTCTACGGCAACAGCGCGAACGATGGCGCACTCACCCACAGCGACCACAGCAAGCCCTGGTCACCGCCCGGCCGACCCCCACCGCAGGCTGCGGCTCCAGCGACCGCAGATAAGGGGAGAGTTGTCGGGTTGGTGTTCTTCGGCCGCCGCGACCACGTCCGGATCCTGGACTGCTATCTCCAGGTACGGGATAATTGCTGGAAAGAGAGCTGAGAAGCACAGTGGCTTACACTCGAACAGAGGAACCTGAAGGCCAACGGCGGCCTGCTCGACGAGATCATCTTCTCGGTTAACACCAACAACAAGGATGACCTTGCCTATCTCGACAATGAGCTCCTCCCCTCCCGCCCACACTACCGCAAATATGCCTTGGAAGCGCACAAAGGATGGCTGGGCCAGTGGGGATGCGTCACCGAGCGCGACACCATCTACATCAAGATCGACGACGACGTGGTACGCCGCACTAGACGCCCTTGACCGACGTTGACATTCAGACCATGCTGACCATCCCGCTTCTCCACTAGATCTTTGTCGAGGACAACACCGTTGCCACCATGGTCAAGACGCTGCGCGAGAGACCCGACTACTTCGCCGTCTCGGCCAACATCATCAACAACCCGGCGCTCTCATGGGTACACTGGCACCTGGGTGTTTTCGAGCCCTACTGGCCCGAGATGACACCCCCCGAGAAGCCGCTCAACAAGACATGGCGCGCCTCTGAACTCCCCTCCTATACCGGCCCGGTCAACGGACCCGAGGGCTTTAACCCCGACGGCTCAACCCCCGCCCCGTATAAGGGACACCGATGGCTGCCAGTGCGCGAGAAGCCGCCAATTCCTGCCCCGACAGAAGAGAACAAGAAGGCCTTCCCCGACCCGCCCTATCCGGTTCAAAAAGTCACATATGATGCCTTCGGACCGTCGCTGCGAAACTGGGGGGCGGCGGCACAGCTGCACTACAGCTTTCTGCAACATGTTGAGCGCGGGGAGACATGGAAGTACAAGTTCAATATCTGGGACTACCAGTACGACCGCGTGAGCATCAACTTCTTCGGAATCCGCGGCGGCGACATCATGGACGTATACCCCTTTCCCAAGGGCGACGATGAGGGCTACCTGACGGTCGACCGGCCGCGTGAGGTGCGCAGGCACGTCGTGGTAGCAGGCGAGGGCCTTGCCGTGCACTTTTCCTTTGGCCCACAGTACAAGGCCCATGACAGGAAGGGCCTGGCCCACACGGATCTCTTCGACCGCTACCAGGCATACGCAGAAGAGATGGTGTGCCCGTTCCCGAAGAGGAACGACAGCAGCGCTGCGCAGGCCCGGCAGATGGACTCGCGTAGCCACTAAATGTACTAATTCATGACGAAATGTACGATAATTTTCCTTCTGGGCGCGTTGGAGTTTGCTAAGGCCGGGCGGCGCAGGATACTTTCTTGCAATGTATACACCTAGATTCATGTTAGCTTGGTATTTCATGTCCGAACAGAACATTTTCCATGTCCTCAAGTTGGTTCCCCCCCAGAATGGACCTACAGTGCGTGCATATTCCTCAGTCGTTTCTTTAATTATCGTTGATGCCGTTGCATTCTTTCATCGCATCTCAACCACGTGCGGTGCCCAGCGCAACCATGGTCCCCCGCATTTCAAAACTTTGGCCCCGTGATGGGGTGCGGTCAGCTGGGCTTGTCAGCTTGGCGCTGCATGTTTCAGCACCTTGGAGAACCTCCAACTCCCCCTTGCCGCGTGGCACGTATAAACACCCCGCAAAACCCATCTCAGCGGCGCTGCGATCCTCCCACATGTCCTGCCGTCGCCATTCCCAACCATGAAGCCTCTCTCCTCTTCGGCCCTCTGGCTGGGGCTAGCCGTTTTCCCCTCACCGTCCCTCGCCCAACAAAGCCCGAACCGCGCTCGTTAGTTACCTCGTTTTCGTCGTCCAAGTTATCCCGTTCCTAACCGCATCCAGTGCTCCCATGGGCGTTCGCGCCCCTGCCGCTGGGGAGCATCCGCCCCCTAGGCTGGCTGCGCGGCGAGCTGCAAGCCCTCGGTTCTGGCCTTGCGGGACATGAGTTCGAATTCCTGCCCTACGTGAAAGACTCACGCTGGCTGGGCGGCGGGTCCGACTACAGCGGGCTGAACGAGGCGCTGCCGTACTGGTTCAACGGGCTGGTACCGCTGGCGTACACGCTTGACGATGAGCGCTTGAAGGGGCAGGTGCACGCAGTGGCCGCCGAGGTGCTGAGGCGACAGGCCTCAGACGGATGGTTGGGCCCTGAGACGGGGGATGAGAGGAATTTCTGGGGAAGGGTGCCGTTCTTGCTTGGGCTAACACAGCTAGCTGAGGCGAATGTGACCGGATGGAAGGGCACCATTGTGCATGGCCTGGTGAAGTACTTGAGGCTTGTGGATGTGATGCTGAGGGATGGCGGCCAGGGCTACACCCAGTGTCGTTGGAATCCGAATGACTGCTCCTGGGGCCAGGTTCGGGTACATGATTTCATCTCAGTGATCCAATGGCTACTGGAGAATACCAAGTTGGACGACCGGGACGAAGAGATGCTGTGGAACACGATGGATCGGCTGTATCGGTGGTCAAAGTTCAAGTGGGAGGACTGGTATACCGAAGGCCGTTACCAGAAGGTGGTGAGCGATGCAACGCCTGGGAATCCCGAATTTCCGTATCTCCACGGAGTCAACGTCGGCCAAGGTGAATCAAGGTGCCCCCAGACGAGAAGTCTCGCGTTGCTGACTTTCCCTCTAGGTCTGAAAGCGTCGGCCGTCATCCGAAGGTTCGATCATCGCCAATCGCTTGTCCGGTCAACATGGAACGCCGTTGACTGGACGTTCAAACACCATGGCACCTCCTCGGGCACGATTTTCGCTGATGAGGTCCAGCGGGACTTGGCTCCGTTCATGGGCGCCGAGCTCTGCACCGCGGTTGAGACTGGGTACTCGCTGGCCTATTTGTACCACGCCCTCGGCAACAGTCTGTTCGCCGACCGTGCCGAGCTCGTCATTTTCAACGCCTTCCCAGTCAGCCTGACAAGCGACGCATGGGGTCACCAGTACATGGCGCGAAGCAATGGACCGTGGGCCCTGCGCCAGCCGCACCAGCGATCACTCTTCACCACAGCCAGCAGCGTGTCCACCATCTTCGGCCTGGAGCCGATGTACCCGTGCTGCACCGTCAATTTCCCACAGGGCTGGCCAAAATTCATCGCACATAGCTGGGCACGGGCCGACACTGGTCTTGTCCACGCACTTCTCAGCCCATCTGTCGTCAACACCACTATCCCGCACCGGGGCCGCGTCGTTATCGAGTGCAAGACCGACTATCCGTTCTCTAACCAGCTGATGTATACCATATCAGCTGAGTCGGACATCGATCTATTCCTACGCTTCCCTTCCTGGGCCGTGCAAAGCGAGTCATCGGTATCCCTTTCGATCCCGGGTGAATCCGGGAGCGCATCAAAACAGACGATCCAGGCTGATGCTGAGACTGGGCTGCACCGGGTTTCGATACCGAGGGGGAAGTCTACCGTCGTTTACACTGTCGCATCAGTAATCCGTGTGGAGTCGAGGCCGTATGATGCGGTCTCCGTTTATCGGGGCAATGTGTTGTATTCGCTGGACGTCGGGCAGTCGATGACCAGCTCGCTCCCCCACAGACACTGGGACCAGGACGGAGACGGCACGCATGAGTTTGATCAGTTTGAAAAGTGCAGAGATTTTTACTTCAACCACACCAAGCCAGTAAGTTTAATTAGGTACCGAGGTTACGGGTGAGGGACTGAGACTAACCATATAAACAGTGGAACGTCGCCATTGATCCATCAACCCTGCAGTTGCACCAAGGCGATAAGAAGGCGGACCTTCTCGCGCGGGGCTTCATCGACCACGCGGGTGGCGGCCCCGGGGGCTTCTTGACTGTGGATGGGTGCGAGATTGACTGGCCAGTGTTAGAGGGGGTAGCGCCCGCTCCGCCGCCAACGAACCCGAAATGCATCACCGGCAAGAGGAAGTACAAGATGATCCCGTATGGCGCGGCTAAAGTACACATGGCAGAGCTGCCGACGGTCAAGCTCCAGGGCGACTTGACTCACAATGCGAAGCAAGAGGCGGGCCTCTGGGGAGATCTCTGAGTTGTCCGGTCAGAACATCATCATGAGCATGGGAAGGTACGACGGGAGTCACGGTTGATTTGAGAGGTCCATACATTTATTAGCATTGCATCAGAGGCTCTTTCCTTAAGTAGTACATATCATGCCTGCGGTCGTTCGCTACATATAAATACGAACGTCATCTGAAGATTGATGCTTTCTAAATCTGCTACCCGCCGTCTGGCTAGAGAAGCTTCCCTCGCAAATTACCACATTTGACATCCCGTCCTCCACCTCTAGGCGGGTACGCATAACCCAATTCTCCCTGCTTACAAGAGTAAAAGACAACACTGATTAAGGGTACCGGAACCCACCCTCCTCATCCTTCCTGTCTAAAACAGCATTAGAACGCACTGAGCACAAGCAACAGCCCCCCAACTAAAGCACCCGGCGTCCAAATCGCAGCGGCGCGCCCTGCACCAGACGTGCTCACCGGCCCCGTAACCTTCGCAGATGCCGGCGGCGCGCCAGTCCTCACCAAGGTAATATTGAAAGCCGGATTTTTAATCGCCGTCACCGCCCCATCACCCCCAGTGACAAACACAAAATCAGCCAAGCTCAGGAAGTTGTACGCCGACCGATCCATGCCAAACCAAGTCATGCAACTTCCTTGCTTGTAGAAGATCTGATCGTCCAGCTTCTTCCTCTGCTCCTCGGTCGTGGTGTCGACCACCGCACGCCAGGCCGTCTCGTCCGAGCTGCCTTGCTTCCCGTGGCGGTTGGAGGGGTACAGTCGTGCGTCGGCCTTGACGGGGGCTTTGGTTGATGCGCTCCCGCCTGATTCGAGGGCCCCGAGGCTGTAGGATCCGTACTGTCCGAGGGTGTTGAAGCCGCGGACGGAGAAGGAGTCGATGACGAGCCCGGGGCCGCTGTCAGAGTTAAGGACCAAGGTGGAGTTGGTAGATGCGTCTGCGAAGGAGCCGGTGTATCCCGATGATGCGGCCTCGTCGCGACCTGCTTGCTCGATCGCGGGGATTAGGGCCCGCAGGGCGGTGCTGAGGATGATGGTGCGGGAGTTGGGCTCGCGGGTCACCTCTTCGCCTCCCATGATGGCTGTTACGACGAGGTCGTAGTCGGGCACGAGAGCGATGACGGCGTGGTACTGGCCGAGGTCCCCGGTCTTGGTGTATACATCGATTGTACGGCCGTCGATGGTAAGGGTGTCGCTGCGGCCGATTTCCCAGGGAGCGCCAACCGAGAAGCTCGTCGCAGTTATGTGGGCGAGGGGCTGAAGCCATTTTCGAGTCTTAGCGGCCGAGAGGAGGCGGTGCTCGAGGAGGGCTTTGCCAAAAAGAATGAGGTCGTTGGTGCTGGAGAACATTCCACCGGAGCTAAGAGGAAAACAGAGAAGATTAGGACACGCCCGAGGTCCTCGATGTTGAGGAAGGTACTTACGCTTCGAAAGCACCAAGGGTCAAGTTCCAGGTGCTCTCTTTTACCGGAATGAACCCCTTCTCGGCGAACGACTTGGGGGGGCCGTTGAACGAGGTGCTCTTCATGCCAATGGCGTCGAAGATGCCAGTCTGCACGGCATCTTGGAAAGTCTTGTTGGTTGCGGCTTCAACCACGAGACCCAGAAGGGCGTACCCGATGTTCGAGTACACCGGGGTTGTGAACTCTCGGTAGACCGGCGGTCGACGCGCCATGTCGCGGATAAGATCTGTCGCGTTGCAGAGCTTCGTGCCAGGAAGGCCTGAGCATGACGGGCCAGTGCCTTTAGCGACTTCTGGAAGACCCATCAATGTCCATGGGCCAGTTGGGTACAAGCCGAGGTCCTGGGCCGCTGAGGTGGGTTAGTTGGTTGACTGTGTGGGTGTGTTGGTGTGAGTTTGTGGACTTACAGTCGGTTGAGAGACCAGAAAGATGCGACATTAGCGCGCCGATGGTGATGTCATCCCAAGAGACTGAGAGAACTTCGCTCGTACCCGTCGCGTTCCTCAAGCTTGGGAGGTACTTGGTAACGGGATCTTCAACGCTAACCTCACCGTTTTGGAGCAGGGCCAGCACAGGCATCAGCTTGGAGACACTCCCGACGCGATAGATGGTGTCCTCGTCGATGTTAGTGGTGCCGAGCCCCGATTGTGTTGGCGGCGTGAAGTGGTAGTTGAACAACAGGCCATCCTCGTGGATGGACTTGGCGGCCACTGAAATGGCGGAAGCTTTCATCTGGCCCTTGATCTGAATATCTAGCTTTGCCTTCAAGCTGCCGATCGCGGCCTTCACGATGGGGTTTTGGCTGGGCGATCGCGGCGGGAGAAGCACTGGGCCGAGAGGAGGGCAGACACTGGCGCTGGCAACCGGTACGGCGGCCAGCACGGCGAGGGCCGCCGCGAGAAT
>Ga0247780_1000660_pt1 | contig 29727 bp, 35 predicted proteins | sample UWRJL079202R5_FD_179927 | JGI IMG/M metagenome (GOLD analysis project Ga0247780, IMG submission 179927) | Plant litter microbial communities from Arlington Agricultural Research Station in Wisconsin, United States - UWRJ-L079-202R-5 | ecosystem: Environmental > Terrestrial > Plant litter >... | reverse complement strand
ACGGCGTAAATTTGGTCCTCGTGATCCCCGTTCGTAGTAGTAGTGAGCCTGAGGGGGTAATCCGTCGCACTGGTCGTGTGGCGCAATGTGTAGAAGCTCGGCAGACTTTTCCCAGTACGCCTTATCGACGCGGTTTAGAATGTGCTTAAAGAGGTGACCCAAGTCAGTTGGCATAAGCCGTCATTGCTCTCCCAAACAGCGATTTCTACCGTTATAGTTGCAATCGCTGTATGCAGAGTTGACTGTAACCGCTTACTTAGGCGAGCGGTGGTTATTGGCCGTCGGAGGGAGGGGGGGCGACCTTGGCACATCAGGCCTTAGGTCCCATGCGTGGCATAGCCACCGCAGGCTACCTCACGCAGCCACAATAAATTTCCGAAACTTGGCGCCTCCTAAAAATTTCCTCTTCATTTCCATCCTGTCACCAGCACTTCAAAGTTAAATCTTCGCATTCTATCAAGACAGCGAAATGTCGCGACGGCGAGAACGCGCAAACTACGACGGGTCAGTGTCGCTGGTGGGCACTGACGCCCGCCCGGAAGGGCCCCTCGCCGACATGGACATCGATCTCGACCAGAGGCTTACCCGCCTCTTCTGGATCATGGACATGATCAACGGGGTAGCCATCGGCTTCCTAGAGGCGGCGATCAGAAATAAAATGTTCAAGAGTTCCACCCAATCGCAAGTGGAGTCGGCGAAGCTCGAGGCAGAGCAAGCCAACGTTGCATACGACCTGCGAAACAATCCAAATGACCTAGACGGCATGGCGTGGTACGCTGACCGGCTCAGCAGCACCAGCTGCTATACTCATTGGTCGCGCGCTTGGGATCACGCTCAGAGGGTTCTAGAAAAGGGGAAATGCATCGAAGCTGAGAACCTCTTCGACCTGTGGAGAGATGCAATTCAAACTTTCGACGGGATACTAGAAGCGCACGGGACAAGACTCGCTCGAAAGTACGGCCAGGGTCTAATCGTGCCCGTGCGGCACAAGATTCTGACCCTCGAGGGAATCGTCGAAAGTGTCATCGTTCTGACAGACATGCCGTCGGTGGCGTACCAGGACATCCTGAACTCATCCTGCGTCACGCCAAAGGTACGGATAAATATCCAAAAGGCCTTTCAGCGGGCCGAGAGGGAGCGCAAAGACGCTCTGCATACACCGGATCTGGTGTCACTGGTATTTACACCACTTGCACCTCTTCTGAAATTGACAACTAATTATACCTTAGATCGCTGCTCAATCCACCCTCACGGCTGCCGTGTCAATAACTACATTCTGCGCCACGGCGTTGCTCGGCATCGCTTGGAAGTACAGCACCCCCGACATCGGCAGTGTCCATGACATGAGCTTCTGGTTCAGCGTCCAGTCCTTGGCAATGTCTCTCCTCGGGTTCTTCACCGCCACGTTCCCGCTATCCCGCAGATCGTGGGGCTCTCCGTGGCGCTGGTCGCTTGCCCTCTGTGTCTTGGGAACAGCTAGCTCCTTGCTTTCGATACCAGCGTTTCTCACTGCTGGAGAGTTCTGGAGCTCGGCACTTTCATTTGTCGCCACAGTATCTCAAGCTGGTCTCACACTGCAGTTATCACTACTAGCGATGCAACCGCAAGAGCGGAAGAAGAAAGACTAAGTTACGTGGGGGACAGAAAGAATCCGGACCACTCATTACCCTGCCGCTGCGATTCAACGTGTCCTACGCACACGTACACACATAGTGGCAATGCGGGGGAAACTAGTACCACACCGCCATCCATTGAAGCTTGGCTTCTTCAACAGCATTCTTTTGGCCCCTCTCTGCCACCTTGCTTTTTTTGATATAAAACGGCCGCGTGGTTAAGCGCAATGTTGATGAAACCTTCGTTTGACCTCTTCGTCTTCTCGCATGTGTCTTTGGTTTTTTCTGCCTGGACATTTCCATCAGAGGAGTCACACCATGAAACTAATGACCTAGTGTCTAGACACCTTGAGAGATTCTGTCAACTGGCAGGCTGAATGTACCGCCTGCGTATGCACAACGGCAAGTTCGGACACCGAATAGTCGCCGTGTTCATCTTATAAATACTAGAAGAAGTACCTGTCGATGTCTCTAGCAGGCTCCGCTGTATTGATCGGCCACCTCGACGGGTGCGATGTAAGACGCACTGGGGCCGGTCGCGTTACCAAATACAACAACTCGCTGGTCAGCCGCCTTGTATTTGGGCCAGGCTGTCCCACGGTGATCTCTTGGATCGGCAGAGGAGTTTGCTGTAAAGGTGACCCAAAATGCTGTGCGGAGGAACGAGCTGTATCAGTTCATGCTTCTTTCTAGGGCAGGAAGTAGACGTACATTGCATGGCAAAACCGGTTTGCCATTCCAGCTCGGTTGAGTTACCGCGGAAGAGATGGTGAGTGCCGAAGACAACAGGGATATCCGCTATACGACAAAGATTTCGTCAGCATTACCATATCATCGAGGGCATTGACACTTACAGCTGTGCATGCCACCAAGCCACGGCCGAGGCGTGACGTTGGTGAAGTTGCCCGAATACAGATAGCTGTATGTTGTAAGGCCGTACTTGGCACGAACCCTACACGGAGCGTGTAAGTGGCTGTGATCTCACAATCTAACTGTATAAGGGAAGGGTAAGGTACGCACAATGCCTCCCGCTTGGCGCCGCATGAAAGTCCTCCACCTGGCATTCCCTGCGTCGTGTTGAGCGGCTCTGTCCCGTTTTCGTTCAGCTGCGCAAAGGCGGCAGGTTCATTGAAGGTGAAACCGGTGATGAGCGGCTGTTTGGACACCAGCCCCTTTTCGTGCCGCTCAGTCAAGTTCACAAACATGGTGGTGTTATCGACGACGGGGCGGAATCCCGTCCGAGAAACAACAGCGGCCTCGCGCAGGACGACGGGATCCACGCGCTGCATGCACTCTAGCTCGGCCTTGTCGGTGAGGTTGGCACAGCCAACGTCTTGGGCAATCTTTTGGAAGCCAGAGTTCATGGCTGCAGAGTTGTTTGCCGAGGCGCCGCCGGAGGATGCGATGAATCCGGTGACGATGGGATCTGCGGGGTAGGAATACGCGTAGCTCAAGACTGCCCCGGCGCCTGCCGACTGACCGTAGAGGACCATGCGGTTGGGATCGCCTCTGCCCATGGAGACGCGGTGTTAGAAACAGTGGGTGTGCAGAAAGGGTCAGTTGCTAGCACGCACCCGAATCCCCCGACATTATTTTTGAGCCACTCGACGCTATGAAAACTGTTAGCAAAGAGAATCATTGGTTTTGCTGAGGGGACATACGCAAGTCTGACGTCCAACAAGCCGGCGTTCTTGCTCGCTGCCTGGGTGCCGGGGAAGCCGAAGATATTCAGACGGTAGCTGGGGAGAACAGGAGTTGATCAGAAAAGCAGATTTTCCACGAAGTCGTGCTCGGGAAGTTGGTGGGAATTTGGGAAAGCATACTTGAAAGCCACAACGAGATGAGTCTGGGTCCTCTGAATCCAGTGATCGGGAACCTGATATGGCGCATGACCACCGCCCTCGTTAAAAGCACCACCGCACACCCAAACTATGACGGGCAGTTTCTCGGCGACGACCGGCTTTCGTGGACCCCAAATGTTGAGATACAGGCAATCCTCACTCTGCTGGTCGGTGTTTTGGAACTCGGGCACAATGTCCCAAAAGACGCCCGTTCTGTTCCCGTTGTTCTGCATGCAGATGGGCTTGTATGATGTGGCGCTGAGGCCGGTGCCGTGGTTGGCTGATTCCTCAGGGGGCATAAACCGCAGAGAGCCCACGGGTGGGCGGCCGTAGGGAATGCCGAGCCATTGGTTCACATCAGGGACAGATGGGTTGACCAATCCGGTGTACGTGCCACTGGTGGTTTCGACTGTCAGGCTCTTGTCGGTGACACCTTGCCCTTTGACACTTGCGATGAAGCCCGGGAGGAGCAAGGCGATGGGGAACGAATGCCACATGGTGTAAGTGGTGTAAGTGGTGAAAGTGAGCCTCTGCCTCTCTCTGGGGACACGGGTGCCATGGTGTTGCTGATGGATTTCTTCTTGATATACCTCCAGAGATGCTAGGTAGCATGAGCGTCTGGCTAAATGTGCTATTGCCCAGACGGTCGTCGTCATGGATGTTCTTTACCCATTCCCCACCGGAGGTCTTGGCGATGGTATGCGCGCCATTCCCGAGCCAAGGTTTTAGGGAGGGGAAATGCCGTGGGGCCGATGGCATCCCAGAGCGGGAAAAATAACACCTCCGCTACTAAACTAGGGACGTTATAAAATCAATTCCCGAATTGCCCCCGCTGGGACATCTAACTGTCTAGTCGATCTGGTTGTGGATGTGGATCTGCCAGGGCAGGGGCTTGGCAGGGGAACTTCATCAAGATACCCGTCTTAGATTTGCCCCGCACTACAAACTCATGAAGACTTGGAGCTGTAGCCCCATGGAGCTCAGAGCAACTTCGGTAGCCCCCCCCCCTAATTCTCTTCTTCATTGTCGTCGAGTTGTCATGGTGAAAAAGGAGACCCCAACCTGACCGAAGCCTCGACTGCCCTGCCACCTGGCTGCCACCTGGCGGCCCTGGCAGCTGGTAGGCTGGCAGCTTGGGAAGATTATTGGAAGGCTTGAAATGGAAGCAATGAGCTTATATTTTGTGGTGTTCTTGCTTGGAAGAAGCGAAGAAAAACTATCTGCATCACCGATATTTATACCGGCGGAGGTTTGCAGTTTGGGTGACTTTTTCCCGGCCTGGTTCGCATCGAGGATGCCTTGGACATTTCTAAGGAGCTAGTTCAGCAACCCGTGGAGTCGTCACATCTTCCCATGGCGATGGTCGAGTACTGCATGGATCATTTCTTCAACCGGCTATTTCCGACGATTCCCATCCTGACGCCAGAATACGTCGCGTATCTTAAGGACGCCGCAAATGGAGCTTCTGCGACTGCAACTGAATCACGCTCGCTGCTCCACGCTGTATGCGCCTTCGTCCTTCTCCAGGCCGAAGACCCAGGATCCCACGTCCACATAGGGCCAGTATCGGAAACTCCCGCGACGTCAGGGTTGGAGCATCTCCAGCGAGCGACGGCAATGCGCACTCATGGGAGCGAGCCCGCAAGAGTGAGCCCATCGCTGGAGGTGTGCTTGCATACATTCTTCCTGTACGCTTGTCATGCCGCCATGTTGCATCACAGTCGGGCCTTCTTCTATGTCCGCGAGACCTCCACTCTCTGGCAACTCCACGCAGCTCATCCGAGAACCGAAAACCACCCTCACGCTTTCGCTCAGCAACAGAATCTTCTGGGGTGCTGCTGGTATCTGAACGCTCTCACGCGATTAGATACCGACGCTCCATCGCGGTACTCGTCTATCCAGAGACCAAGCCGCCAGAGGATTCCCCATCGCTCGCTGGTTACGCAAGTCTTGCTGCCCTCTTCCGGCCTTTTGGTACGCTCTTCTTCGCCCTCCTCAACAGGGAAGAGCCCGCCGTTTCATGTCCTCCTGACTTCCTCGACGACATCGAGGCTTCGGTCAACGCCGCGGTGGATCCAGCCGCCAACCTGCACGCCACTCAAAGGGTAAACCTGCGCGTCACCCAGCTGTGGCTGCGAATGTCCTCTGGCAGCTGAGGCAGTGTTTGGGCCATCTACGACAAGAGGCTTCGCGCGAGAGCTTGACATATTCGTACCCGGCCTGCATTGCACGAGAGCTCGCCCTTTCGACACGCGATCTTACGGTGGAGAGCATGGCTGTTCATGGCGTTGGATTGACCGAAAAGCTGTTCGACACTGCCTCCGCAGTCGTGGACGTGCTTGCCCGGGTCCCAGTGGGTGCAAACAGCACCGGTAGCCCGGATATGCGACAAGAGGAGCCTCGGAGCGACTTCAGCTATCTCCGTGGTCTGATCAGACAGCTGCCCAGTGGGCAGGCAGGATATGACGTCCGCCTCGAGAAACAGATCGAAACGGCAATCACCGGACCCGAGACATGACAGTGCGGACAAGGCTCCGAAGCATTCTCAAGATGCCTAACTACAACCTTTCTAGGCGTTCTTGCACGTCTCTAAGGTCTTCGTAGGTGCTTTCGAGGCCTTTCTACATATCGTTAATACCTTCCGGCATGTCTTTATGGCCTTCTTGCATGTGCTTGAGAGCTTGAGGGAACCTCCAATCATAATGATCAAACGGCCTTGTATTTGCTCGAGTGGCGTTGCTGTGCACGTATTAGGCGTGCGAGGACGGGTTTCAGGACTTCTCAATCAGAGTGTTTGGTCCCTCTCATTCGGTCTGAGCCTTTGTAGCATCGGTGAGATGTCTCGATGAGAATTAGATGCAGAATTCAGGGTTAAAATCACAATATATCCTTCCTTCCCACGCCGAGAGTTTCTCCTCATTCACCCCAACCTCGGTCGTCACCATCAGTCTCACCGACTGAGGTCAACAACCCAGGGCAGCGAGTACAGCCATTAACGGCACCGCTTCTGTCGTAAAGTTCATAACCACCAACGCTTTCCCTCTTGCTCGAGATGCATCCTTCTTCGTAAAGGTCCCATCCTTGAGATACGACCAAGTAGACTCATTCTCACGGTCCAACAGCGTATGAGTGCCAAACACAAACACCTCCTGAAACCTCTTCCGAAGGCGTAACATCTCCCTGTAAAACTCCAATACTGACTCCCGATTTCCTAGCTGACCCCTCAACACTGACACCTTCAACTAGAATCCTCGTCCAACTTTTAGCTGCATCGCCCGTGAACCCGACGTTGTCATCCTCGTTCCAGCGAAAAGAGAGCCGTGCGTGATCGCGAGCGAGAATTCCCAACCCGTGCTTGGTATCTCGGATCCGCTTCTTGTCCCCCGATGCAACCGCCTCGGCGAAGAAATTCACGGCCTCGACGTCCTGGTAATGCGTGATATCCCACGAACTGGGCATGTTGGTCATACCAAGATTTGAGCCGGGATAATGGGAATGGCGTGTAGGTGTACTTCCCGCTGAAATGGTCGCCATTCCCCAGGCGTACGACGGAGAATTCGAAAACCATGTCCAGCTCGCGCGCGCTGGCTGAGACGCAGGGAAGGACCTTTGCAGAGTCGGGTGTGTTGGACAGCTCCCCGACCGAGACGGCCGAGAAAGGGGCTAGAATATTGTTGATCTCGCGGATGAACTCGTGGATGCGAGGGCTGTTGCGCCACATCTCGGGTGCCGCTTGGTAAGGGGAATTTGGGTCTGGGTCTGCTTCCGCCTGCCTGAGCCCAAGGACCGGACGTATGCCGAGCTGGATATGTTGTTCGAACAGGGTGTGTCGGCCAGGAAGTTTGCAAAGACAGACCCCTACTCGTCGGAAGCGTGGAGCGAGAAGCGGCTGTCGACGGCAACTGCGGAGGAGAAAAGGAGTGTAGAGTAGTACTACCATCCACCATAATGATTGCTTGAATGAACGCTGCGTTAAACAGCCCATGTCTTTCGGCCTGAGTGTTTGTACAGGGCACCAATATTAGCGGGATAGATCTCAGAGAAACATTTGAATCATGACCGAAACGGCAGTTACTGATTGGGTGGTCTACGAACACAGCGCGCAAAACTCAAGCTCCCTCCGAAAATCGTTCTTGGACACCCATCAAGTACACAACAAGGCCCCTTTAGTGACCGATAAGGTGTTTTGACTGCGTAATACGGGGTCTCGTCAACTTCTCAATGTCTAAAGTGCATATAAGATGGCCTTGGGGAAATCTCGGAAGGCCTGGAAAGGAGACAATTGGGGATATCGAAAATGCTTTGAAGCCTTTTCGCATCCCTTCAAGACCTCTTGCATGCACCTCAAGGCCCTCTTCCGTGCACTTCAGACATCCAGAGACCGGTGAGACCCTTGATTATAATGCTTTCAACGCCTCCTCAGCTGCTGGAAAGGCCTTGCTACCCACGTAAAAGCCGTTCGATATCGGTTTCCGGGCCTTTTCGCAGAAGCATCTGGCCCCCTCTTTCGGTCGGAGCTTTTGTAGGCGACTTTTCACTCTGCAAAAGACGCTGCACGAAACTCAAGCCCCCTTCGCATCTGCAATAATAACCTCAGACGCCTTCTGGCTCAGCATCATTGTTGGCACCACAGGGAACGCCCCCGGCACAACAGGGAACGCGCTCGCATCCACCACCCTGAGTCCCAACACACCACGCACCCTGAACTTGGAATCCAAAACCGCCATCGGGTCGTTATCCGCCCCGATGGCACAGCTGGACGTGGCGTGATGCGAATACGCCTGCGTCTTGAAATACTCGGCTTGCATGGCATCCGTGCATGCGGCCTTCCCGAGCTCCCCCGGGCAGGGATGCAGCTCTTGGATGGGCGCGGCGGGGGCGCCGGCTGCCTTCCATGTCTCGCGGAGCATGTTAGTGGCGGAGACGAGCTCGGCGAGATCTTGGTCGCCTTGCTCTTTGAAGAAGCGGAAGTTGATGTCGGGTGTCTCTTGGGGGTCGGCTGACTTGAGACGGACGGTGCCTGAGTAGGGTTAGCGTGGAGTTCTAGAGTTGGGTGTGGAAAGGGAAGGAAAGATGGGGCCGGTTGCCACCAAAAAAAAAACCAAAAAAAAACATCAACAACAAACAAAAAAAACCACCAACGTACCAGCTTGCGACTTGGGTCCGATGTGCACCATCGCACACTCCCACTGATTCGGGCGATTGGTTGGAAATCCAGGCCAGAAACCCTCAAAAGAGAAGGGACCGCACCACGCAAAGATGTTCCGCTTCTTAGTCGGGGCGTTGGTCGTCCGAAAGATGGCAGTCGACAAACCCGCAGGGATCTGCTCGGCCGCGATGCCGTACAGGGAAGCCTCGTAATTATCACCCATCTTCTCCCCGACGCCCGGCAGATCCTTGACGACCTTGATCCCAAACTTCTCCAGCTCCGCCTTGGGCCCGACACCGCTGAGCTTGAGGATCTGCGGGGTGTTGAAGGTGCCGCCGGAGATGATGACTTCCCTTTTGGCAAACACTTGAGAGACTGGTCCTTTGGCGCCGGGGACGTGCTTGGGATCGGCTTTGTAGAGGGATGCGCCCTCCATGAACTCGACGCCGATGGCGCGCGGCTGGGCGGTTGACTCGTTGGAAAACAAGACTTTGGTCACCAGGGAGCGCATCTTCAGCGTCAGGGGGTATTTGGCGGGATCGGCCAGGGTTGTGCGGACATAGTCGCCGGGGGTTGACCTTTGACCTTTCTGGATGGGTGTCAGTTTGACGTACGTGAACGGGGATTTGGACGCACCGAGTTGGCGTGCAAGGCCATGTTGTACAGAGACGAGACGTAATCCTTGTTCGGGCTGGTGCTCAGGATGTCATGGTTGGACAGCAGCGACACGGCATCGGGAGCTGTCTGGCCGAGCGACTCGGCAAACTTGTTGAGAATTCTCACGCCGGTCGTGTTGGTCGCCTTTGCCCACGAGGGGTCATCGGTGATGATGGAGAGCCAGCCTGGAGTTTGGTTCCTGTCAGCGTCACACCTCCCGGATTTGAGACTCGGAAACACCGACCGTTGTATCCGTGATTTGGGTCCGTGCCTGCGGGCTGGTACTCGACCTTGGAGATCTCTTTCAGGTACCTGTGCATCTTGGGAGCCTCCCAGCTGAGATCGCCTGTGAGATTGGCCACGATGTTCCAGTCGTCATCTTGCGCCAAGGACGACACGCCGGCGTTGTGCATGGCGCAGCCGCCGAGGACCGCCGCGCGGGGGTACTGGATACCCAAGTACTGCTCAAGTCAGCATAAGTCGCAGGGAATGCGTTGAGTGGGATTGCATACCTTGGCACCCGCAGGCGGATTGAGGCCAACGTAAAAGGTCCCATCGCCGGTATCCCAAGTCGTGTGCTTGAACAGAGCGTCCTGTTTTGGATCATCGCTGTGCTTGACCCAGAAATCCCAGCGAGTGGCCTCGTCGTTGCACGCCTCGATGAAGTTCGCCATGTTTCTGTACGTGGGATTGTCGCCCTCGTCGCCACCCGCTTCGATCAGCAGCGTCGAGTATCCAGCCCTGGCCAGGTTGGCCGCGAGGGGGCTGCCTCCGGGGCCGCTACCAACGACGATGTAGTCGTAGGTGGTGGCGCATCTCGCAAGCGAGACCGTCTTTGCGACGGCTATGACCGACAAGAGACGCATCCTGGTAGCTTGGATATGAGAGCTGTCGACGCAGTTGCTGGTGGAACCTCTCACCGTGAAAACTTCCTTTGCGCCTGGAGGTCCACTGACAACGAGTCTGCTTTATATCTGCATCCACGACCCCGTATCCATTACCGTAGTGCCTGCAAGGATCTTTTGGTGGTCAACCGCCACCGGTAAATCTACCCGGTCGGCTACAACGAACCCTGTGGGATATTGCTCCATCCACCTCCCGTTGCTACCTTGCTGCACGGGGAATGGAACGTCTAGAAACAGAGGAATCAGAGAGCGAGCCGTAGATAAGTCCCGATAGGCGGAGGCATCTCATTCGCTGGCCTCAGCATTGTGCCTGAAGCGCACTCTATCGCCCCTGCCCACCATTTAGATGGAGGTGAGGGGGCATTTTTGGAGACCGGCGTGGTTGTTCACCCACAAGGCGGAAATATAGGGGCTTGGCGTTCCGGCAGATCGGATCCCGGAAAAAAACATGTGGGCCGAGTCCGAACTCGAGGTTGTCGGCCAATCCAGGCATGGCTTGGCTTAACCGGTCAGATTGCGGCGACACGCGGTCGAAGTGCTGGGTTCATATCTGTTCGGTAATGGGTCTTGGGTCCTAGGGTGAGATGTGATCGGCTGTGCGGGCAACAGCATTCTGATTCGGCCGTTTTACATCCTATGGCCTGTGTGGGTTCTAGAATGGGGCATCGTGTGATCGCCATTTGCGCTCCGTTATTAACGTCATCTCCACCTGCATTGTTGTTTAAAACATGGTAGAAGAGACTTCTATCGGAAGAAACACAAGGAAACTTTTGTTGAAATAGTACACAATGCCATGCCCGGCATTGAACACGAGGATTTCCACCTGCATGATAGGAGAGTTCAAGAGTTGAGGGAAATATTGGAGCTGCCTGGTGAGCGGACTACCCGTAAACCTTCATGTGTTCATCGCATTTACATCAGTTGAAGTGGGAATGCAAGGTGCCACCCGCCTGGAGTCGAGGCACGAAATTCCACTGCAGTGACCAGTGGTATGATCTTTCCTCTTTCCATCATGCAGGCTGGCGATAATAGTGGTCTCCATCCCAGTTTGTCATTCTAACTGTCGACTTCTACAACATGCTTTACTCGTCATACTTGTACGCCCCCTGCTTCTTGTCCACAGCGGTTGCCACCAACTTTATCTTCTCGCAGTCCAGAAAATCGACATTGGAAGCCGATGACGAATATATCCTCCACGTCCTGCAACCCCCCCCGTTCAGCAGCCTCAAGCACGCGAACCAATAGTGCGACTCGGAGTCAAAGTCAAAGAAGCCGTTGTCGACAACTATGACAGGTGAGTACGTGGTATCTGGAGCAGCGGAAGCACAACATACCTGAGACTCGCTGTCCTGCAAACTCTTGATCCTGAACAGGGGGAAAGGTCGTGGTTGCGTTCCAGCCAACGGTGTCATTGGTTCCCGCAGGTAGAGTCGGGGCATCCGTGTATTGCAGAGCGCCATCTCTAGGATTTACATACCAATACTGTCCCCCGGGCACATCCACTGCCTTTTTCTACGACGGAAGGTCAGTACAATTGCGACAGTCAGGGCGACGAGTACCATAGCCCCGCCAGGCATAAGCACCGTCTTCCGCCCATAGCTTGCGCAGTTCACGCCTGCTCTCCCAGCCGGACACGACGTGCACTCCCTCGCATTGGCGCCAATGGCTAGATAGCCGCCACAAGCCTTGATCGGCTTATTCTGGTACGCCGCCCGTACCCCGTGCGCAGTGAGGGTAAAGGGCGAGGACGCCTTCGAGAGGGAACGCAGCACCCCATCGCTGCAAGAGAGCTCACGGGGTGAATAGCACCCACCCGAGCCCGCACACGGTACCGTTGGCAAACTGTAAGCTTTGGGACAGAGGGCCGAGTTGTTGTAGCAGGTGTACTGGGACGGGAAGTAGTTTGCGGCACCGCAGGTTTGTGTTTCCTCGGCCGACGTCTGCTTTGCGATCACCTGTATACATCCAGAGACTCGAGAGAAGCCGCGTGTTGTTGAATAGCCTTCCACAAGTCCTCATTAGATAAATGGGGTCCATGGATGAATAAATCGTAATGAACGCTATCAAGCCAATGTATGCTCAGGTGGGTCAGCATTTCCGGTACAGCAAGTAGTGTCGCTATGTCCTCCCACGCGAGCCGGAAGCACGGGTGGAACACCAGCGTCAAATCCGTGATGGAAGACGATCCGAGAGCGGCCTGGAGATTCCGCACAGCGTATATTTGGTGGAAATCGAAGACTGATAACCTTTTAACACTTAGGATACGGAAAAGGCACTCTGACGTGTGGTAGATCGAGAGTTAGTATTAGAAAGGTTGACTTGCCAGTTTATTTAAGTAGTAAGTTTAGGCACTGCAGAGATGGGCTTCGCGGAGATTTCTAAGTGGGCGGTCCCTATCTTGCGCATTCTCGGCTGCTTTTTATCTGGAAGATCGGCGTACAGTGTGGTCAAATTTGGTAGATTCGCCAACAGCAAAGCCATGAATAGCCTTGGGTCTGCCTTTCGGACTGCGTCCAGGATTTTGGTGTCAACTCGTCCAAGTCCTGTCGTACAAATGGCGTTCCGGATTAGATCGATGTCGTCATCTAGAAGCACGAGACGGCCGCGTTCGTGATTAAGGCCGAGGGTCATTTACTTTGGCGGTGGAGTGTATGATCTTGTCGAATAGTTCTGGGGGCAAGCGGGAAGGGTCCATTGTTCGTCTTCCTAGAGATGGGCGGGCGGGTAGATAAATCAAGCAAGCCCCGTCCGTTTTGTGCGGAATTAAACAAGATTGTTGCGATAAAAAGGTGCCAAGTTCAGAAGAGTAAGGAATTGCAACAGGAGTGGAAGTGACGCCCTTTTATGAACATAACGGCTTGGAGAGGGAAAAGCAAAGAATGCGGGGTTGGGCCGCCAAAGCCGAAACACTTCTGGGCGCTAATATCGCTTCCGCGATTCACACAAACATAGCTTCGTTTCTTCCGGGGCGGGCTGTAACGGATGTGAGCAAGGTTGTCTACTCCACAATGCAGCGCCTGCTGAAGACAACGCACACAGCTAAAGCCTTCCACCCCCAAGATGAAACTGTATACTACCTACACTTATTGATGGATATAAGTGGTATGTTGCCGTTCAGCAAGCACGAGTGAGCTGGTCACGAACGGCAAAGGCTCTCCACCGGGAGAAGCATCGAGATGCAAATCTCTCCTCGGGTAAGTCTACAGCGGAGATAGCTTTTGAGGGCTGCGGGTTGAGGGTAGGCTATCATGTCTGCCCCAAGGTGCGAACAAAGCTCCACAAAAGGATTGGGCTTTCCGAAATACTTGGCGTGTTCGGCAGGGTCAACATGGCCATCGAAATGCATCAGGGGCTTGCCGCCCAGCAAATTCGGGAGACGTGTAATGCCAGGAGACCTTCATACGACTCGAAGGCCTTGGGATAGGTACTAACTCCTCGGATTGCAATGGATACCCTCATTTCCGGTTGTCGTTATCAATGGTCCACGCCACGCTATGAGGTAGAACTATGATGCAAAACAGTGTTAAGTCTTCAAGGCACAACTTAAAAGGTCGTGCAACCAAGAGAGTCCAATTAACCCGCATGTTATGTTTTTTCCAAGCTCCAACCGACCCGTCGGTACTACCTACCTATTAACTTCCAGCAACCCTATCACCAAACGTTGTGACAATCGAGCGTCCCAAACTCTATAATCACTTCTCAAACCTTACCATTTCGCACAAATGTCCCTTCGCACTCAAATTTAAACCACCCATGATCCCGACGATTTCCAGCACAGTACCAAGCTCAGATCCGACCACCTTCATTATGTCCCCTTCTCAGCCTCCAACCCACTACGATGTTCTCGGGATCAGACACGACGCAACACCTGAGGAAATTCGATATTCATTCCGCAATAGGTCGCTTCAAACTCACCCCGACAAAGTGGGTGATACGCCCGAAAATAATGCCGCATTTCGAGCAGTCAAAGAGGCGCGCGATGTTCTGTGCGATCCAGCCCTACGTGCGAGGTACGATGCGAGCTTGCGAAATATGTTGAGCTTAGAAAAAACAACGACTCTGAGCTTTCAAGGGCGGCCCTCCCAGCCGTGGGAAACGACTGAATCCTTGTATCGCAACTATACTAGCTCACCACAACAACCAAGAGCGCCAAGGGAGAGCACTCCGAGTTGGCAAGGGTACTGGCCCGGGAGGACTTTCTCCACGACCGGAAACTGGGAGACAGCCTCTCAGTCCTCCGAAGACATTCCCAATCAGGTCCCACGATACCCCAGCTCCCCGGCACAAGCCCCAAACCTAGCGGAGGAAATCCGCCGTCAATCCCGCCGGCCCTGGTCCTCTCGCGTCCCGCTCACCCAGCTCTGCCAGTGCCCTTTCCACCCAAAACCCGAGCTGGCAACCCTTAACATCCCGCACAACCCAGCCCAAAACGCCTGCCCATGCATCAGCTGCGCCTATGGCCGCAATTTTCGCATCAAGCAGTGCATCTCAAATGCCCGAGCGATGAGCGCCAATTTATTCTTCGTCCTCCACAACCATGACGCTCTGCGCGCGAGATGGAACGCCGATCCTGACAGGGAGGCGTACTCGGGTATATATGACCGGTTCATAACCGTCGTTCACCAGCGGTGGGTGTCAATAGGTGATATTTTGAGGTGTTTGGAGGATATTCAGTCTTTGCAGGGGAGGTTGTCCTGTCTAAGGTGTGAGTTTGTTGATGCTGGAGCGGTTCTGGAGAAGGTGGAGAGGTATTGGCGGAATGTGTTGCATGGGGGCCGGATTTCGAGGAAGTTGATGTATGCGGTGCAGATGCTTTTGGTGCACGGGGATCGGTGGGAGGCTGCGCTGGTGGGGGAGTATTTTACAAGGGCGATCGGGTGGGCGGATGAGTTGGGGGGGTATTTGTAGTGAATGGAAGTTGGGGTGTGGTGGAGGTGGCACTTTCGAGGGTTGGTTGCGCCGTTGCAGGGACACACGTTCGATGAGAAGCCCACAGTGGTTCCATGGAGGAAGGCACGCTCAGCATGCCTTCCGAGGAGATACCTAATTGATATGAACTTGCTAAAAACCACCTTGGCTGTCCCTTCCGTAACCAAATGGGCCTCTGGACTTTTGGTTTTGCCCAACCAGGTGAATGAAATCCGGTGTATCCTTTCAACTTTATTTCTTACATTCTGGTCGCAGTACGCAAATGCTGGCCCAAGTCGCCATCGCGCTTCTCAGCGCAGAGGCAGCTATTACGGCGATTGTCCCGGACCCTAACACAAAGACCAAGTACCTGTTCGTATTTGGCGATTCGTTCACGTTCACAAACTTCAGCATCGACGGAGCGAAGCCTTCGCCGTCCAACCCAATGGGCAACCCCCCACCCCCCGGGGACACCTTCTGCGGCGGACTTGCTTGGCCGGGATATCTCGCCACGGAATTCAACACCTCTGTGACGCTCACCTTCAACTTCGCTTCGCCGGGTTCAACTGTCGATGCTGCTATCGTGCCACCCTGGAAGAGCGACAGATTGAGCTTGGTCGATCAGTTCAACAACTGGGCGAAAAGCGTGCAGTCGAAGCCTGCATATGCCCCTTGGACGCCGGAAAATGCATTGTTTGCGACCTGGATCGGCATCAACGATTTGTTCAACACATTCATGGAGCCCGAAGACCAGGCTGCCGTCGTCAACAGGGTTCTGGATGGGTATTTCGCCCGGCTGGGAACATTGTATGCCCAGGGAGCAAGGCACTTTGCATTGCTGAATGTCCCACGTACGTTCGACCTGTCTCGCGAGCTCCGAGCTCGCACTTTGCCTCCACTAACAAACCCATAGCAATCGACAGGACCCCAGCAGTGATCAACAATTTGGGCGTGACCGAAATCACCAACCTCGCAAACTCAGTTCAGAACTGGAACTCGCAGCTCCCAGTTCGAGCTGGTGAGTTCATGGCAGCGAACTCAGAGGCGAAGGTCACCATCGTGGACACGCATTCGGCTTGGGAAGCAGCGCTTGGTAATCGGAAGGCTTATGGAGTTTTCGATTCTGACTGTAAAAGTACCGACGGCATATGTTCCAGTCTGTGGTGGGATGATCACCATGCTGGAACGGCAATGCAGAGATTGGTTGCTGAGGCTGCAGGTGAGGCGTTGAAGGGGAGCTTTTTCTAGCTACTTGAGAATTCCGACTGAGCACAATGTGCCTTGAGGCTCTGACATGAGAAATCAGTTTTTCCCGGGTCCCGGGAGGCATGGAAGCCCTTATTACCCTCATTCTGTACGCACTTAAGTAGGTACTTGCCTATGTACTGCATTCTCCTCTATGGCCACTGAAGGACGATATGAAGTGAAAATTTGCTTCATGGAATCTGCTCCACAATTGCGCTACTCGATCTTTTACACCGCAAAGGAGTTGATGGAACTTATCGGAGGTTGTTGGAAGGTGGGCGCTTCACCAAAGGCCGCTCCCCAGCCTATAACGGGCGGCCATACCTTGTGGATTAAGCACTATCGCACAGCCTTCGTGCAGTAGCACGCATGCTGTAGCTGCATTCTTCTCCATTGTCTGCCCGATTACCTAGGTAAACACCACTACAGCGAGGTGACACGACCAGCAGCCATATTTTCTTCATGATTTCGTCCCCAAACTTGACAGATTCCTCCAGATCTTAACCAAGAACGAAGGGGCAGAAAGAAAACCGGGACGCAAGAGGGAACAGTGGACTGCGCAAGTAAAATATACACAGAAAAAAATCTGCAACTGACGCAACCAAGCTTTGGTCTGCGCCCTGTCTCACGGGGCTCGCGGTGGACGACATGCAGCAAGCGCCTCAAAATTGCTTGGCGCAGTCGGCTCAAGGTGAATACCCCTGTCGACCCGAGCCCTCCACCAAGGGCCCCGCACGCAGTGTGGCCAGAGCTGAGGGGGTGGAATATCGATCTCTTGCACATGTGCGATGCCTGCCATGGGAATTTGGAGAACTCCCAGCTCCCGGCCAACAGCTAACGAATTGGCATCGCCGACGTCAGAAATGCAGAAGTACCTAACGTACCTACCTAGGTACCTACGCCTCACCACTCCTTATGCGCCACTCCCATGGTTTGCTGAATTTAGTGTACATGGTCCGTGCACCATAGGAGTGAGTTATCCACCAATCCAGACTACCAAGCGGGGCCCCAAATGTTCAACCAACCGGATCCACATTGCCCAAGTCTTACCCCTCTCATCATTTCCGTGCGAACCACCACCGCAAGCAGGGCCGCATCAACTTTCAATAATAAGGCAACCAACCGGATCCACATTCGGCCAAGTCCACCCCCTCCTCATCCCTGGGCCTTTATAAACATGAACCTCAGCTTTAAGTGACAGCACCAGCGATGGCTGGCAGCTACAGCTTCCCCGATTTTTACAACGACCGAGCTCCGCTGAACATTTGTTTTCCAATTCATGTTGACAAATCCTGCAAAACTATCCTTCCCCAAGACCACCTAATTAGTTTAATATGACCCAACCCAACGACTGGTTAATGTCCCCTGAGGTCATCACCGCCATTGCCTTTGGCATTCCTTCTCTCTTCATCGCGGCACTCTCCCTCTGGGTGGCCTGCCTCACGCTATGCCTATCACGGACGCAGACCCACCCCACCACACACACGACTGCCTCGTTGGCTGGAATGGAACGTGGTTCTTGGCCTGGGAATCGCGAGAGCTCCCACAGCCTTGCGCCATTGCCGTCCTCGGCAGGCTACCTCACACACCGGCGGGATCGATGATCCAATCAGATCTAAGTGTCAACATGAACCATGTGCACATGCAAGTACCCCCCACCCACCCCTACCCCCAACAACCCCCTCAAACTGTAATGAAAGGTTGCTAGGACTGACTCGAATTCAGGTACCTACCTATTCTGGCAGACTATGGTTTTTCTTCATCTACTCGTGTGTCATATTCGTTTCCAGCCTAGGAGAAATGCAGGAGGTGCCGACTGTCAGATTTGGAACGTAGTTCAAAGTTCACTCTCACTTCATGTTCATTACAATCATTTCAACTTTCATCAAACCGCCTCGCTCAATCTGTCAAAGGAAACGGTGTCTAAGGTCGTTCCCCCCCGTGTTCTGCCTCACCGCACAGCTACCCCATGTCCCCCTACTCATGCGAATCAGCCATACCACGCTGTCACATACGACCATACCCTCTGGAGAATTCGGGATCCCGTCTGCTCTCCCATAGACAAGCCAGTGAGGGCCAGATTAGTAGTTGGGTCGGTGACGACCAGCGAATCCCTGGTGTTGTATGTTTTTTGCTCCGATCATTTTGTGGACCTCTGTCCACCCCCCTTTTCGGCATTTCCAAGAACCCTTTTTTGGACTGCACATGAACTGTTTCGGCCCCACCCATCAAAACTGGGGTTCGCTGCCCCTTTAAAGGCAGTGTCGTTTGTCCTCCTCAGCCACTCCGGTTTTCAGCTTGTAGTCATTAGCTGGCTCCTCTGCACATTCATTCACGCTCGTGATTGTAACAAGGTACTTGATCCCAACTAGGTCTGTCCTTGGTTTTATGGAGCCGAGGGGGGTCATTGCAGCGACTGGTATCCTGCTTCAGGAGTTTCCGATTGTGGCGTTTTCGATCATGCCGTATGTGCCTGTTGTAGGGTGGATGTTGAGTCGATATCTTGTTGTGCGGTGTTTATTGCTATTTTGTGGTTTTGGCTGTGGTGTCTTTGAAAGGGGGAGGCTGAATATCATGTGGGATCCCCGTATCGAGTGACATTTGGAGTTTGATATTCCTAACGTACTTCTATCGGGCCGAGGAACGATGTGGATCGCCACGTCAAGGATGGCAATCCCGCAGATCTGGTACGCCTTTCCTACGACGCGGCGGTTGATGCATGGTCCCTTCAAGCGTCAGAGTAGCATTGCGTCGCATTTTGTCATCCGTGTTAGTGCGAAGACCCACTCCGCGATCCTTACCGGGTGCAATGGTTTCATCAGCGGGTCCAGTGACAATAGGAGCTCCCGCGCGGCTTCTTTATTGTGGTATCGAGTGCGACCCCTGCGTGGCATCTTGAGAAGCTGAGACTCCTGCGGAAAAGGGGCGACCGGGCGGGAACACGGCAGAGAAACGGTTGGCTTCAAACGTAAATTCTCGGGCGCATTTTCTAGCGCTGCTGACAGGATCGGACAAAAGCTGACAGAATTATAAGCCGTAACCAATGGGAATGCTGACATGGTCGGATTTGCTATGCGGCTGGTTCTGGGCGGGGTGAGATACCGCTTGCTGGGGACAATATCGGCTACGCCGAAAGAAGGTTGCCATCCAGACTACTTTAGGTAAATGCAAGCTGACCAGAGTGCCAGTGCAAACAAATAAGTGCAAACAAATCAAACAGGGAAGCAGGAACTATAAGAGCTTCCGCATTCTCACCCTCATGCTGCAGTCTCCCCATTTAATCACACCAAGTCGACCAACCAAGTCCAACCCCCTCTCAACCTCGACCAACACAACCATCACCATGGGCTCCCAAGAAAAACCCGTCATCGTCGGCGCCGCCTACCCAGCATTCGGCCACACCGGCGGCCCTCTCCAAGTCGCCGGCCACCTCGCCTCTCGCGGCTTCAAAGTCTACTTCGTCACCGGCGCCGACTTCCAAAAGACCGCCGAGAACCTCAACATCGTATTCATCGAGAACAACTTCGTGATGGACCCCGTCTTCGCCGAACAGCGCCTCCAAATCGCCGATCTCAACGTCCGCCTGCTCGAGGACCTCAACCACGTCTTCGCAGACTCCATCCCCACCGCCCACCGCGCCCTCACCGCTGCGCTCGAACTCGCCCGCGCCGAAAACCCTTCCGCGCCGGTGGTGCTCCTCCACGAAGTCATGTCCATGGGCCTCCTCCCCTTCGCGCACGGCGCGCCCCTGCCAAAGGGGTACTCTACCCTCCCACCGACCATCAACTTCGCCACGCACAACAACCCCTCTAACGACCCGGACCTCCCGCCTTTTGGGCCCGCGCTGCCGTATGACCCAACCCCCGAGAACAAAGCCCTCTGGAAGACCATCTACGACTCCATGGGCCCCGCCAACGACATGCTCAATTCCCACTGGAACTCCGTCATGAAACCACTTGGCGCGACGAAGCTCCTGACCGGCTCCCTGTGGGACACCGTCATGACGCTTGGCGATGTCACCGTCCAGCCTACCAGCGCTAGCACCGAGTATCCGCGGACGTCGTCGAAAGACGTGAAGCGCTTGCGGTTTGTGGGCGGGCTGCCGCTGAAGGGGCTCGACCCGAACTGGAAGCATCCGGCTTGGTGGGGGGAGGTTACAGACAATGCGGCGCTGGGTGAGGGGGGGAGGAAAAAGGTTGTTTTTGTCACGCAGGGCACGGTGTCGACGAATTATGGGGATTTGATACTTCCGGCTATCCGCGCTTTCACCTCCCGAACGGACCTCCTTGCCGTCATCACCCTCGGTAGCCGCGGTGCTTCGCTCCCTGTCTCCGAAACTCCTCTCCCATCACACATCCTTGTGGCGGATTACCTCCCGTACGACGCCATCCTGCCGTTCGCGGATGTGTTTGTTACGAATGCTGGGTACAACGGCTTCATGCACGGCGTCATGAATGGGGTGCCGATGGTCTTGGCGGGGATGGAGGGCGACAAGGGGGAGGTTTCTGCGAGGGCCGAGTGGTGCGGTGTGGCGGTGAATTTGAGGAAGTCGACGCCGACCGAGGAGGAGATAAATGGGGGGGTGGATAGGGCGTTGGGGGATTGGAAGTACAAAAAGAGGGCGGTGGAGTTGAAGGAGGAGAATCAGGGGATGGATGCGCTGGGGAGGATGGAGGCGTTGGTGTTGGAGCTGGCGGGGAGGTGAGAGGAGGGTGGTTTTATTCACAGGGGTGAGATGTTGCGCTGTCCTCTACCAGTAGGTGATTTTGCCAGTGAAGGCTCCATAAGAAGAAACGGGATCTTGATGAAAAGGGGTTGGGGGATCGTCAGGCGATTCACGCCTAAATAGGATAGAACATGAGACGTACGCCGGGCCGCCGTACTCCATCAACGCGGCAAGCAAGATCTGAAGGATCCCATTTTGCCCCACAATTATCCCACGCAGAAGCAACTTGATTCTTCCCAAAGACAAAGTTGACCGTCGTCCACATGTTTGTCGAAGAAACCGCTACTTTCTTGACCCTGGCCTTTGCGACAATAACTTCAATGTTAGCCAGGGTCTTGCCGCACTCGTCGGCCAGTTTCTCAGAATCTTTTCTTCCACGATTCCGGCATCTCGTTGGCGCACGGGTTAAGAGAGGCGAGCTCATTGTTGAGTGCTTGGACGTCCGCCGGAGCCTGCTGCACCGCGTCGATGAACGCGGAAATGGTTGAGATTTGCTTGATCGCCGTGCTGCAGAGCGAGCCGATGCTCGCAGCCATTGAGACGGTAAAAACTCAGTATTGGACTCCTGAATTAGCTATGGCTGGTCTGGCGAACTTCGAATTTTATCGGGTACCTTCTGATTTTCTTTCTCTCACTGCATTTTTAGCGTCGTGCGAGGCCCTCTACGACCCTAACCCTGACACTCTGCGATGGCATTCACATTGGGGTTGAGTGCGTGAAGCGAATCAAGTCAGAAATGTCTGAATTTGGCGACTGGTATAGGACCTTGTGTCAAAGTAACGAGTCCCCGGTGCAGGGCTCTGGGAGAATCATGCCGAGCTGGCTTGAGCATGACAGGACAGGTTGGCATGAGCCAGCAATGGACAGAGACCAGTAGTAAAAGCGAGCAGACAACCAAATCTGTGATATATTGAATGCCGAAGAGACGTGTGCCTTACAGCAAAGAGCCATTCAAAGAAGTAGCCCAAGCCGGGGGGTCGTAAGCCTCCTCCTCAGAATGCCGATCGAAGTAGGCAATCTGACGTTTCGCCAACGCGAACCCCTCAATGTTCAAGGCTAATCCCACGAGAATGGTAATCCCCAAGCCCCACGGCTCCGTGCCGCCCGTCTGGGCGTTGTACATGCTCCCCATTGCCCAAAAGTTAGTCAGAACCCTCTGACTCCATTCGAGAAGTGGATCCCCGTCTCCCTCGACTTTGAGCACTATGACGTACATGACCATATCGAGGAGGCCCGTCAACCCGGCTACAACTGGTTTGCCGACAGCGGGAACGCCCGCCTTGATGTAGTTGAAGATGCCCGTGCCGCCCCAGGTGAGAATTCGCAAGGTGACGCCCAATGCATCCCGGCTGAGCTTCTCGAGCGGAAACGATGCGATAGTAAAGACGATCGAGAAATAGACACCAGTACATTTCTTCCAGCCCTCGCTCTCCTCGTTGATGGAGCGCCCTCCCAGGGTTTTCCAAGTCAGTCCGGTCAAGATGCAGTCTAGGCAAGTATAGGCGATGGAGGCTGCATTTTTAATGAGAACGCCTAGTCGCAGCAATTTCGTCATGCTCGATATTGAGGACCTCTTCAGGAACGCTTTCAAGAACGCGTCAGCATCAAAGGGCAGCGGCGCGGTGCCTAGCCTAGATTTGGCAGGCGCCCCGTTTGCTGTTGGACCGGTGGCTTCTTTCAACAAGGGCGAATGGATCCTCAAACTCGACGGCAGTACGGGCATCGACTGCACCGTCTCCAAGTAAGCTGGAGCTTCCCGCCGCGCGGCGGCTGTGACAGCAGTCCCAAGACCGCTCATAGGAAAACTGGGGTCCGTACCTACACGCTCGTGGCCGCTTCGGATCAAGGCGAGAAGCTCGACGATCTGGGGAACATCGCGAAGCGATTTGCCGTATAACACCCTGAAGACCAAGGTAGTGGGCACTGCAATGATCAGCGATGACAAGCGCATCATCGTGAGCTCCTTCCCGTTCGTGACCTTGCGGAAGAGCTTGCTGACCACCCAAATATCAACGGGTTTGTTCATCATGGCCTGGACCCACGAGATAAAAGACCCGGACACGGCGAGGATGCCATGTACCAACTTTCTGATACCCCGGACGATTCCGAGGAGGATATCGGCCCCGATGTTTTTGAAGACGTCGACCCAGGTCACAGATGTATCGTTACTGAATAGCTTCTTCAAGTCCTCCCAAATGCTGGAGAAAGTGTCCTTGAAGTTATCCCATAGGGGAGTCATGATCTCGTCGCACATCTTTTTCAGAACAGACGTGAAGTCGGCCACGTCAGATTCTGCCGTCGCCGCCGACATACGGGCTTTGGAGTCTCCATTTTCGATATGGGTGTTAACCCAATTGAAGACCGGGCTTTCAGTGAAGCTGAGCGCGCCCGAAGTCTTTGCTTGGTCGGAGTTGGGTTTCAAACTGGCCATCTTGCTCGGCGGCACGGGCGGAAGATGCCAGGATCCAACTTCCCTCTCAATAGCTTCGAACATGCTGTCCACCGCATCACCTCCCTCGGCGACTATGTCCTGCATGACGTCGATTCCGGCGTTGAAAAGCTCATCAAGAATGGTCATCGTGTCAATAATGCCACCCCAGTCAAACTTCTCGGCCAGCCAGACAATTGCGTCCTCGATTGCTGATCCGATAGCCTTGAATAGGCCAGACAACGCGCTGAGAGCTTGCTCGGCCTTCTCGACGACAAATTTGAACGCCTTCTTGGCCGTCTCCACGATGAAGACTCCAGCTTCATAGACAAAACCTATGATTTCCTCGACTCCTGAAGCCAATCCGTGCCACAATTGCCAAAGCAGGCCGTGATCCTCGGCGTCGGCCAACACCAAGGCTGTGGCAACAGCCGGAGAGTTGGAGTTGATATTGGAGTGAACAGAGTTGGCAGAGTTTTTCGAAGCGGCAGAGGGCGATTGTTCCAATTCCGTATACCTCTTACACAGGCCAACAATGGCATTTGTTGTTGAAGCGTGGGTATTTGGAAATAAAACACTGCCGTCAGGGCGACGGGCGTTAGCCAGCTCGCCGCTCTCTGCCGTGCGCGACAGCTTGGCCATTACTTTGACAGCGGGGTGGAACGATGTGGGTGGTAGGCCAAATCCTGAGATGGTAATTGTCGGTACGTTGAGATCTGGGGCAGGAATGACCAGGCACAACACGCCCTGCGTGTCCGTCTTCGCCGCGACAGGCGAGCATCCTAGGATCTTTCTCCAACCATTGGCAACGCAAGAAACCTCACTCGAAGCGACCAGCTGGATGTCAATGTTCGTGAGAGGTTGACCCGCGGCAGTCTTGATCTTGACGTGGCACGCATAGGTGTTGACGTCTTCCACGTCGTCTGGATCGGGGATGCGTAGTTTCTGTTCCGACCAGAGTTTCGAGTCGCCAGGCTGGCGCAGACACGAGACTGAACCGTCCTTCTTCAGACAAAAGAGCTGTTGTGACCCGGTGATGGGATGGATGATGGCGTCAAATGTCTGGATATCTTCGCCACCTGCAAGAAGGGGCACTGTGGGGCCAACTCCAAGAAGCTCGTCCACTCCGGCATCGTTATCCAGCTTGAGCATGGCCGATTGCCCCACAAGGTTGTGGTCCCCATTTAAGGCCCATATCGTCACGGCCTGCCCGTTCTGAGCGACAGCAAGCTTGTGCGTTCCCCAGAGGGGTTTGTCTGCAAAAGTTGGTGGGGCTGTGATGGCGCCAACTTCGACAGAGTGGGCGCAATCCTGTGAGGAGATATGGAGGATTCCATCTCCCCCGACAAGGACATTGGTAAAGCCGTCCTCGTCCAGGGTGGTCACAAGCGACTTTGGATTCGCGACAACGGGGAGGTTGCAGCTGACAGCTGCTCGCGGCCCTGGGCCCGTTGCTCGGACTCCGGTGAACGTAAGGGTTGGCTTGCCCTGTGTATTGTCGATTCCAAAGATTCCCGAGGCCCCAGGAATGCAGCCCACGCAGTAGTCGACCATGTCATCGATATTGAAGGGAAAGCTAAGATCGGATGCCCACTTCCAACTGCGGCCCGTCGGGCTCACATCAACCCGGCAGACGTCCTTCTTATCTTTTCCGGGCTGGGCAACCACCGCCGCAAGGAAAGGATAGCCAGATTCGTCGGCCTTAGCACCCTAACAACCAGTCTTGTCAATATTGCGGCTGCCAGGAGCTGCAGAGGTGGCCTAGGTGAGGGAACTTACCAGTAGGAGTTTTGAGATTACCCAATTTGGCGTCTCAACACTGGTGTATCCACTGATATTTGCGTACCAGTTTCCCGACTTGGGAGATAAAGGAGGAAATACCCACAGCCTGCTGGGGATCTTCTCCTCCCCGGTGGCGAAAGCAATGTAAATGTCAAGATTCTTTTCCTGCGACACGGCCATGGCGGTGACCTTTTCCGACGGCAGGAACTTCAATTGGGTCGAAATGTTGACGACAGTGTATTCGCCGGTATCGCCAGCAGCGACGAGCAATAATTGGCCATCTTTGTCGATGCTGAAAATGACGGGACGATGTGAGCCATCGTAAACGACCCGAAAGGCCAGCGCGCCGGTGAGAGTTTTTTCCTGTAGAGGCTGCCGCAACAGCTCATAGTCAACAGTAACGGTTGCCATCTCTTCCTGTGGTCTCTGAGGTGCTCGGAGAGATTGCCTGTGCTCACGGCAGGATCGTTCAGCCGGGGGCACCTTAGGTACCCCAGACATCTTATCCGGGACGTCCTCTAGAGCTAGATTGTTCAGATCTTAGCTTTGCCGCCAGCGCATTCGTGCATGTTCTCTGAGGCGCTGCATCAACATTCGAGTATGGTTTAGCGTTGATGTTGGCGGTGCTGCAGTCAAGCGGAGCAGGTGTGAGTCGGTCTGAGTGAGGCACGAGGCCGGCCAGTCAACACCTCCACCTGGGCACTGCGTCGCTGGAGAAATGCCGTGTGCCTAAAGGACCGACACACCGCCGGATGTTGGTAGGGACGAGCTCCGTAGACGGCCGCTGAGAGGTAGAAACAAAATATTTGATTCGCCCGGATACCTGTCTGAGTTTCCGAGAGACGCCCGCGGCTGTTCGAAAGCGCGATGGTGCCTGCACAGCGGGCCCACTGGCAGGTTCTAATCTTTGCATTGGTGCCGAGCCTCGACCTCCGGAAGTGGCACAACGCTAGCAATATTGCTACCTACCTTATTCTTGCAGCTCGAATATCGGCGCTAGTTTGAAGCCGGCATCAGATTCACAGCGGAGGGTCGCCGACCGCCACGCACTAGTCCGAGGGCGCTTTCCTACTTACCTACTCCTGCGTTCGAAGACGGTCAAAATATTTGTTTGCCCAAGTTCTCCAGCAAGCATCCCAATCTGCCCCCAGCGTTCCAGGCTTTTTATCTGTGTGTGTCACAGTATGGCCGACCAACATGCTATCTTCGATGCGGAGATCGCCGGGGCAGCGCCCAAGAGAACCTTCTGGACAAATATCCAGGGCCTCGATCAAGTCATCGCCATCTCAGAGGACAGTATCAATTCGATCCTTTCCGCCCGGTACAACAGCCAGCTCAAACGCAAAACGGACAGGCGGCTGCGCGAGTTCCATCATGCCTTGCCCAAGTACGGGGCCATCAGCGCCACCCTTTCAGCGCCTCGGATACAGATGGCGGTGCCCGAGTCGCCGGAATCCGTCTACTTTTTCCTGAACTTCGAGAAGGGGTCGTTCCAGTACTGGACCGGTTTCGGACCGACCGCCGAGCAGGAGACACAGGACATCTCGGGCTGGTCCGTTGCCTTCGAGACGAGCTTCGGCCTGTCACGACTTGCGACTGTTCCGCGGGCAATTGCATCGCAGATCACGCTGAAGCCCGGGTCGTACTCCGCGTCGCAGCTCATCTTGGGTTTCAGTGCAGCGGCCGCAGCAAAGCTGGTCTGGACCACCAGCGTGTGTCCTGGTCTCGAAGACAACGAGGATCTCCGGTTCGCAATCCAAAACATCTTCAAGACGTACATGGACACCTACCTGCAGTGGCTATCCACGGGCGCATATTCAGTTCTCGGCTACATTGTCAAGGTCGAGGATCCGTCCGCGAATGCGCAGCTCGCAATTCCTTCGTTTCCGCCCACCGCCGTGAAGTGTCTGATCCAAAATTATGTGCCCGCCACTGTCGAATTCAAGAGCCAGTATCCCGCCAGAGCCGGACTTGACATGTTCGTCATCGAGGAGATGGTAGACCAGCCGTTCCCCGATATCCCTTACAACCCGGCAAAGGCAGGGAACTGGATCATCGGAGGATTGGATGCGAATCTCACAATTTCGAGGCGAATATTCTGGGAATGCTACGTCCTCCAGAAGTTTGCATTGTTGAACATGCAATGCCTCACCTTGGCCAACGATTCGTCCTACTGGTCCCAGGGACGGAAAGGTTCCAAAGAAACTGGAAACGACTGGATTATCACTGACGGCCCAAGACCCGTGTCTGCCCCGTGGATCCTAAATGCCACTAAAGCTACCTTCAAATGGCAGGGCAGGCTGAAGAGAGAAGCAGAGGGGGCCCGGTGTATTCTCGACACCGCTATTAGTAACGACTTGGCATGGATCCCAGGGTCAGACACGGCAACTATCAGCGTCAGCATAATGCAGAATTGGAGCGTACATTCCGACAACCTTCGCAGCTTGAAAATTGGCGCCGATTCATGCGTTTCTTGGACCGCTGCGATGACGCTCAACACTATCAAGGCCGGCGAACTTAGCGTTACCGTGGCCTGTGGAGCTCCAGACCTTCAATACCTAACCAATATGTCACTTTTTGACGGGCAACAATGTTGCATCCCGCTGAGGGAACATCATGAGAACCAAGTCAACGAGGCGCTGAAGAGCGGCGTCGACATGGGCAAAATTCAGACGGAGCTTACCGACGCCCTGAACGGCCAATCCAAGTTTGTCTTTCCAGGTGGCGGCGACTTCTTCATGAAGAACCCCAAATTTAACACGACAGGCGACTTGCTCATCGACCTCTCCTACGTACAGAAGGAGATTGCCGTCGACGATGATTTCCACCTCCAAGTTTCGGCCCCCGGCGTCGCCGGTACGGACGGCCAATGGCTGAAGGTCAGCGATACCGCAGATAATAACAGCACCGTCGTTCTCGTGGCTACCCAGCAGGAAGCAACTCTGTTCCAGATCGACAATGGAAACCTCGTCATTGATCAGGCAGGCTTGCCTAAGGGACTGCGTGCCAGCACGAAGAGTGCAGCAGCACCAGCAAAGGTTCAGGACTTGGTGTTTGTCTCTGGCGATACGTTTGACAAAATCGATGCGTCGGGGAAGTTGGAATGCTCGACTACGGGAAGCAAATTTTCCTACTCCCTTGATAGCACTACCGCCCACTGGTCCGCCAACTGGTACGGAACATTTGCTCTAGATGTGGAAACCAAAAGTCGGGTGCTGCTGTTCAAGGGCAAAGTGAAGGACGCCGCTCCGCTCGCAGTGTTCAGCCTCAATGCAATCTACTGAGATTGGCACCCATAGGTCTAGCTCCCGGGAAGAGGCTCATGGTTGAATTTCAGCACATCTTTAGCACTCTCTCCATTATCAATCACTTTCTTTTCACCCAACTCCGCTTATTCCTGCAGTTTGAGGTGATGATGATGATTTATCAGCTACCATGCTACCTTAAGGTTATCTCTGCCGATTTGATCGCCTTTTTCTGCGCACAGCGTGTCCTACTCCGTACCCACATCCCTTCCTCCCCAAACCCGCCATATGCACATCTCGATCCCCATACTTCCCAGTCATCCACCCATCCATCTCAGCACTGGTTCCTAACGACCAAATATGATTATCCAGATAGTCCGGGACCGTAGGCGCACCATCCCCTCTTTGTTTCCACTGAGCGCCCTTACAATCTCGCTCCCGGTAGAACATCGTGCATCCCCTGTCTCCCAGGACGGAGCTGGCCCGGTCACCCTCGCCGTTCAAGTTCCCTGATTCAAAGTCAACATACACCCTGTCAAGATTCGGGGGTCGGTATGTAGGGCAGTGGGTGACGTACAGCAAGCGGCATCGTTGTCGCGGCGCTCGACGTGCCCCGTGCCTTTGAAGGATCGGTCGTCGAAGAGCTTGAAAGCTCTGGCTGAAGCCCCGACGGCAAGAAGGGCGGTGGTGAGGAGGGTGAGTTGCATGGTGGGCAGCGCGAATGGGTAATGGGGATTAATGGGTTTGTAGGAAGAAGAGCGAATAAGGTGATGGTCATGGAATGTTCACTGTGGTGTGGTGTTGATGAGAAACGGAAGCGAGAAGTGAAAATGACGAACTATGTTACCTAGGCTTTCAGTCCAGCCGTGCCCACAATATTCGCCATGAAGAGGTGCCTAGAACTCGGACTCTGAAATATTACGAACCCGTTTATATTTCAGTGCGAGCTTCGGGCGCTAAGGTGTCCTGCCTCCCGTCGCTTGATTCCTTCAATGTACCGTCGGATTCCAGGGTGCCTAGCATTCGAAATTGCTTGAGAAAATTTTAAGGAATGCTGTCATCATTCGATAACGCATCACCGGAACATCAGCACCATCGTATTAACAACTAGGTTTTCTCAAGGACATCTCTTCACCAAAACATTGATGTTTATCATGTAACTCATCATTCTCACCACCGCCCTGCTTACCTCTCTACTGTCCCGGCGAGAGCATTTACTCACTTTGAC
>Ga0247780_1000659_pt1 | contig 29754 bp, 32 predicted proteins | sample UWRJL079202R5_FD_179927 | JGI IMG/M metagenome (GOLD analysis project Ga0247780, IMG submission 179927) | Plant litter microbial communities from Arlington Agricultural Research Station in Wisconsin, United States - UWRJ-L079-202R-5 | ecosystem: Environmental > Terrestrial > Plant litter >... | reverse complement strand
ACCCGAGCTAGCTTCAGGAGTCCTCTCCCGCGGTATCATCCTTCCTCAACGCCGTGTTCCCTCACACTTGAGAGAGGCCCTCTTAGGCCGCTCCTCGACCCCGAGACCGCCACTTCGCACCCTGGGCGCGCCCCAGTTTATATTTCTAAGTGTTGTATGATGTCTGGATATCCCGGCACGAGTTACAACACTGGAGGATATGGTGCCCCGCCGCCTCAGCAACAATATGCTGGATACTACCAACAACCGTATGATCGCACTGTGTGCATTGACGAGTGACGAAGCTCATATCTGACTGCTCCCAGTGCCCAGGGCTTCGCGGGATACCAACAGACCCCCCAGGCCCCGGGGGGTTATGGATACCAACAACCACAACAACCTCAGCAGCCTTATGGCTACCAGCAGGTTGGTGACGCTGTTGCTTCAGCATTCATTGCTCAAGACTAAATCGCTTCGCAGCCAGCACCTCAGGGATATGCCAGTCCTCCTGCACAACAATACCCCCCCAGGCCTAGTGAGTGTCTTCGAGCTCCAGAATGGGTTCAGCCAAGCTGATTGTAGAAGCCATGCCTTCGGTGAACTCCAATTCATACGTTCACGGGAACCATCAAGCTCCTCCACCTCCCCCTCAAGCGCCCCAGCATTTCGGATATGGCGCCCCGCAGAATTACGCCTTTCAGTACTCTCAGTGTACGGGTCGGCGTAAAGCGCTCTTGATCGGCATCAACTACTTCGGACAACGCGGACAGCTCCGAGGTTGCATTAACGATGTCAGAAACATGTCTGGCTATCTCGTCGAGAATTTTGGCTACAAACGGGAGGATATGGTCATTCTTACAGACGATCAACAGAACCCAATGAGCCAGCCGACGAAGCAGAACATCCTCAGAGCTATGCATTGGCTTGTTAAAGAAGCACGCCCGAATGACGCGCTCTTTTTCCATTACTCCGGTGAGTGAATCCCGCCAGTCTAGATTTGTAGAATCGGCTTCTAACTCTCTCTGGTAGGCCACGGCGGCCAGACCAAGGACCTCGACGGAGACGAAGAAGATGGATTTGACGAGGTCATCTACCCAGTTGACTTCCGACAAGTTGGCCATATTACCGACGACGAGATGCACCGCATCATGGTACGGCCACTTCACGGCGGTGTGCGCCTTACGGCCATCTTTGATTCTTGCCATTCAGGAACCGCACTCGACCTTCCATACATCTACTCCACCCAGGGCATCCTCAAGGAGCCCAATCTTGCCAAGGAGGCAGGCCAGGGCCTACTTGGTGTCATCTCTGCATACAGCCAGGGCGATCTGACTGGCGTGGCGAGCAACATCATGGGCTTCTTCAAGAAGGCCACCGGGGGCGAAGATGCCCACGCTCGCGCCATGGCCACCAAGACCTCCCCTGCAGACGTCATTATGTTCTCTGGGAGCAAGGATGATCAGACCTCGTTCGTATTCCCTTTTATTATGATTACCTGTCCTTGAGCCCCCTACCCCCACATAGCGTTTAGTAGCTTGGCATCGCTTCGGAGTTTTTGTTTAGGATATGCGAGGGTCATCTCAAGATGATGGTGGTTTCAGCTGGCTCTTTGGGTTGGCAGGTTCGGATGAAGACACGATGCTACGCAAGGAACTTGATGTAAATAGGGTTGGCCAAAGACCGTTCTATTCGCTCTAGATCCAAAGTCACAGCCTATCCATGGCTTTGACTTTGCATCTAGAGCGGCGGGTTACGTTGGAACGCTCTGGCTGGATACTCTCGACCCTCACCCGTGGATCATTAAGCTTCTGAGTGGAAAAACCAGCTAACCTGAGTGTCTTACCAGTGCCGACGCCACTATCGCCTCGCAGGCTACCGGTGCCATGTCGTGGGCCTTCATCACGGCGCTAAAGAAGAATCCCCAGCAGAGCTATGTCCAGCTGCTAAACAGCATCCGTGACGAGCTGCAAACCCGTTACACCCAGAAGCCGCAGCTCTCTTGTAGTCACCCGCTTGGTGAGACCTATCTTGTAACAACATTTAAGGCATGCCCGGACTGATACTAACCAATATATGAACCATATAGACACGAACGTGTTGTTCGTGATGTAAATACATCAACCTCATACTCCGTCCGTGTGTGTCTGTCTGTGTAAAACGGTCGTGGTGGAATGGAGGTTGTCTGTATTACCAGGATTATTCCAACAAAATGAAAGAATGAAGTTTCGGCGATGTGGGATGGGGCGATTAATGTGGAGGAAAATGAATGAATGACCTTGACAGAATAACGATTTGAAGTCATAACGAGGTTAAATATACATGATCACTCTTTGCCCCTGTTCAGCTGTTGAACTTGCTCCACCTGTGAGTTGTGTTCCTTCTGTTTAGACGACTCCATGTGCCAGTGGTGAGACGCAGAACAGGGGCTCAAGGGCTACTCCCAGAACGAGCCGATGTTTCCGTACCTAGACGACGTGCGTGCAGAACTAAAGCGCATATATGATTCACATAGATCACCAACCACATTGCCACTATCAAGCACCGGGTTATTGCAGACTGATGATCTGCCATCTGTATTGTATGCCAACTCATTGATACGCAATCTCTCAACCATCATGCTCGGCGATACCGCCATGAACACCATCTCGGAAACCATACACCAAAACAAGAGACTAGGTATAAAATGTGCAATACCAAACGAACCAACCAACCCCTGGACGCCAGCCCTCGTGTCGCCGACAGTCCGACCCGATCCGACAGACACACTAATGCAGTCCATTCATCACCCAACCGACCGACCCATCCATCCGACACCCCGAAAAATGCCATGATAGACAGACTCTGCTAAGAAAAAAGAAAAGGAGGAGAAACAAGAAACCCAACACATAAACACCTATTTTCATCTCATACCGCTTATTCCTCCACAGCAACCCTCTGCTCAAGCATCTTCATCTCTCCCCTGTGTGTCTGTGCGGTCTGCGCACGCCACGTATCCCTTTGCTTCCGAATACGCTCCTCTTTCTCCATGCCCTCAACACAGTCAGCTAGGCGCTGACGGACCTTGTCATGCTTGGCCCAGCGCTTCGCGCCAATTTGCATGCGCACCATGAATCGGACGGCATGTAAGACGTTGCGTAACCTGTCCCCAGGGGCTTTTAGCGCGGTCTGTTGCGTCCGCTTTAATTTCCCTTGTACGGAGCTTAGTTGTCCGAGTACGGCTCGACCGGCACCTGCCGGCTTGAGTTCGGCGCGAATACGGTTAATGATGGCGAGGTCGGCTTTGTTACTACGTCAATTGTGTTAGCACCGTCGCACGGTTCATACTATTCGTGCAAAAAAGAAACGTACCAAGCATCTCGCATCTGAACCTCGAGTAGCAGATACCTCTTCGCAAAGGCGGCGTCGCTTCGTAGCTTAGCCTCGCGGTCCCAGCAAGCCTTGAGCCACTCCATCTGCATAACCATGCCCCTGATCTCTTTTTCGTGTCTCCGTTCGGCTGCTTCAGCTGCACGAATGATAGCATCCGTATCGACACCGCCCTTCCTCGTGGTGGTGTGAACAAGCACGTTGTCCCTCGCGGCGGCAAGCTCTGTGTCGATCCTCTCCTTCTCTGACTTGAGCGTCTTCACATCACGTTGCAGCTTCTCAGCGCTTGCGCGGTAAGCGGCACGCTCGCTTCTTGCGCGATCAAGCTTCTTCCGGAGAGACATCTCAACGCCCATGAGCTCGTCGAGAGCTTCGCGCTGCTCACGCACCTCGCGGTCGAGCTTGTCGGCTGCCATCTGCGACTCGCGAAGCATGTTGTGTAGATCGCGGCGCTCGTCAGAGGACACATCGCTGTGAATGCTGTTCTGATTGCCCTGCTTTTGTTGATCCAGGACAGCAGCAGCCAGCTCGTCACGTTCACGTCGGTATTTCTCGAGCTTGTGTTTGTATTTCTGCACGTACTGTTCGTGCGTGGCCGCAGACTCCTCTGCCGCGACCTGCGCATCGTCAAGCGCTTGCTCGAGCCCAAACTTTTGATCTTCAATCTCGTCCAACCGGTCCTGGAGTTCGCGGGCAGTTGCGGCGGATTTCTGCTCGGCTTCGCGGAGCGACTTCTTCAGAGCGTGCGCGGTCTGGTGGGCGGCTGTGAGTTGGTGACGGAGCTCAGACACTTCCGCCTTCTGAGCTGACCCGCCATGGGACGACGGTGACATGACAAGACGGTCAAGCGCGGCCTCGTGCGCTTTACGCTCAAGGTCAGCAACTTGGCGCTTCAACGACTTGATTATGTCCTTCTGCGAGGCTTCATGCTTCAGGAGCTCCAGTTCCTTTTGCCGCGCGGCAGAGAGGTCGCGGTGGAGGATGGAAAGTTCGCTATTGCCTTCAATGTTTTGGCCAGAGGGGAGCTGAGCAGCAGCGAGCCGGGTTTCGTAGTCTTCGACACGCCGCTCGAGTTCGCGGATCGTTCGGCGGGCATTTGCCAGTTCCTGACCGTCAGATGATTGCCGAAGCTTCGCTTGCAGGGTGCGAATCTCCTGATTAAGGCGCTCCTCCTCCTCCGCAGCCTTTTCAAGCTCGCTCTCGAGCGATGCTTCAAGATCTTGCCGCTGTTCGGTTAGAACCCTGTTCTCCTCTCTGAGCCTTCGAAGCTCACCCTCCAGCCTTGTTTTGGCTGTGCGAAGGTCGAGTCTCTCCTGGCCAAGTCTGAATGTGTCCTCGCCACCGTGTTGTTGAAGATGGCGAATCTCGGCCTCGAGTTCTTCGCGGTCTGCTTGGTTTTGTTCCTGAAGTCTCCGGAGCTCGGCATCCAGCTTTACTTTGGCGGCGCGCAATTCGAGCCTCTCTTGGTCTAACTTGGTATTGCCTTCACCGCGCTGCTTCAACCTCTGAACATCTGCCTCCAGATCGTCTCTTTCGGCTTCAGTCTCTGCCAGCTTAGCACGCAGAGAGTGTGTCTCGTTATCGAGATTGGTGAACCGATCCTGAAGTGCCTGTCGCTCTTTTGTGACCCTTGCGAGATTCTCGGTCGAGTCTGCAAGCTGGAACTTCAGGCGAGCGACACTCTCGCTGGTGTTCTTAGCCGATTCTTGGGTGGAGGTCGACATGGCACGGGCGGAAGCGGCGACAGTTTCAAGCGAAGCGACTTGGGTTCTGAGGTTGTCGCAGTCCTGTTGGCTGCGCTGGAGCTCGAGCCGGACCTTCTCAGACTCTTTTTGTCTACGCTCCAGCTCGGATCGTATTGTATCTGATTCTTTCCGGGCGCGTTCAAGCTCAAGCTGGGCCCTCTCGGATTCCTCGTCGATGGTTGACTGCAGAATCTCCACCTCATCTTCCAGTGCCTCCACCTTTTGCGCCTGTGATTGACAGTCGAGTTGCGACTGGTGGAGCTGGTCCCGAACGGTAGAGAGCTCGACCCTCAGTTCTTCCAATATGGTCTGCCGGGCATCCAGGTTTTGCCGAAGGTCGTCGATTTGACGGTCCAGGACCGCCTTCTCGCTCTTGTGTCGCTCAGCCTCGCTCTGAAGGGCATCCTGAAGTTTCATCTCCTTGCTTGACAGGGCACCTTCAACGTCCCGGAGTTTCTCGATAGTCCTCTGGAGACCGGCAGCGCGCTCCTCGGCAAGGTCTCGTTCAGACTCGATGTTGTGGCGTTCTGTCTCCCATTTCTCGCTATCGTTGTCGTACAGGTTGTCTTTTTCACGGCATTCAGCCTGGAGATCCGAGATCTCGTCATTCAGACGGTCGATTTCCTCCTTGTACTGATTACGAATGTCGTTTTCAATGGTGAGTGAGTGCTGGCGTTCCTGTTGGAGGCTCTCCTCTAATTCCGCCACCGACTTCTTGAACTTGGCTACTTCGCGCTGGAGCGACGTGGACTCATTCACCAAGGCATCGTGTCGGGTCTGTAGGAGTGCCTTTTCGTCGGACCGTCGATTTAGGTCGTCCTGGGTTTCCTCCAGTCTCTTCTCCAAGGTCTGACGGACGCGCTCCAAGTCGTCACGCTCCCGGCGTGCCTCCTTGAGCTTAGACTTTGCCTCATCCACCTCGGTCCGTTGCGAATTGCTTATCTCTTCTAGAGACGAGTAATCCTGTCGTATTTTGTCGAGCTCCGTCTGCAGGCGAGAGATCTTCTCTTCGACCTGCCTCGATAGCCCTTTCGTCACGACAGACTTGTTCGACATCTCCTCCTGCAGCTCCTCGAGGTCGGCCTCGGCACGCTCCTTTTCGGTTACTGCATCCTGAAGCTTGTCCTTCATCTGGTCCATCTGATCTTCCAGTCGCCGTAGATCCGCCTCAAGGTCCTGTATGGTGTCTTTGGCTTCTTGGAGACGCTCGGAAGACTGCGCTTTCTCTTCCAACTCCACCATCCGGCGTTTCGATGCCTTTATTTCTCCCTCCGCCTTAGCGACCTTCTCCCTCATATCCTCCACCTCATCTTCGCGTTCTGTAATGATCTGGTCCTTCCTCCGGATATCTGCCTCAAGGTCGCCGACTTCGTCCCGGAGCTTCTCGACCACGTCGCTCATGTTTTCGTCGCTTTCGACCTGGCGCTGAAGATGCTCTACATCCGCTTCCCTGTCTTGCAAGGCTCGTCGAAGTTGGTCCAATTCGGCACGCTGGCTCTCGTCGGCGAACTTCCGCTTGGCTTTCTCCTGGATCTCGGTGATTTGGACCCTGTAACTTTCGAGGTCCTTCTCCGCCGATGTGAGGTGCTTCTTGTACCGCTGCAGCTCCCTCTGCATCGTGACCTTATCGACCTTGAGTTCGGTGTTCTCCTTGAGCGCGGCTTCACTAAACCCTGGCCCTGCTTTTCGCAGTGCCTCCTCGAGGAAATGGATCTTTAGCTTTAGACCGAAATTTTCCTTCTCAATACGGTCGATCACGTTCTCTTGCTCGCGGAGCGATAGCTGGTTGCCCTCATCGAGCGGGTTTTTGCCCGCGTCCCCCCCACCACCACGCCGTCGCATCACCATTGGTGTCGACGCGACGCTGCTATCGTCGGCGGCCGGTAATGGTGTGTTCTCCATGTAGGATGAAGTATTACGAGACGCGCCGTACACGCTTGTCTCTCCGAGCGGCATGGGCGTCATGTCCTCGTCGATACGGGCCATAAATGCAGGCGTCGCGGCTACCCCATTCTCTTTCCCACCCGGTACACCGTACTGGCGCGCCGTGTTCCTTGTGGCCGACTTGAGCAGCGGTGTGAACTCGTTGCCCCCGATCCCCGTAGCGAGGGGGAGGTTCCGGCGGTCAGTGAAGGGCGCGCGATTATTACCCCGCGGGGTTCGAATGCTCGGGCGGCCGCCATTGCGGAGCTGCTGGGCAAGATTTGCGTCTTTCGAGGGGGACTGGAAGGAGAGTTCTTGGGAGAGGTCGAAGTTGGGCTGGCGGCTCAGGTATGTCGCGTCTCCCACGTTGGTTCGCGGCGTGTCAAGGCCGCCCACGCCCGCCATGGCGATGGCTCTCGCGCTCCCTGGTCGCGCGGCGTGCAGACGTCGCGTGCAATAGCTTTAATAAGAATGGCGCGTCCTCATTCGGGTGGGTAATCCAAGTGATTCGAAATAGCTGCAAGTTTTGTTTCTTCGTGCTCGTAAACAAATGCTGCAATATTTCCGCCGTCAGGTTGACATGGTAAGGTGGAGCAAGAAAGCATGCAAGTCGCGTCGTTTGTAACGGTCGGTCCACTTCGCCCGTGACGAGATCGCCGTTGCAAGGCTTTGTTTACTTTCAAAATAATTGGCCAATCACAACCCCAGCATTTCTGCCCAGTTCCCACCTCCCACCCTTGCTCCCAGGATGCCCCACCCCAAACGGCTGGCGTACCTTGCCAGACCTCACTCTTCAACATCCCCAAATCACCCCCCCTCGCCGCAACCTTCCCGCATTAAGCACACAACCGCCACAAGGATCACCACTACAAATTACCTCACAATGACCCACCTCCCCTCAAACGCAATCTTCTCCCCCTCCGTCGCGCGCGCAGCCGCATCCACCGCCAAAGACTGGAACTATGTCGATAGCTGGCTACATTCCAAATTCCACCCCCGGTCCCCGCCCTCCTTCGAGCGCAACGCCGACACCCTCCGCGCACTTTTGGCCCTCGCACTAGCCAATGAATCCGCCGACGAAGAGCGCGCGCTTCTCTCCCGCCTCGAGAGCACGGCACTCACGTCCCTCCGCGCGGCGCAGGATGAGAACACCAACACCGTGTCTTCGGCAAGAGAAGCGATACTCACTTCAATCGAGAATAATTTGTCGCGGGAGGGGGCAGTAGCGCTAGGCTCCATGGCTACGGTAGCTACTGAGTGTGGTATTGCGTTTCCTTCAGCTGAGGAGGTCGGGCGACGGATGGCATCGCTTGCGGGGACATTGAGCGAGGTGGAACAGATGGAGGCACGGGTGCAGGTCCTGGCACGGTACATTGATAGTGAGGCGGAAAAGATGCGCAAGATAGTGGAGGAAGTCAAAGGGGACGAGGCGTACCGGCCAGCAGCGGGCCTGGCTAAGCAAAACCTGGAGGCACAGCGCAAGATCAAGGCCATGTCGGCACGTCTGCCGGAGCTGAAGGAGAGGGTAGCAGGGCTCGCAAGTTCTGTGGGTACGCCAAATCCCACAATTGAGCAGGTCCGGCATGAAGAGGAGGCGTATTTGGAATGTCTGGCCCAAAAGAGTGCAATGGACGCAGAAGTACGGTCGTTTCAGGGGCTGCCGCACGATACAGACCAGGCGCGGCGAGAACTTGAGAGTTTGCGCGGCGAGCTGCGACAAATGACCGAGAGGCGGGATGCCGTCTTTGAGGGATTGGTAGAGAGAGAGACACCGCGCAAGCCAACAAGACGTTCATGAATTACGCTGATTATACAAGTCCACCGCGGCCCCACCCTTTCAATCTTCACTACTTCGTCCGCTCCGCATCCTGGGGGTATTGCTTTATACGCCAACGTCACGCTCTAGAGTCAGTACTTGTTAGAGTTAGAGAAAGAACTGAAGGAAAGAAATCACTGCTGGCTCCGCTTGCCTCGCCCGGCCACAGCCCCTCCAAGCCTCCCAAATTGTCTTCCGAGTCCGGAGCGCGGTTTTGACGGTGGCGTGGGCGGCGGGGGATCCTTGACGGGCACAGGGGGAGCGCGCGCGGACAACTCCTTGGTACCTCTCGGCTCCAGCCCGCCATCAGCGATGCGCAAGTCGCCGACTCCAAGGGCCCCGTCATCCAGATCACCGCCCAATCTCTGCAGTCTCCGGGCTCGCTCTTGGACAGTCCGAAATTTCTCCAGGAGCTCGTTCCATCGTATGATGCCTTCTTCTCTTCCTTTCAGCCTATTGGGCCTATCAAAGCTAGAACCACTAGGGGTTGTGGCGTTGCTGCGCGTCAAAGTGTGAGTGTCTAATACATTCTTCTGGGGAGAGGGGACGCTCAAGAGGGCATGCGTCTCAACGGCAGAGCCTCGTCGAGAGTGAGCCACAGGGACACCACCGGGAGAAACATACGGTCTGGGCGCAATGTGGAGGTAGCCAATCGAGCTAACGCTGTTGAGGCGGTTCTTTAACGCGGCGAAGGCCGAAGATTGAGGCAGCAGCATCAAAAGCCCATACAGGCACTTGTAGAGATGCGGGTACTTGTCTGGCTCAAGTAACTGGAGCCGGAGGTCTGATAACCATGTTAGCATGCACCAACACGGTCAGTGGCAGTCCTACATGTGAACACAGGTGACTCGATGAGTTGCACCAGTTTGTCGATCTGAATGAGAATATTGACAGTCATCTCGAGCTCGGCGCTGATTTGAATGTTAGTGGGTATGGAGGTCGCAGATGGGAATGACCAACAATATCTGCAGGAGATTATAGGCCTGCTCGTAGGCTTGGGCCAAGAGGCACAGCGAGAATGTCGCCACGGCGTTGTAGCACCAGGAGCGAAACAAAGCTACGAAAAAGGTTTGCCCATCCTACAAGATCAACAAGAGTCAGCTTCCGGCACCATGGGGACCAGAATCTCTGCTGACCTTTGTTTCGAGATTGCGAAGCCGTTTGCGTAACTCAGCCAATTCGGGCGCAGTGATTAGGTTGTTGTTTAGATTTTGTACCATTATACTAGCAAACTCGACATCTTCCTCCTTTTCTATGCAGTCAGCCAGGGTCCTGTAAATACGTTCGGCGCTGAGACTTGTGCAAAGCTGGCGGATGATGAGATTTCCCCGAGTTTCCAGTAGCTTTCTGTCTGTAGAAAATAGCTGGAGGAGGTTGACCATAAAATTGGAGAAGTAATCATCTTCGCTGTTCCTTGATATCTGAGAGAGAAGCTGCAGGTCTTTGGTAACCACTGCCTCGGCGGGGTCGGAGAGGGTCTTAAGCAGCGCTGGAAAGGTGCCGTCGTTAAACGCTAGAACTTTGCGGGGCGCTTTTCGGTGTAGCATGATCAGCCACGTCAAAGCGGCAACACGCGTGGCTTCGTGGTCGTTCAGAAAAAGCAGGGTAAGTGAGTTTACTGCAGCAGCGTAGTCCAAGTCCGCCTGGAGCTGTGGCGCGGAGAGAGCTGGTGTCGGGGTCCTTGCAGAAGGCCTCCCTTGAGCCGGCGTCGGACTCCTCAGTTCAAGCTCCCTTGAGCCAGATAGAGACACCCGAGCACTTGCGTTGCCATCCTGCCGATCACCAGGCGGTTGGGGAATCCGGGATGGAGGTTGCATAGCACCCAGTTCTGCCTCGTCCGACAACGAGACCACGTAGTCCATCAGAGAGGTGTTGACTCTGGCGGCCGCCTGTCGAATTGACTCAACACCGCTTGCCATCGCGGGCAGAAGATGTGCCAAGATCTTTGGCGTGAAGGGGACAACCTCCTCTGGGCAGATATCGAGAAACTCGACGATCCAGCGCAGGGATTCGAGAAGTCCATCCTCTTCTGCTTGATGGATCAGCGGTCTCTGGTGACCGGACAGAGAACGAGGAAGGGACCTACCAAGAGGAGAGTCAAGGGTGGCCGTCAGGATTTCAAGAATGGCCTTGTAGTTGATCTGTACGTCCTGCCCGGGAACCCAGTCGTCCTCGCTGCTTGAATCATCCTCATCGTTGACAGTTTCGGAATCCGCCTCGTCACCTTCCTCAGGGGCGAGGCGTACGCTGCCACTGTCGACCGAGTCCTCTCGCTTCCGCTTTCCATCTCCTTTGGATTTCTTGCTCTCAGCAATGCCCTTTTTGACCCGAGCAATGCGCCTAATCTCGCTCAGAAACTTGTCGAGGCATCCTTGGGTGGCCGCATGTACATCACGGTTTGGATCGCTGAGAAAGCGCAACAGGCCACCAAGGAACTCAGGGAGGAAGGTGACCAGCTCCAGGTCGGGAATAGAATCCAATAGAACGATCCAGCCCACCAAAAACGTCCTGGTAAAAGGGTTGAGGGCAAAGATTCTGTCCCGGAGCAAGGGAATGAATCGTTTTAGGGAGAAGGCGGTGGGCAGGTCCACACGCTCATCATGGCCGTCCTTGTCATCCCCGTATCCCGGCGGCTGTTCCAGAACAGAGACGTAGGTCGCGGCAGATTCGGAGACAATATCCTTGATGAGCCGATCGAGTAGCTCAGCGCCATTCTTAACGGACAACTCCGAGTCGGCGCCAAGCTAGGGAGTAGATGAGAGTGTGAGACAGGTACTGTCGGGGCAAAATGGGGCAAAATGGGGGGCCATACCTTGCAGAGTGCGTCGAAGATGTGGTTGAAATAGATGAGAATCTCCCCCTTGGCTACCTTGGCGATGTTATACATGGCCTCGCACGCATAGTACCGAACCCGGGCATCCTGATCGGTAAAGCAGGCCAGGACAGGCGGAACAATAATCTCCAGGTACTTGGCAAGCTCCTGTTCAAGAGGAGGGGGGTGGAAAAGTCAGAGACGGTTCAGATGCAGCATCTAGTTGAGTCCGGACAGGAAAATCTCGTGATGTGAGAACTCACCGAGCCAAGGGCGATAGCAGCAGCAGCCAAGCCGATCAACCCCCCATTCCGTGCATGAGGCTGATGAACAGCATATGCATACTCATTGCAAAGCTGATCTAAGACTGCCTCAACCCTTGGGTAGTCTTTGGCGGCCACTAGCTCCCGGATGACACGCTCCAACCTGTTGATGTCCAGTGTGAGTGAGTGAAGTGAATGAGGGAGGGGTGAGCGAGTCTCATTTAGCCGGGGTAGCAGAATGGAGAGGAACGTACTCGAGCGCACCGACTTTACGCTTGTCGTAGAGCTTATCGTTGAGCGCGCGCTGGACGTTGGGATCCATAGCTCGGGATATCAGGCGTGGTCAACCCGGCTGGCGCCCGGATGTGAGCAGCGAATGCTCGCCGCCACAGGCGCGGCTGGCGCTTTGTGCAGACGCAATATGCGGATGGATTTGCCTCACAAACTGCTTCCTATTGCCGATGAGTTAGAGGTTGCTTGCCCGGTGGTCTGGCCGATGCTCGCACAGGGTTGGATGGCAAGTTGAGACGGTGATCTGAGGTGAGGTACGTCAGTGATGCGGATGCGATGCAGATTGGCCAAGCTGGGGTAAGTGGGTTGGACATGGATGCCAGTTGCCCTGTGGGGTTCGTTGCACAAGAGCCAAAACAGCCTTCCGGCCGTCGAGTGCAAGGCACGTCCCGCTGCTTGGCTCGTGACCATCCTGTCGGTGTTGCAGCCAAAGCGAGTGTGGTTTGAATCGGCCCAACACAATGCCTTTTTTGTTTTATCTGTCAGCGACAGCTGTCTCACGACTTGGCAAAATAACAATCGAGTGACATCACTATTCGTCACAATACTGCGAAAATACCACTTTTTTTTGCTTATTTTTTCCCCATGCTGCATCCGACGAATGTCCGCCCTGAATGCAGCAACACGGATCTGAACGGTGAAGGTTCCAGCCAAAAAACTCCTCTGCTCCGCGAAAGGCCTGGATAAACCCTCTCACAGGAAGCTATGCCAGAACGATAAGGCATGGCGTGTTACATTACAGGCCTTAATTGTGTCACGAGATGCGTTGGTTCCATTGGAGAATGTAGGATGGCCTTTAACATCAAGACTCATTGGCTTTCCTGACAGTAGGAAGGCATCCTCTACACTGGTTAACGGGATCCTCTCTTTGGGTTGGAGCATTTCTATACGAATGTTGGGCTTACATCCAGACTAGGTACTAACCCCAGGGCACGGGCAGACTTCCGAAGCCAGACCCTGGCATTCCCCCGTTCTGCGGACGTAGAGGCCGGACCCGCTCCCTCCCGCTCTGGCTCCGGCCCACGGTCCGATATTCGAGCCGTGCTAGGGAAGAGTGGAGAAAGGATGGCCGATGTGTCGGCGCGAGGAACCGATGTTCCCAGGAGCCTCTGATCTTGGCAGCGGTCACTTCCTCAACTTCCTTAGTGGCTCTCCTGGCGAACACTCTGAGCATGAGCACAAGAAAATTACAATCGAGATGCCCGCCATACGGTACGAGAGCTTGTACATCGACTCGATGATAACGTGGTTCCCTCGTTTCTCTTGAACTGCCGGAGAGACTTCTCCGGTCCTCGTGGTTGGAGACAGTTACAAGACCAGTCTTGCTATCAAATGAGCCTTCAAGGAAGAGGCCATGTGAGCCCTGTCAGAGACCTGCTCTCAAGTGAGAAAGCGAGATGCTGCGCCGCACCAATAGCTCTTTCGGGCTTCACTCCGCTGTTCCTTTTTTTTTTGCACAGCGAATGGAGTTCGTCAGCGGCCTTGCCGAAACCGATAGCATCATCCCGCCCCGCTGTGCCAATATCGCGCAGCTATGTGGCCATGCAGGAAGGTGTGCGGCCCTGGTGGTTGCCCGCACAGATGCCATGCGGCTCCGTCTTGGTGTTTCCTTTACAGCTTGCCCTGTTTTCTCAACAACCGCTGATTATGGCCTGATTTTTGATTCTGGAATACCTGCAATTCGAATTGCTATTCACAAGCAAATAATAGGTTATGGCAACAGGACAACGATTGATCAAAAACCGAAGAAACCCAAACCTGCATCCCCCTTGACCAGCAAATGGGGAAAACCACAAGAGCCGTCCTAACCGATCCCCAAGCGCCTAAGATACAGACAGCCGCCCTCGGTCATACCGTTCGCCATACTGCTATAGAAAACGAAACCCATGCGTCTCCAACACCGCGTTAGATTGTTTATTTGGCTCCTCCACTTGACCCGCCCTGCTTGCCGCCGCTGCTATTGTTCCCGCCCTGCTGGCCGCTTCCCTTGTTCGCCTCACTACCGCCCTTGTTCTGTCGGGCTGCCATGGAGGCCCGCCTAGCGAAGTCGTCCTGCGGAAGCACATCATGAATACAGGGAATGAGAAACACGGACAAGCGGGACGAACCTTCTTCCCCCTCGCCTTGCGAATTCGCTCCGCCGCAGCGTCATCCATATTGCCTCGGCCCATCGTGGTTGCTGGAATATAAAACACCTGTTGGCTGCGTGGGGTTTGTATTTGGGCTCAGAGGTTCCTGACGAGGAAGCGGCACTTGCTGCCAGGGGCAAATACTAGCTCAAGACAAAAAACACAGAGTTCGGCCATTAAATACCAACAGGGACACTCGGACAGTCGCAATAGGGGAGAGGAGGGGGCTTCATATAGACTGCCTACCTGGGGAACAAAGAGGATCCCGCGGGAATAGTTGCTTTTTTCCATGGCGAAGACCCTCTTGACGCGCGCCCTCACGCCGAACACGCCGAACACCCCGGAGCCATCTAGGATCCAAGGCTCAAAAGCCGATCACTTCTATCATGGGGCCCTCTCGGGTGCTCTTGGATCCCTCAGCGAGCTGCATTTAAGGACAAGGAACTCTGCAGTAGTTGCCGGTGGGTTGCAGTCTAGTGTAGATTCTGCTCTACACTAGCGTATCATATTTCCCGGTTACCTCCCACACCTTTCCCAGGACCACGAGCGACCAGCGTGAAGCCATGCGAGAGACCCCCTCGCTTTGACCAGACCTCGGCATATCAATCCGGTGAGTATCTTGAGAGAACGTGTTGCTCCGACGCTCGTGGGCAAAAGGAGGGGTGTTGTGGCTGGGTGGCTTGCCTGCCGATCCTCATGCTCTGCTTGTTTGGTTCTTCTCGGTCGAAAGATAGGCGACTACGGTGGCGATGAAGACCCAAGGAAAAGAGAATAAGAAAAAAAAAGCAACGAGAAAGATGAGCAGCGAGAGGAAAGAGCTGAGCCCCCAGTCGGGGATCATGATGTGATGTCTCTGGGGCCCCCCTGATGACAAGCCCCAGCTGTAGATAGGTACTGCACGCAGCAGCGGGCATGCACACCTCATGTACGTACCCTGCCCTTTGTTGGTATGGGTATGTATGCCTGCGTGGACTTCCACCCCCAATGGAAATCGACACCGAAGCGAACTGCGCAACAAATGCATTCCTTACGTCTGAGTACGTCAAAACAAAAACAAAACAAAGCCAAAGAAAACAGAACCGAGCCGAGCTGGGATCACCCTCACAGCGCAACTTTTCCGTCGCCGTTTCCCCTCCTCGTGACCTCTGGTTTGCACGACGCTTTTCCTCTCCGCAAAAGGACGGACGGCAGCGGCGGCGACGGCGGGAGTCCGGCGTTGTGTTGAAAACGAAACATGCTGTCAGAAGTGGAGACCAGGCTTCCCAGAAAAGGACACCGCCCAAGCCTATCTTCCCCCCTCGGCAGTAGTTCATGCGCTCCTACACTAAGGTAACTACTGTATGTGATTTGGGCGGGAACCGTGGTTCCATCGGTCCATGGCCATGGGAACGAACAGCCGCACTCGTTGCTCGCTGTTGCGGTCGATGCGCCATTGGTCTCTCTCGCAGCAAGTAACAGAGCGCAACGCAACAACACACTCAACCCTATTAGTCTGCGTCCAGGTCGCGTAGACTCTCCTCGACGGGGGTGGGGGAGAATGACGACGAGATGAAGAATGGCGCGCGGGGTCCAGCTGTGCTTCCTCCCATTCGGGACACATTCAATGTGCTCGCAGTAGGTACGCAGGTGCTTTTTAAGATTCCGCACAAGGCAGGGCAGGGCAGGGCAGGGCGGGCATCATCTCACCTCACCCCGGCCCCTCATCCCATTCCACCCCTGCCTCCCCTCCCATTCCGCATCGATTTGATTTCGCGGAGGGGCGGAGACGGGAACGGGATGGAGCCCTGCTGTTGCTGCTGCCCTGTCTTGGGGAGGGGGGGCGGGGGGGGCCGCGCAGAAAATAGGAATTGTATGTTTCCAGAGTAGGTACGTACCCCATACTTCGTACTGTCCGTACAGTACACCCTGGGCAAACCAACCAGGGAGTTCCAACCTTGGCCTCGAAGATTGACGACCGGCATTACAAGGGCCCGGGGGGAGGGGGAGGGGTGTAGAGCATATTTCGATCCCGCTCCCGACCCACCGCGTCGAGACATCACCCTGTCAGCAACGACCGATGTGTACCCAAGTGGAAACAACTTCGCCGGAGTCCATCTTCTCATTCGGAAAAGAAGCCCAGCCCAGCCCCGGCTATCTATATCCGGCATCCGGGGCTCCAAGCCCGCCTGCTGGGTCCGAGCTGAAGGAAGCCCCAGCCTGCACCGCATCCCACGCCATTGGGGCTCTGGGTGAAGCAGCCCATCGTCACACCACGCTGTCGTCTGTCACCTACAGACGACATACAGCCACCGGATTCCATGTTGCAGGATTCCTTTCCCCAATGAACGAAGCAAGTCCAATGTGTAGGCCGTATTCGGTACTCTAACATTGGTCATGTACGGATCCGTACTCGATAACACTATCTTTCTACCCAGTATCCTCTACCTGTTCTAGACCTTCCCCAGCCAGCCTTCCCCGGGGTGCTTTCCCTAATGGAGAATTCCTTCACTGGCCAATACACTCTGGCACTTCTTCAAAATGGCCGCCTGTCTCGCCACATCCGCCAGTCTCCCGATGACGACCTTGTTGCCATCCACAAACCCATACAGCGCATACGGGATGCCCACCTCATCACAGAACGCCTGCACGAGCTTCTGCGTCCTCCTCAGGTTATGCCGCGGGATTCTCGGATATAGGTGGTGGATGGCCTGGAACTGCAGTCCGCCGTGGAAAAAGTCCAGCCACTCGGGGCAGTCGACGTCCATGGTGGTGCGCAGCATCTTTTGCGGGAATGATTCGTCGACGCCCAGGTCTGCCGTGCTCATGGCAAAGTGTGACAGTGTGATCTGCACGTGCAGCGGTGCCGTGACCATGTGACTGACCATGACGAAGACGAACCTGTGCCACTGGGTGTCAATGCACCGGTAGCAGATGCCATAACCAAACCAGGTCCAGAAGAACACATTCCCAAGGATTTCGAGATGACGATGCCACCATGCTGGGCCCTTTCGCGGCCCTTGGCCCAGGATCAGGTAAGCCCACGACAGACGGTATAGGTTGAAGCGGCCGAAAAGGAGGAGGATGTAGTAGGTGTAGTTCTGCACGCTGATGAGGACCTTGGCTGCCGCGTCGTAATGCATCAAGCGCTCGTAGTAAGTCGAGCGCAATGAGGCGAGGAATCGATGCGAGATGGCGAAGAAGGGCATATGCTCGATATCCGGGTCGTGCTCGGGCGAGTTAGTCACGATGTGATGGACATTATGGTTGTGCTTCCACCAGCCAAGCGACAACCCGCCTAGGAAGTCCGCAATGATCATCCCAATGACCGAGTCCGTATGGAAGTCGTGCGTGATACCCATGTGCCCGGCATCATGCGCTGTAAAGACCAGCTGGTGCCAAAACGCGCCCAGGAAAAAGCCGCTCGTCGCATACCACCCCAAGCGCAGAAACAACGCCATCAGCGCAAACAACAGGACATACCGACATCCCTCAACGGCGTAGGCGCTATAGTTGCAGTTGAATAGTCCCTCATCCCGGATTACCTTGTTGAGCAACCGGTACCTTTCCACAATAAAGTCCTGCGTCGCCTCGTCCAGTGCCGGATACCGCTCGAGATCCAGCCTGATCTCCTTTTTCGTCAACGCATCGAGGTGAGCCATACCGTCAGTCGGCATCTCGGGTTCCTCCGTCTCCTCCTCCAACGACGAAACAGACGCCGACACCTGAGCCCGGCGGTCACGGAGCCCCTCACCCTCATCAAACACAGCCGGTGGCGATGCTGATCTCGAACTGGCGTCACTAGATGGCGGCGGCGTGTTCGCTGCCTCCCCAGCCTCATAACCGCCCTCGCCCCCAATAGGCCTAAACACACCGCCCTGAATTGGCGGCAGGAAGTTCACCCAGCGGCCCTCCACCCTCCCAATGCGATACCGGTCCATCATGGCCCTCGCCTCGGGGGAATGCAGCCTACACAACCGACAAGTCAGCCTCAACCACTCTTTCACACCCATTCCCCCTATCCCTTCCCCCCCTTGCCCTCTCCTCACTCTCCAATCCACCCACCCCCTATCCCTATCCCCCGAAACAGAAGAAAACAACCCGGAAAGCTGGAAAACCGGAAAACTTACACGGTAACCTCATCCGTGGCATCCCTTCCAATCATGTGATAAATCGCCTTGGGGCCCCCAGGATGATACTTCAGCCAGGGATCAACCTTCAGGACAAACCCATCCAGTATGATCACCGCCCTTCCATCAGCAATCAGCCCCTCGATCTCACGGCGCGAGAGGATGTTATACGCCCTCTCTCTCCCCTTTTCGGGTCCCACCAGCTTTTCCACCGCGGCTGCCATTGTGGTTGTAGTTGTCCTCACGGCACCAGACACGCGTAGGTAGGGGAGAGAGTCTTAAGATTGAGCTCCCTGTGGATGAGAGGTGATAAGGAATGGCTTGGCAGAATTGGAGTTGCGGACTGGAAACCACGGGAGGATGCGAGAATGAGAGGTGTCCAAGTCAGGCAAGCACGGCTTCACTCGCTGGTACCGAATTGACAAAACAAAAACAGAATTGGAGTTGTGTCACCGCCACATTTCCGAGCTTGGTGTTGGAGGAGATGGCCTGATCGGCAATTTAGGACGTCAACAGCGGATGCGAGTAGGGCCAAGGTGGGAAAGGTGGGGTCGGGCACCTCCCCCGTTGCCCACAGGACGGGACGGGACTCGGGGCCCGCGGCAGTCCCAAATAATGAATTGACCAACAGGATTCGTTACTCCATGCACACCCCAAAGCACAACCCAATCCTTATCTTTTTCGAAGTGTACGCGTAAAGGCACGAAAACCAGGGGTTTCGTATACCGCCATTTCCACATCTGCAATGGAGCTCACCGCCGTCGGGTCTTTAGCAGATACAGCCAACCCAGAACGTCTATTTGCCAATGCCTAGGACACAAACGAGAAAAGGAGCTACATTACAAATACAGAAGGGATACGCCGGCTAGCCCCCACCCAGTAGACAAAAAGCTTCACCCTGCTTAGAAGTGAATTGCCTTGGCGTATGTCGCCATCGCAGCCTCCTTGAAGGCCTCAGCGAGCGTAGGATGCGCGTGGCAGGTGCGAGCGATGTCCTCACTTGATGCGCCGTACTCGAGCGCCAGTGTTCCCTCAGCAATCATCTCGCCAGCGTTGGGGCCAATGATATGGACGCCCAACAACCGGTCAGTCTCGGGGTCTGCGAGCATCTTGACCATGCCGTCCGTATCCAGGTTGGTCTTCGCACGCGAGTTGGCGCTGAACGGGAAGGTACCCACGCGGTACTTGATGCCCGCCTTCTTGAGGTCCTGCTCCGACTGGCCAACCCACGCCACCTCAGGGAAAGTATACATGACCGAGGGGATGCAGCCATAGTTAACGTGCCCGTAGCCCTTCTTGATGTACTCCACCACAGCCACGGCCTCCTCCTCAGCCTTGTGGGCAAGCATGGGGCCGAACGTGACGTCACCGACGCAGCGGATATGGGGGATCTTGGTGCGGTATTCCGAGTCGATGATCACACGGCCGCGCTCATCGAGCTCGAGGCCGATGTTCTCAAGGCCGAGACCTCCGGTGTAAGGGCGGCGGCCAATCGCAACAAGCACGACGTCAGCCTCGAGCTAAAGGGGGAGTCAGTAAGATTTCCGCATCACAGTAGCGCGCTTTCCGCGCAGGATTCCAGGTCAACTCACAGTCTCGGGCTTGCCACCCTTGGCAGAATCGACCTCAAGCTTGACCGACTCGCCGCTCTTGTCTCCGCTGATGACCTTAGTGCCGGTCTTGAAGATAATGCCCTGCTTCTTCAGGATCTTCTGCGCCGACTTGGCAATCTCGAGGTCCATGCCGGGGCCGCCAATCTGGTCGAGGAACTCGACCACCGTTACCTCAGACCCCAATCGCGACCAAACCGAAGCCATCTCGAGGCCGATGATGCCGCCGCCAATGACGACGAACTTCTTCGGTACCTGCTCCAGCGCAATGGCGCCGGTGCTAGTGATGACGCGCTGCTCGTCAATCTCCAGGCCTGGGAATGGGGTGGCCTCGCTACCAGTTGCGATAAGAATGTTCTTTCCGACGATGCTCGTCTCTCCGCCATCGTTGAGCTGGACCTTGACTGTGTGCTCGTCCTGGAAAGCGGCCGCGCCCTTGATATACTCGACGCCATTCTTCTTGAACAGGAACTCAACGCCCTTGGTCAGGCCCGAGACCGACTGATCCTTTGCCTTCATCATCTGCGTGAGGTTGAGCTTTACATCACCGACATCGATACCACGGTGTTTAGAGTCGTGGAGAACCTGGTGGTAGAGATGGGAGTTGTTGAGGAGCGACTTTGAAGGGATGCAGCCGACGTTGAGGCAGGTTCCGCCGAGCGTTCCGCGCTTCTCGATACATGTGACCTAGAGTGAAGTAATCGCGTCAGTGGAGTGCTCCAAATAGCACACAAGAAGTCACGACAAGCTGCTTACCTTCATCCCCTCTTGGCCGGCCTTGATGGCGGCGACGTAGCCAGCAACACCTCCACCGATGATGACGAGGTCCTTCTCCTCTGCGAGAGAGCAGTGTTAGCCAAACCGCAATACTCATCGCGGACACGGACAATCCTACCAGCTGCGGACGCATACATCCTACTCCATCGCGTTGAGGGAAGAATTCTAGGCAAGCTACAATGACGCATCAGCAACCGAGCTATTTTCCACCCGACCAAGAATGCATCCTACCCCGACGGGCCGAAGGCCGGCCTGGCGACAGTCCGCGCTATTAATCTTTGCGACAGCATATTTGTGGTCGATCGGACTTGTATTAGGAGAGGAAGTCAATTGAGAGCGAGAGGATCCCAGGAGTGGGAAGGGTGTTGGTAGCTGGACAGGAGATGTTAAGGTCGGTAAGGTTCGCGGAAGCGGTCGTCGAGGAATTGGAGATGCGAGTTGGCAGCTGTTCACTCTTGAAAAAAATGTCCCGGTTTCTTCAACCGTCGGGAAGCGTCTTAGCCAAGCTCCGTTCTGGCTCCGGATTGGCTGGCGACCTTGGCGGGACCTGCCAGGCATGCTAGGCGCGGAGTCAGCCAGCTGTCGCGGACATCTCGGTGGTCGCCCCCAGTGGAACCCCTGCCGACGAATTCCGACAGGGGCAAGTTTCCAACTGTTCACATGACCCTTTGATAACATTGCGCTAGAGTAGATCACCTCGATTGTTCTAGAGGATGGATTTCAGAACTCTATCTGACTAATAGAATTGGTGTTTGCTATGCTTATTGCTCATGCTCGATGCTGTTGTTGTTTGTTTGCAAATGGTAATGGTAACTCGTCATTTGCCTCCCCGTCCGGCTTTCCCCGAGTCGACACAAAACATATCTAATGTCAACAAGAGGGATATAGCACTTTGGGTCTCAAGGTACTTGCATCTTTTTTGGAGGGCTTGGAGTATTTGGCACTGTACGGCCGAGGGTATCATAGGTAGGTATATGTTTTTATTACGACGCTTCATGGCCATAATATCGCCGTCCATGAATCATGACCAAGGAGGGACAGAAATGCGCCCCTTACTCCTCCATCAGCGCACCCTCCAAGGCTTTTTCGGCCATTTTGCACGTCGTCTTGAGTTTTTGGGTCTCCGCTTTCCCCCCGGCCAGCTCCGTTTTCCTCACCACCTTTCTCAGAAACCACTGCAAGCCTCGCCCAAGCTTAGCAACTCCTTCGACTCCCCTGAATACTGTAGAGATGGCAGCCTCAAGGCCTCCTTCGCTTGCTTGGCACTCTTGGAGCACGGTGATGAGCATGACCTCGACAAAAGCCTTCGTCTTCGGTTGCAGGTACGGCAGGTTGAGACACTTGAGAATGCCGAGCCCAAGCGATCCATCAGCAACCAACGTCCCGAACATCTTGGCATTGTTGACTACACGCCGCAGCTCAATTTCTTCGTCCCCGTCCACGTCATCCGCATCCTCGCCGAAGATGGACTCCCCGAGTCTTCGGAATAGCCCCCAAAGACTATTCTGGAATGACCACTTGATCCGTCTGTCCGAGCAAAGCTTCTTGGCAACAAATGTGTAATAGGGGTTGTATGTTTGTTCCGCACCGCAGCATTGCATAACAACAAACGGCATCTCCTTCTGCCGATCCTTGTTGAGACGTAGCTTGGTAATCCGGGCGTACGCATCCTCGTAGTCGCAAGCCGATGTGATCGCAACGAAGATGGATCGCCGGACATCGGTATTCATCATCTGCTGCCTTGCAAGATCCACAATATTGGGACCGCCATCCGAGAGGTCACCAAGAAGCAAACTCTCGTCGTCACTGTCCTCGCCCTCGGCCGTTTGGTCCTTCTTGGCCTTCTCGGCAGTGGACGGGCCAGCCCAGCTTGCACCAACAAGCCACCATTTCCCCTTTTTGTCGGAGTCTTGGATGTCTTTGAGACCTATCCGCAAGGGCTCAGTGGACTTCAGCTTCCTCGAATTTAACGAGCCAAGTGTTTTCTTCATCCGGGTGCCGTGCTCCGAGACGATAGCTGTGGCGCCCACTCCAGTCTTCATTTTGTTGTTCTTCAGGTCGTAGATGGTGTCAACCATGAACTTGGTCCTGACGCTGAGGTTTTGCTCTCCAATCTTGGAGACCGCCGGACGGATTAATGAAACAATATCTTTCAGTGCCATCGGATCGTCTTGACGAAGCGCAGGTCCGCTTATACGGACGATTCTGAGAAGCAGCTCCGCAGTGAGCTCTGACAGGTTCCCGAGCAGCATGCGAATATAGTCGAAGAGAAGGTTTGGGCCCAAGAGCTGGAAGTTGTAAAGTTGTGAGAGGAAGGTGATGAGGTTAGACGTTTGTTTCGGGACATTGGCAAGGTCAACCGCCGCCGCCTTCGCCTCTTCATAGTACCCCGAGAAGCGCTCCACCACTTCCTGTATGAGCTGGGCGCCGAAGTCCATGCCAATGACTTTGTAGGCGGCCGTAGCGAAACCCGCGTTGAGGATTAGGAGGGTGTCCGGGAGGGCCGTCGACTCACAGACCTGGATAAGCACAAGATCCACAAGAACGGATGTGACGTGCTGCCGAGGGTGATCTCTGTAAAGCTTTTCGATATCCCCGATAATGGACACGAGGTTTGACTCGGTCACTCGGTTGACAAGACCTTGAGTTTGTCGACGGATACGACCTAGCAGCTCTGCATCGGAGCCAGTTTCTTTCCGTAGCGACGGGGGCACGTATTTCGCCGTCTGCTGCCCTGTTACCGGCGCAACATATGGGTTTTCCCATACCCGTCGCTTCGGTACCGGCTCGTCCTCTTCCTCGTCTCCGTCCTCGGAGTCGAATCTATCGAAGTCAGCCCCTGACGCACCGTCGGAATCAAGGGATCCCTCATCAGAATCGTCAAGACCTTCGTCAAAGCTGTCTATATCCTCGTCGCTCTCCTCCAGCCCACGCCCCGTTCGTTTCTTCATCTCTTTCGCCCCAGCGGCCTTTCGGCGCTTACTGGCGAGCCATTCGTCTGCTTCCGCTTTGCGTTTCCTCTTCTCCTGTGTCTCTTCATCGACCTGCTCGCCATCCAAATCCCCGAGAAGGTCCCCAAGCCCATCTTCCATGAATGATTGCGGTAGATTTTTGCGCCCCTTCATCCCCAATTTCCTTTCCAGCTCGGCGATCTCGGCATCATCTTGGGCAAGTTTGTCCTTGATGATCTTCGGGACTGCTGTCTTGGGCGATGATGTCGCTCGTTCTTCGTCTTGATCCTCGTCAGAAGAGAAGATCCCCTCCTCGTCGTCGTCGCCGTCTTCTTCATCGTCTTCCTCTTCATCGTCGTCGAGAATAATACTCCCTAGCTCATCGTCTTCGTCTTCCTCCTCTTTGTCGTCCTCCAGCTTTCGTTTCGCGCTCTTTAATACCGGCTTTGGGGCATTTCCCCCTTTTACAGAAGAAGGCTGCCAGGTGAATGCTTTCGGAGCCGGTGCTTTCGGAGCAGGCGCCGCGCGCTGCTTCTTCTGATCCCTCTCGGCCTTGCGACGATCTTTTCTCGACACCTCGGGCTTGACGCGCCCTCTCCTCCTGCCCGCTTCTGTCTCGGTGCCCAATTGCCTCAACAAATGCAGCGGCAGCATCGGCCCTTTGGCTCCGGCATCTTTCGGCGGCGGCATCTTGGTGAAGATCGCAAAATTTCGGGAAATTCCACGGGGGGCAACACTCACAGGCGTCGTCGCAGCTCAAGGGAAACCCAACTTTTTTATCTCTGGAACTTTTTAGTGGAGCCAAACCCCAACCCCACATTGCCCACCCCCGGCCAGCCGCGGACAACCCTACCGCGCTCCACACCGAACCATCGTGCCTTGGTGCGGGGCAGCGTTTTTCGGCGGCGGGCAGCAAGCGCTCCTGGACCCGCCTCCATCGACCCAGCTCGGCTCACCTCCGCGCAAACGGCCGACGACGACACATCCCCTCCAGAGCGCCCGCGCAGCGAAATCCCCGCAACGATGGGACAATTAACAAACGACGAAGTCCGTATACCCTTCATCATCCTCGCGAACATAACAACCCATAGCTGACATCCCCCTCCCCAGTTCTTCATCAAGCTCTCCGAGCTCTTCGCCGGGCGAAAAGGCAAAGACCACGGCGCCATCTACCTCGTCCAGAAGCGATGTACATCCCCCTACCCCTCCCCCTTTTCTCCCTTTACATCCAAGGATATAGCTCTAACACCTCCAGTCACCTACGGCCAACCCACGGCCACTCCCATGCCCTCTTCAACCACAACCACATCCCCAACACCCGAACAACCAGCTGCGCCCCTCCCGATCCTCATACGCGCAACCAACGGAAAAGGCGGCGAGAAGAAGTCCGAGAAGATCAAGCTATCCACGCTCGTCTCACCAACTGAGCTCGATGCCTTTTACGGGCGGTACGCTGAGGTGTGTAAGTCCGGCATGGCGCTGCTGAAACCGCGCGACAGGACGAAGAGGAAAGCCAAGGCCAAGAAAAAGAAGGCAGTCTGAGCTTGAAGTCTGAAAAGAGGGATGGAGGGGCTGGACTGGGCCCTGAATATGTGGCCTGGCCTGGCCTCTCAGCGAGGAGGCAAAAGGGCTAGGGGGCTGAGAGATGCTCTCGTTGTTGCAGAGATACCCCAACTCAACTTATCGAATGTCTCTCTTTTCCTCTCCGATCCGTGTCGGACTGAAAGGCTACTCGGTACCGTACGTGCCTAGCAGAGTGTTGGCACTTGGGCAAGGTAGCGAAGGAGACATATGCGGCGCGGCCGGGCTCGGGCTATACCTGGTATCGATCCGTTCTCAAGCCGTTGCTAGAACAAGATAGCCTAGTCAAAGAAGAAGTCATAGTTTACGAGTTGGGCGCGGCATCAAAGGCGGCCTGGGAACGAATAGCCATGAATATATATTGCAAATGCAAATCTGCCCAGCTTCGTGTCGTCTGGTCGTTGCTCCGGATTTCTCCCCGTGGATGTGTATGCTTGGATCGGCTTCGTCGTCTGTCCTTGACCCAAGACCATCGCGTTGTTCTTGTTGCACCTATAACAGGTCGAACCTCTTATGGTGGAAGGCCTAAAGGTTGCCTAAGCCCTGCTTCCATTGACATCCAGCAGCACAGCAGGCTTTCCATTGCATCCACACAGTGTGTCCATCGAGGTAAAATGAGCCTGGATTAAACGTTGAATATGGGTAATAATCAGTACCTGTAATCTTACATTTACTTTTAACACTGGTCTGTCTGATATCCAGAGTACACAACTGCTTCCACCAAGAGGCAAGACTCCTGCTTGTGACTGACTGCCTGGCGCACCTTGATAGGAGTTCTATTTTCAGCTGAGCCATGCTGTGTCCTCCACTCTTCTCCGCCAAAGGTAACCGCAAATCACTAACGATGGATGGTACCACCGGATCATCTAACAAGCCGTCGCGCCGTGTCGAGGAGGGGTATCAACGGTGTTCCGCACGAGCGCCATCCAAGCTAACGACCCGGAACGCCAGCACTGACCCTACCAGGGCCACAACACCATCGCAAACAGGCCCTACGCTTCGCGACTCACCGAGCACGCCAACCAGGGTGGCAAGACCGCTCTCACGCAAAATATACCAGCAGACACGCATTCCAATACCATTGTCCGACGCCATCCATCGAACACCACCATCAACGGGACAATCAGCTGCTATTCGATTGTACATTCTAGGGAAAAGCCGTCCAATTTCCGTTTTCTGGGGGAGCCAATACGAGGTAAAGGTTCCCAAAGGAAATATCGACGGCAAACTTTTGGGTTCGTGAGCTCGGGCGATGAGAACTAGAACCGAGTTCTCGTAGCCAGCTTTCAAAATCCTGCCGACTTAGACCATCCTCCCTGAGCAAGCGCTCCGCAACATTACAGCTAGGCGCAGGCCTAGTCTCATTCTCCTAGGAGGAAATGACACTGGGGTTCGTGGCTCTGCGCCGTGGTCTCGAATTTTGTAGGAATAGAAAATCATCGTAACTGGCGAAACGGCCGAAGACTTGGAAGGAAAAGTGACGAATACAGCATCTCGCCCGGCCGGGGATGAGAATACCGAAACTCCTGGGTTAGTGAACACTAGGCTGTGTAGTCTTCCACATTGCACCGTCTGTGAGATATGTCGAGGCAGTGGGGATGCGGGACCGTGTTGTGCCGAAACCCAACTGCCTAGGCAACGACGTCATCGTGGCCACCTCACATGATTTGATCCTGCGTCAGGCCACCATGGATATCGGTATCCATCGCGTCGCCAGAGCCCGGTGTGATGTACTTGACAAAGCTGAGGCCCAGGGGACGTCCACCATACTGGTAGCTCTGGAACTTGGTGATTGCAGTCTCCGCAGTATCGGCAGAGTCGAATCGGACAACGCCAGTGCCGCGAGATCGACCACTCGGCTCATACTGGATCTCAGCCTGCTCGACCTTGCCGATAGTGGAGAAGAGTTCAACCAGGTCATCGTTGCTTGTCGACCACGGCAGCTATGAAAAAGAAGTCAGCATGGGATGCAAGTCGGGGACAATATTTGGAGTTGGCCTTACGTTGCGGACATAGATGATTTCGCATCTGTCGGTGCCGGATGTAGCGTAGTCGGTGAACGGGTTCGGGGGCGCAGACGGAGCACCTCCTCCTCCTCCACCTCCGGCATCGAAGCCACCTGGCTGTCCTCCAAATCCACCGCGGCCGCCGGCATAGCCACCGCCAAATCCACCGCGACCGCCAAACCCACCACGGCCACCACCATAGGCACCGGCACCAAACCCACCACGTCCTCCGCCAAAGCCGCCGCGTCCATAACCGCCGCCGCCAATAGCAGAGCCCGCAAAGCGATCCTCGCGGACTTCGAGAACACGGCCCTGCCAGTCGTAGCCGTTATACTGCTGGATAGCGTTTCTCGCGTCATCGGGTGACTCGAAGACCACAATTCCGGAGCCCTTCGGACGACCATCCTGGCCAAGGTGAACATCGGCGCGAATAACACCACCTGTGCGGGCTAGGAGATTTAGCATCTGTGAGTTTTGAGCATCTCATCGAAACGCGGATAACTTACCAGCTGCGCGGAACAGGTCCTTCAGGTCTTGCCAGCCAACGGTGTAGGGAAGCTACATTTTGTCAACATGTGCCCATCCCAAAGGGGGTGAGGAGGGGAAGAAATGATGTGACAAACGTTGGAGATGTAAATCTGGCGACCTCCGCCTCCGCCACCGCCGCCGGGACCACCGGCCATACCGGGGTTGAAGCCGCCAGGTCCGCCACCACCGCCTCCGTACGGACCGGGAGCACCACCACCGGGGTTGCCCATGGGGCCGCCGAATCCGCCGCGGGCGGCGCCGCCAGGAGGTCCAAAGCGGGGCTCGGCCTCACGGTCCTGAGTGGGAATTAGCAGTTGATTGCATATTGAATCCGGGTCAAAACTTGCCTCTCGGACGTAGACGAGTCTGCCCATGAGATTCTGGTTGCTGAGCGTCGCAACGGCGTTCTGGGCTTGATCCCTCGTTGCATACTCCACAATTCTGTGGCGAAGGTCAGCAACTGTTCTCAAAACCAAGGCGGACCAGCGAAAGACTTACCCGCATCCCTACAATTTCCATGGACAAGGTCCCAACCCGTCAATCCAACATCCATCAAAACAACCGAAAAGGAAGGGAAGCCACAAAAGAACCAGCCGAAATCAGTCGTAAAAGCCCACCTTCGACATCCCATTAGGAAGAAGCAAAACATCGGCATAGAGAACTTCTCCAGCTGTAAACAGTGTTGTTAGCTGCTGAGCTCGCGCCTAGAGCGAATAGAACCTACCCTGTCTCATGAAATCCTTGAGGTGGTGCCATTTTACGTCGTAGGACAAATTGCCGACATAGACGCGGCGGTCCTGCTGAGAAGTTTCCCTGATGTTATTCATGACTTGCTCTCTGTGAGCGGCGCGGTCTTCGTAAGATCGATGCGGCGCTCCTCCGTAGGCCGAACCTGATCCTCCAGCCGGTGCACCTTGGCCAGTCATGGGGGTACGACTTCTTCTGCGAGTTCGACTCCGCGAACGGTCACGGGGCGAATATGAACGGCGCGCAATGGGGCTTCTTGAGCGTCCACGTCGGGGAGAGCGCGACCTCTCTCTCTGCGATTCGTCAGTGGGTAGTTCCGGCGTGGTTGTTCAATCCATGCTCGTCGGCCTCGGCTTCAAAGTGAGACATCCAATCTGCTGGTCTGATGGCAGGTTGTTGCCCTTTCTCATGCCCAAAACAACATTTTCGGAAGAAAATGTGTCGGTAGGGCAGGCGCGTGCCACGGCTCAGCCAAGAGCAACAACTCTACTATCAGTGCTAGATGAAAGTGACACTTCATACCCAAGAAGCAGATCATGATCTACGTCTCAACGGGTGATGCATCGACCCGACGAGCAAATGGAATGAACATGGGGCAGCTGCGGAGAGGATTGATCTGCCATCTGGGACAGATGAGAAAAGCATAACAACTTACTGGACGGTATGTATCACCGGAGTCGGCTATAGTTGAAATTCGAGCGTTAGAAACGATCAAGTCGGTTGAAGATCCAGGAGGTGCAGGGAGAAAAGAGGTGGTGGGAAAGGGAGGGAACAAGTAATCGAGTCGGCGGTAACTCGACGAGAGTAACAACCGCCTGGGGGGTGCGGCGGGGTCGTAGTGAGATCGAGGGTGGATCAGGATGGGAAAGACATGCAGCCAGAGGAGGGAGGGGGGTCTGATTGTGTATATGTGTGCGGCATGTGCGAGGCAAGGCAGTGCAGGGCAGAGGACGCAAGGCACTGCAGTAAGAGTGCAGCTCCGTGGTTGGATGGGGGGCGGGGGGCGGTTGCGAGCGAGAAGGAGGAGGGCTTGAGAAGCGAGCCTCGAAGTTGGGATGGAGGGATTGCCAAACGCACGGCAGCTGGACTACCAGGGCAGACCGACCGGCCTCGGGGTTACAGCG
>Ga0247780_1000658_pt1 | contig 29819 bp, 35 predicted proteins | sample UWRJL079202R5_FD_179927 | JGI IMG/M metagenome (GOLD analysis project Ga0247780, IMG submission 179927) | Plant litter microbial communities from Arlington Agricultural Research Station in Wisconsin, United States - UWRJ-L079-202R-5 | ecosystem: Environmental > Terrestrial > Plant litter >... | reverse complement strand
AATTCTCACCTACCCGCGCGCCCACAACCGTGGTCACAGCTGACCTGAAGCCGCAGCATCATCGTCGTCCATGGACTGCAGGGCCATCCCTTCACGACATGGGCTTGTAACAGACCGCCTCCACGCCGTGCAGCTTCGCAGCTGATGCGGCCGAAGAGGGGTAAGCGGGATTCCTTGCGCGCCATCATTTCGGGGCGACTCCGAGCCGACAAGACCTCCGCAGCAGCCAAGGCTCCCGCGCTGACCGAGCTTGACCAGGCAACCCTCGCGGCGGAAAGCGGCCCGCTGGTCTACTGGCCCAGAGACCTGCTACCAAACGACTGTCCTCGGTCTCGCGTTCTCGTCTACGGCTACGACAGCAAGGTCACCAAGTACATCAAAGCAGCCAGCAACAAGAACACCGTCTTCTCTCACGGCAAAGACCTCCTTTTCACGCTGTCTCGGGCGCGCCAGCTCGACCGGCCGCTCATCTTCATCGCCCACAGCCTGGGCGGCGTGGTTGTCAAGGAAATGCTGGCGCAGTCGTCGATTGCCACCGATGACGCATTGCACAACATCGTTGACTCTACCTCTGCTGTCATCTTCCTCGGCACGCCCCATCGCGGAAGTCAAGAGCTGGCTGCAGTGGGCGAATGGGCCCGAAGCCTCGTCAGCACCGCCTTGAGAATGGAAAGCAATGATGCTATCCTCAACGCCCTCAACCTCAAGACCACCGACCTCGAGCGCGCCCAGGAGGCCTTTTCTGCGCTCTGGTTCAAGTACGACTTTCGTGTCAAGACGTTCCAAGAGGGCCTTGGACTGACGGGCGTCAACCTCTCCGTCCTCGGCAACAAGGTCGTTCCCGACTATTCGTCTCTCCTGGGCGACCCTCGCGAGCGCGCCGAGACCATTCAGGCGAACCACATGGATATGTGCCGGTTCACAGGGCCCGAAGACCCCAATTATTCGAAGCTCTCCGGAGAAATCAGCGCGATTTACGCCTCGCTCGTGGCTCTCAATGAGCAGAAGGTCCATCGCGACGGCCATATTTTGCGACGGAAGCCCGCCCCTAGTATCCGGTCAGCAAGATCAGTGAGGTCGGCACGGTCGGGCCGTTCCAGGAGCGACAGGCCCCGTGGCTTTGATGCTTCTGAGATGGAGAGCCTGAACAAGCTGTGGTACCCAGGAATGGACAAGCGGCGCCAAACAGTAGATGAGCCAGCTGCCCAGACCTGTTTGTGGCTGTTTGAGCAGGAGACATACCAACACTGGATCCAGTACCACAACCAAGACGAGAGTTTTGGCCTCCTCTGGCTAAAAGGCAAACCCGGCGCGGGGAAATCGACTCTAATGAAAGAGGCGTTGCGTCGAGTCGAGGCTTGCCAGGGCCCAACTGAATTCTGGACGGCATCGTTTTTCTTTAACGCAAAAGGTGGCGAGCTCGAACACTCATCTGTGGGCCTACTCAGGTCTGTGTTACATCAGCTGCTCCCACGATACCCAAGTCACCTCCGTCGGTTTACGCAACTGATGTCCTTCAAAGCTCTTCTCTCAGATAAGCCGCCCGAACCTAACGAATCAGAGCTCAAAACTTTCCTTCAGTCGATATTTGCTACCAAAATCGAACCAAAGGTCGTCATCTTCATAGACGCCCTGGACGAGTGCGACACAAAAAGCATGCGCCCGCAGGCTTATTTCTGGCGGGAAGTTACCAAGACGGCCCACGCAGCAGGAAACCAGCTCAGCGTCTGCATCTCAAGCCGCCATTTCCCTTCCATATCCATCACCGACTGCCCGGAGATCATCGTGGATCGCCACAACAACCAAGACATTGTTACATATGTGAACCAGAGATTCGGTCTTAGTATTCCTGACACTAATGCAGATGGGAAGGCCCTCAGGGGCCGCATCTTTGGCAAATCGGCTGGCGTGTTCCTCTGGGTGACGTTAGTTGTGGAGGATGTTCTCAAAAAGTGGGACGAAGGAGAGAGTTTACGATGCCTGCTAGGGGGACTCGACAGCATTCCCATGGAACTGGAGGCGCTCTTCTCGTCACTACTCCAGGAAGTGGAGCCAAACTTAAGACCTCTCACGCTTCAACTTTTCCGATGGGCTGTTTTGGCCACCAGACCCCTCCGCCTCTACGAATGGCATCACGTACTGGGCTTCGTCAACGACTTTCCACTTGCGCCTCCGTCCCTCAGCGCGTGGCGGGAGTCCAGTCACTTTGTGGAAAACTCCGAGCAGCTCGCGAGGCGCATTCGGACACTCTCCAAGGGACTTATCGAGATGACGTCTGTTTTCGTGGACCGAGCCAGCGGTAGTTCTGGCTCGAGCTCTATACACCCCGGCGCTGGATCCCTGGAGATCGACCAGGGAGAGAACCGCATTGTGCAAGTGATTCACGAGTCTGTGCGCGGGTTTTTCCTCTCTGGCGGCGCCTCAACTTTGTTTGACAACAACAGCGAATCCTCATTCGTGGCCCAGGGACACCTTTCCATCATGGAAACTTGTCTATGCTACATCAACATCAAGGAAATGGACGCCCTCGTTGAGGCGCGTCTTGCGCCGACACATCCCTCCCCAGCACGGAATGCCGCCAGCGCCCTCCACGTCGACCCTAGACGGAATTCCCACGTCTCCTCGGAACCGTCGGTGTCGCTATTGTCATCGCCGTCGAGTGAGTCAAGGCCACCACAACCTGCCCTTACTGTCCCTGGCGTGGCTCAACGGAACTCTCCCAGGTCATCCAGTGGCTCAAGACCAAATCGTTTATCCCACCTGGCTGCTGGGAGCCGAAGCCACAGAACCTCCGATAGTAGTGTCAAGAGCTTCGGCTCTGCCTACAGTCACGATAGCAGCGCCAAATCCAAGCGGAGAAGACGCAGTTATGACCCTGGGCTGGATCCAGTGACGATGATGCCTGGGATGATAGCCAAAGGCGTTGCGGGTGGGTGGTCGCCGATGGAGACGCGGCCCCCAACGAAGAAGCCGGAAGAATCCGTTTTCGACAAGCTCAAAAAGTCGGCTGATGCAGCCTGGGACCGCGACTACTTTGCACAGCGGATGTCTATGTATCGGATCGCCCCGGACCAGATATCGATAAATCTCCCACTCCCGCAATTATCCGTCGCAGGAAAAACGCAGACACTGGAAGCCTACGCAGCCCTTCTTCAATACGCCGTATTCGAAATGTTTACGCACGCTGAGCTTGCCCAAGAAGCAGGTGCCGACCCGAGTCCCATAATCCGTCGTTTACAAGCGGACGGGCACAAGTTATGGGCTAGGTGGGTTGCCCTTGCCGAGGACCTACCCTTGGACACCGGGCTCCTATATTATGCTGCAGACCAGGGACTCACTTCATGGTTGGGAAAGCTGGGCAGCCCTGAGTGGACAATGCGACCCGAGGAGCTGAGAGTCCGAGAGTTCATCCGAAAGCAAGATCTTGCTCATTTCTGCGACTGGACAACCATCGCTTCGGGGGTGATAGAAGCAGTCAACCGACGAAACAACAACGCCCTCGATCTCCTTCTCCAGCATTTCGGGTACCACGATTCTTACATTGATAAAAAAGATCGCCCCGTGCTGCATTTGCTCGCCGCGAAGCACGACGCCACGCTGTTACGAACGTTTCTAATCCGTATCCGAGAGAGTGCTGGGTCGCCACTCAAAGCTGGCGTCGGCGGAACACCACCATTCACGTTATTGGATAGGTTAGATCGGAACGGTCGTGCAGCCTTGCACATTGCAGTGGCAAGGGGAGATACGCGTATTGCTTCTGAGCTTCTTCAGCACGGTGCTAACATCGACGCCACCGACATTGAAGGCAGAACAGCGTTGCATCTTGCCTGCACAAACAGACCCGAGCAAGAGCCCATCCCGTCGGGACATGCTGCGTCCCCCAAAATGACAGCAGCGCCTCCGCACGAAGACATGGTGAGGCTGCTGCTCAGTAGGGGCGCCCATGTCAACAGCCGAGACAGGGACGGTCACACGCCTCTCCATGCCATCTGCTACAATATCCCCGAGCCGGATATACTGACCGAGGATCTTCTGGATCCCGTCGATGGCCTCGGTGGAGGCCCTGGCGGAGGAGTGGTCGACATTATTGATCTTTTGTTGGACCATGGCGCGGACGTCAACGCGCAAAGCGACATTCTGACTGCACCTTTACATATCGCCTGTCGTGCGGGCGTACTGTGGCGGGAATCGTGCCCAAATACGTTCGCCGCCGTGAAAAGGCTGTTGGACGCTGGAGCGTATCCAAGCGTCCACAGCAATTCGAGCGAGACGCCCTTACACATTGCGGCTGCCCGAGCGGACCGTAATATTGTATCTGAACTTCTTTGCCGCCGCGTTGCCCCAGATATGCGAGACTCCCTTCGCCAGACCCCGCTACACCACGCCGCTTGGGCAGCCAACGATGATGCCGCTGAAGAGATCCTCAAGCACGACGCCCAGAATTCGCTTGTCCATAAGATAGACCACCAGGGCTCAACACCACTACACTTTGCCTGCCAGTTTTACCCTGCCCAGGCCGATGACGAGCTCCGTGCGCGTAGCATCCGGCTCATTACTCGATTACTTGAACGGGGCGCCCAAGTCCACTCAGCAAAGAACTGGCTCGGTCTCTCGCCGTACCAAATCGCCGTCTCTTCCAACAGTCTTGAGGTTTCTGTCTTGCTGAAGGAATTCGGCGGTGAACCACCAGCCTGGGCACCAGCGGCTTCAAGTTCAATCGAGGCAGACACTATACCGGAACCTGCAGAAGTACCATCGCTATTCAGACGGTTCATGCGGACCTTGACTGAACCTATTATGGGACGGGATGTACCGGGCGCGGAAAATCCCGGCACAACGACGCAAGCTCCCGAGCCTGAGAACCGGGATTATCCGCTAGCCACTGCGAAGCCAGAGCAGGCCGGTTCGCAACTTTTGAATGTCAAGCTGCCTGAGATATCATCAGAAGCGTTAAGGCCTCCGTTGTCTCCGACGGGCGAGTCTAGACCTTAGTTCCGCTGTGTCGAGAGGTATTTCGCTTCGGCCTTGAGACCCCCGACGTTACTGCGAGAAGGATGACATGCCAAATGACACGCAACTCTTCGTTGGGAAAGCGGGCGGGAGTTTTAATCTTTATGTGGAGGGATCGGCATTTACTCCATACTTGTTTCTATGACTCAAATCTATTCCAGTGAGGCTTCATAGGGTAGGTTGCAAGCAACACTTGTCACATACGACCATACCCACTGGAGAATTCGGGATCCCGTCCTCTCTCCCATAGACAAGCCAGTGAGGGCCAGACTAGTAGTTGGGTCGGTGACGACCAGCGAATCCCTGGTGTTGTATGTCTTTTTTGCTTGCTACCACTTTTTTTTTGTGACCTACAGCGGGCAGATGAACCTTTGTTTCGGGCAGTGTTGCCCAATACGCCAGGCTTTCATTAACGGCAGCGTAGTCCCCCCTCCCTTGCTACAGCACCACTTGCTAAGGCACCACCGACATCCCCTTGGCGGCTTTGGCCTCTTTTTTGATGGCCTTGATCTCTAACTCGATTTCCGCGTCGAGCTTTGCAAGTTGGTGGTCGAGCTCGGTGGGGGATGACATCTTGATCGGATTTGTATACGGTGATTGGTCGGCGCCGCGGTCAGCCATGGTTAGGTTTGTGTGGTGCTCGTGGTTCTCGTAGGAGGAAATCTGGATGGAATATCTGGGCTGGTGTGCAGGGGTGGTAGAGGGAGTTAGGTAGTTACGGGACAAGGAGGACAAAATCAGGAACCTAGGTAGCTTAAGCTGTTGCTTGGACAAGGAGATAAAGTTTACATTGCCGCAAACTGAGAACTCAGAACCAAGCCGACAAGAGTTGCGGAGGCAGGATTGTGAAGGTAGATTTCCCCGTTCCAAACTATAATCTCATTCTGCATATATAAGTGCCAAACGCTGCACGAAACGGTTCTAGTTTTCGGCCAAAGCTTCCGTGGTGACTTGGCCAGAAATCAAAACCTTGCTCTGGATGGTGTGTCTTCTCTTCTGTTGGAGTTGTTAGTCGCCATACCAGCCGCAAGATTGCTGCTACTGTTGAAGGGGGGCGGGGGTTCTTACAGCGAAGAGGAGCTGCCATTCGGCCTCGGTTTTGATGTTGATATAATCCGGATTCAAGAACGATCCAACCAACTTAGTGTTTGGCGGAAGGGGAGGCTTATCCTGTCTCAAAACATCACCCCCCATGCCCAGCGGATGCGAACGGCATCAGCGCTGAGGCGGGTCCTGTCGTTGAGACTCCACGACTTTTCCTGTTTGTATCGCTCTTCGTAGGAGGGAAGCGGTACCGAGCCGTCCTCCTCCACAGCATTCGCGCCAGGAATGCTGGCAGTAGGATTGTCCGTCATTTCGGCTCGACCGGTCGAAGGGGCCGTTCCAATATTTTGAAGTCCTGTCGACACACGGGGACTATGGGGCCGATTCACGAACGACCTGGATGTAGGAGAGTGAGTTTGGGTGGCGGTGCATTCTAGGAAAGAGCAAAAGTCCGGCCTCGGTTAGATGACGTACGCTTATATGTGGGGTAACTTTCAGGGGAACCTTCATGGACACAGAAGTTTGGAAGGACCATCTCTCGCAGTATCGTGGTGAGCAATAGAAATGCTCCGCCTTGATAGGCCACACAGCTGCCATACACAGAACTAGGTCATTGATTGGTGAAATCCCGCTCGTTTTCGTGCCCACAAGGGCCTGAGCACAGCTCAATGCTGGCATAATTCACAAGGGCAGGAAAGTACGACTCTGCAAGGGGCCTGCCTAGTGCGACGCGGCTAGATCTCTTAGACGCGCGATAGGAAATTGGCATTGGAGAGGTCCAAAGAATCATCTCCTGGCTCCCCGGCTTCCTAGAGCCTGCGCGGACTGAACGAAAAATATGCAACCTTGCGGCAAAGCACACACGGGAAAGCCGTCGCCCGGAAAGGAAGAAAAGGTAAATTCTTGGCGTGAAGACGCAGACGACTTGGAAACAGCGAGTTGTGGAGTTGGAAAGGGGGAGGAGACCGAACGATTACAGCTGGGCAGGCGGCAAAAAACAACCACAACATGCTAGATTGACTGGGTACATGCTGCAGTGAGGGTTTTACGTAGTTACTCAGGTAGATTTCAGTGCTGGGGATACTACCTAGGTACCTTTATCGGATCTATCAGTATCTAGGTAAGGCAATAACCCCCTCGCCCAGCATGAGTAGAGGTCCCCTCGAGTGAGAAAAGATTGTGTCGTCCAAATGACACTAGTGACTTCCATCTAAATGCGTCACGGTAATTTCGGCATGTACCATCGTTTCCTTGGTCCCCAATATCGGCACCTTGGTGTTGGGTAGCGGCCTCGTGAAGAAATACCTAACCTACGTTTGTACCTGGGTAGGTACCGGCAGGTACCAGCCCCAGGTGTTACTCACGGTGCATATTCTGGCATCGCCTGCATCAGGGCGTTTATCTCTCCAGCTGGAGGTTGGATTTTCAGAAGCACTGGCAAAAGAAAGGGGTTAGGCTTTACTCGGTTCCGTCCTCCAGGATGGGAAAGAGTGGTCCGCTCAATGTTTCATGTGTTCCAGTGTGTTGGGAATTGGACCCAGAAGGGGGCGACCGAACAAGGGAAGCGGCCCGTCCAGTGTCGGGTTCCAGAGTGTCGGGAATTGCAAACAGGGGAGGAGTGACCAAGTACCAAGCAACGACCGACCGTTGCAACTGCAGGGCGCTAATTGCAATGTCGTACTGCGCTTAAACACAATGACTGCTGGGGTGTTCGAGTTTCCTTGTGTGGCAGTAGTAGGTGGAGGAAGCATGCGTAGGCAGGTTTCTGCTCACTTCCAGGTTCCTAGGTACCTAGGTACTTAGTTCAGCTACCAAGGTAGGTTTCATTCACTCCTTCCGTCACCGATGACAACCTATCAGTCCGGAGAGGAGATCAGCTGCAGAAATTCACCCTCGCGCACTTGGCTAGCCCCCATATCAGTTGAGCACAGATACCTTTAGCGGCGCAACTAGAATAGCCTTGATGACAGATGCTTGTTACCTAGAAAAGAAAGAATATTGATTTGTGCTAGCACTAATATTACATTGAAAATGACTTATCGTCACTGGCAGATATCTCTTGTCTCAGGCTCATGGAGGACAGAGATCTTCGGGACACACGCCATGAACGCATGTCCACGCACATAGAAGGTCAAAGCTTGAGTCCCAACCTTTCCGAGGTGTCCCGTTCGCAGGCGGGATGGGGTTTTGGGGCCCAGTGCGAAGGCAGGTGCAAGGCGACGGGCAGTACCCAAATTGGCAGGCGTAGCGGCACAGTTCGTCGTAAAAATAGGGGCCCTCGCCTTGGATGCAAACTCCGCTGGGTGTGGGCGAAGCGGTGCTCGACGAGGATGTGGAACTCCGAGTTGACGAGGTTGTTGATGTTGGTTTTGCGGTTGAGCTGCTAACCGGGGGTCTACCATGGCCAGTTGCACTTGCCAGACTGGCACACACCCTCGTTGCAAAAGTTGGGCCCACCGCCGCATTTTCCTTTCATGTCACAGCAGTCGCCCCATTTGCTAGGGCACTCTCTCCTGCCGCCGCAGGTGCCATCGGTGCTCCAGACCGCGTCGCCCTCACAGATCTCTTCATAGCATGTGCCAGGCGCGCAATCCGCACTGGTGCGTTGGTTAGAAAAGAGTCGAAAACGGGGGCGTTATGCCAACATACGTCGTGTTCCCGCATGTCCACGTCGCGGCATTGCAGCACGGGGTAGCGGTGCCTGAGCAGGTGGCGTTTTTGTATTTTGGACCACAGCGGCCGTCGGTGGATCGGAGTGGCTCGATATCTGTTTTCTCTCTCTTGGTGTTATCACAGGAGCGACCAAGATACCAAGGGTAATGCGCAGATCAGCAACTTACACGCATGAACACAGTAACGCGTATTCGGCCGGATGTTGGAACAGTCGGGCAGGATTGTGGGATTGATTTGGAAGAACCAATTGGTAGAGATAGACCACCTTTCGGCCAAGTCTTTGCACGAGTAGTAGTTTGGATCGTCGTTTGTGCGGGCCCAGGCGCGGCAGTTGATATCGCCCGCTTTAAGCGGCTTCTGGGGAACAGCGTCGGTGGGGACCGCCACCACAGACACCGTGGTGTTCGCAGCATAAACTGAAACATCGCGAGCTTCTGGCGGGTCTTCCCACGTAATGGGCTGGCAGTCGTTGCCGGCGACGACACCGCGCGTCGCCGAGAGGACGACCAACGCCAGAGGCAGCAACTGCCGAGGCATCATCTCGAGTCGGATATGGTTCTGCTCAAGAACCTGAAAGGGTTGAAGGCAAGGGGCAAAGCAAAAGGTGAACGAAAGGGTTTGCGCATACTTTGATCGAAAGCCTGACCCGGAAGAAACGCAGCACATATTAAGGCAAGTTGTGGTAATTGCCTCGGCAAGAAACTTCAGACCCTTGAGATGCCAAGGAAGGAGAGAAAAATGGGGCAGAGAGTGAAGAACATTGACACCCAAATTCCCGTCAAGTACCTAGAGCTAGGGTACATGGGAGAAAGGACCAATTTTGGCACCCCAATCCCACACGGACCCTGTTGAGCCCTTGAAAGTGGACGGCGTGCTTACTAGGTAACTGAAAGCTCTTGTCACATACAAAAGCGTGTGAGGTACCAAATAGGTACCTTATCTTTGCAGAAGAAAAGTGTCGGCAATATTACTACCCTACAGTGGCAATCGAGTACTGACCCGGCGCAATGCAAGCAGATTTACAATGTGACAGTAGCTCTTGGGTCCTCAGGGTGTTGAGCGCCGTGCGTGCATGCATGCCGTGTATGCTCGGTCCGGCCTTGGGTCCCGGGAAATTACCTACCACCGTGCAAAAATGTGACCGTGACCGCAAGGGCAAAAGGAACTCCCTGGGTACCTATGTAGATAGTCGCAGTAAGTTCCTGAAACATGTCATCGCCCCGGGCCGGAAAAGGGGGCCCGCACTGTTGGAAATGGCCATCTGTCGCCGAGCTACCGTTTGTCGCACAGATAATAGGGGGAGAGGATGAAGAAGAAGTACCCCTGGAGCCGGGGAGAGGAACGCCCATGGCAGGCCGGGATGCCGCGTTACCCTTCTACTTTCGTGATGATACTATATATTAGATATCTTAGCTCCCGCTGGCGCACAAAGTCAACGCTATTTCAGCTCTTCCCCAGTCACTCTATGGCCTGCAATTGTTGCGGGTAGCCGTCCTGTTCGATTCTGTCTTCAGACTCTACCTACTCCAACATGGCGGTGCTACCGTGGATAGTGTGCTTGCTGGTATTTATTTCGTTCCACACATGCATCACACCAGTGGCCTCACAGCTTCTTCAGGACTATACAGTCCGCGTGGACCCGATCACGAAACAGCGAGCGTATTACTAGTATGGGCTTCCTACTTGTATTTCACCATCGTCTCTTTCAGGAACCTTTCAGGGGCATCCAAAATTGATTTATGTGCTGACCGGGGGGTGGCGACGTGAAGCAAGCCCGATGTTGGTGGAGTTGAGCAGCGTGTCCTAAACCCCAGGGACTGGGGCCACCAAGTCTACCTCCAATACAATTGCTTTTACCTGGAGGAGATATGCAAAAACGCCATCGCCTTCCTAGCCTCCCCACGGGACCGTGCTTTGCACGGAGACTCAGACCTGGACAATGCCGCCTTCACGACATTTGGTTACGATGCGAACACCGCTCCCAGAGTCAGATATCCCAATGGGCCGCCACTAAGTCAATATCACGATAGACAACGCCGTGATCAATCATGTGGCAAATTCAACATAAAAGGTGGGCATGTGTGCCCCGAGCCGGACCAGGGGCTCCCCATGAGGCAAGACGGGCCGTGGTTCTCCAAAAATACCAAGGGTAGCGACACATGGGCCATTGTCGACAAGGTAGACAACCTCAGCAACGTCTTGCAGGAGTCCGGCATCACATACTCGTGCGAGGAGTTCCCGACGGCCTCGTGGGTCGAGGGCGGCAACGGTCCCAACCGCAACACCCCGTCCTTCACACGTTGCGTCCCCTACACCTGCAAGTTCTGCCCCAGTGGCACCAAAGCAGAACAGACATGGCAGAGCTTTGCCCATAGGGCCGTGTCCCGATTCCTCCAAGAGGCCATAGACCACGAGTATGGAGGCTTGGGCTGGAACGACAAGGAGACCATCGCCCTGTTCAGGTTCACGATGATGAAGGGTGAAGGGGCGGTAGCGAACGGTGTAGCCGCTCAAGTTGTTTGGTCGGATGACGACGTCGGCGAGCTCGGCAGCCAGGACATTATCCAGGCAAAGCGCAGCATTGGCATATCAGCAGGCAACGAGACTGAGCCTGAGACGGCCGCAGCCCTGAACGCCCGGCTCAACGCCCTTGTCGCAGCAGGCAAGGTGAGAAGCCACACCGTCTTCGCCAACGACACTGAGATAACATACAACACCACCACACCATGGGGCGCTTTCAGGCAGCACGATTTGGAGCGGCGGCTCGCGAAGCAGCAGAGACAGCGGGAGCAGGATGCCGCCCCTAAGGATCATGCCGACCACCTCCGCGACCCCTTCGCCGTGGACCTGCTCCACCCCGCCGTGGCTCCCCTGGCCAAGCGCGCAACGGCCGAGGAACTTGAGCAAGCGCGCCAGATCGTTGCCAACGCAATTGCCGAGGCGGGCCGGCTGAACGAGGCCCGCTACCAGCGCCCCGCGCGCAATGCTTACCGCCTCAAGCCGGGCACCGTCATTGGGAATGGCACCACGGTGCCGCCAATACGACGTCGCTCCCGCAGTCGCCGTGGTGCCGATGGAGCTGAGGCGCCGCCGCCACTCCTAGAAATCACCGAAGGAATCGCTCGTGCCGCTGCCCTCGTGGCCGAGGCCGACGCTCTGGCCGCAGCGCGCTCTGGGAGCTTCTCGAATGTGCCAGCTGGCAATGTCACTCGCCGCCAAACATCGGCAGGCACCTTTTGGATGCAAGGTCTGGCACGCAAGGGTCGTGTCCCATGGGGCGACAATTCCACTTATGCCGTATTTCGCAATGTGCGCGACTATGGCGCAGTTGGCAACGGCATCACTGTGAGTCCAAGCCCGAGTCCCGAATGATTTGCCGCGGCTTCGCACTTTCCCTCGAATCTCTTCTTTCCCACTAAACTCTCTTCTCCTCCTTCCTTCCTTCCTTCCCTTACCGCCCCATGGCCACGCAATTCCAGTGGCTCACAGTCGGCATCTTCTCCAAAACTTGTCTGACTTGCTTGCAATTTTCTTTCTTTGGGGGGCGCCTGTCAGAAACCCGAACATCTCAGTCTCAAATTCGTGGGCACGGAATCGATAGCTGATACCATGCGCGCAGGACGACACCGAGGCAATCAAGCGGGCCATGACGGATGGGAAACGGTGCGGCGAAAAGTGCAACGGTTCCACGACCAAGAATGCCATCGTCTACTTCCCGCCGGGCACGTATCTAGTGTCACACACGATCCCCTGCCGTTTGGCACGCAGGTTATTGGCGATGCTAACAACCGCCCGCTCATTCTCGCCGCAACCAGCTTTACCGGCCTGGGAGTTCTGTCGACCGATGAGTACACGGGCTCCCCCAACAAGGGCGCTGACGGCCTAGACGAGGAATACTACATCAACACGGCCAACTTCTATCGCCAGATCCGCAACATCCGTATCGACATCCGAAACACGAACCTCATCGGGAAGTACTCATGTCTGCACTACCAGGTCGCCCAGGCCACGAGCACCCAAAACGTTGAGCTCATCGCCGGCCCCGAGATGAAGGGCATGTTCGCTGAGAACGGCAGCGGCGGAGGCATCTCCGACATCACATTCACAGGCGGTGCCTACGGTATCTTGGGCGGCAACCAGCAATTCACGGCCCAACGCCTGACTTTCAACGGCTGCGCCGTCGGGGTGCAAGTCTTTTGGGACTGGGGCTGGGTCTGGAAGTCTATCACGATGACGAATGTTGGCACTGGCTTCAAACTCACGCCCGAGGACGGCAAGGCAGGCAACATCGGCTCGGCCTCCTTCATCGACTCGTCATTCACCAATGTCGGCACCGCCATCTTGACAAACCCGTCTGTGACCTCTATAGACGCTGGCACCACCGGCCTCGTCCTCGAAAATGTTGCCTTCTCGGGTGTCAGACAGGGTGTCATCACCACCTTCGGTGAGTCCATTCTAGACGGAGGGAGCACCAAAATCGACCATTGGGCGCGAGGACGCGTCTATAAGGGCACCGCCCTTGACTTCTCTTTTGGAGAGAAGATTGGAGACTACCGCCGGCCGCGGTCGCTCACCAACCCGAAGACAGGCGACTATTTCGAACGTTCCAGACCCCAATACACCGATAGACCGTTGAGCAACTTCATCCATGTCAGGGACTTTAGCGCCACAGGAAATGGAGTGACCGATGATACCACTGCCTTCCAGAGCGCTCTCTATTCAGCCCAGGGCAAGATCCTCTTTGTCGACGCCGGCTCCTACATCTTGACATCCACTCTGAAGGTTCCTACTGGGACTAAAATGGCGGGCGAGACATGGTCACAACTAGTCGCCTACGGGTCGTACTTCCAAGATGCGAACCACCCTAAAGTGCTGGTAGAGGTCGGAGAAAAGGGGTTGATTGGAAACGTGGAGCTACAGGACCTCATCATCACAACAAAAGGCCCAACAGCTGGTGCCGTTTTAATAGAGTGGAATATGAGGGCTAGCGCTGCCGGAACGGCCGGTATGTGGGATGTTCATGTGCGAATTGGCGGCGCCACCGGAACGAGCTTGACGCCTGACGAGTGCCCTGCGATCACGAACGGAGTCAATGCGAACTGCAACGCTGCCAGTCTCATGATGCACATCACCCCTACGGGCTCCGGCTACTTTGAGAACATGTGGCTTTGGTTGGCTGACCACGATATTGAGTACGCTGTCCCCTTTCCCTCCCCGCATCCGGATAAACATGAACGGGAAGTACTAACTCAACTCCCTTGGTTGACAGCGATCCAATCCTGAACGATGCGACCAATAACATGGAACAGACCTCGATTTACGCCGCGCGAGGTTTTCTGATCGAGAGCACGCAAGCTACTTGGTAAGCTGATTCTAAATGCCTTCTGTCCGCTGCATCTCTCTAGGGGGGGGGGAGGGGGGAGGCGCTTCGGAGTCTCACCGGCTAACCAGATACCTGTCGATGATGTTAGGCTCTACGGCACCGCATCCGAGCACGCTGTATTTTATCAATACAACTTCCACAAGGCCCGCAACATCTTTACTGGCATGATTCAGACCGAGTCACCTTACTACCAGCCAACACCGCCACCGCCGGCATCGTTCACCAAGCAGGTCGGGCTCTTTCCTAGCGACCCTGACTACAAATGCGCGCCTAATAACGAATTCAGTGGCTGTGATGAGTCCTGGGGTCTTATCATACGACAGTCAAGCGACATCTTCATTGCCGGCGCCGGCCTGTATTCCTGGTTCTCGACATACACGCAAACCTGTATCGACTCGCAGATATGCCAAAAGGTCCTGGCCCTCCTCGATAATAATGGGCCCAGCGTGCGTATCCAACACCTCATCACTATTGGTGCCAAGTACATGACTGTGATGAACGGCGTAGGTATCAGCGCCTTCAACAGTCTAAACGTTGCCACGCACCCCTTCTGGTCGCAGGTCTCGGTTATAGATGTGGCCACTAATGGTTCTCAATTTGACGGCGTCCTTTGGATTGACCCCAAAGTTTGGGAGATGCCGCAGCCGGCCTTCACTTGCAGCCCCCCGTGCCACGTACAGCTTCCGCCTTGGACTGAGGCGGCAAGCACCATTAATTACCCCTTGATCACCGTTAGCTCCGGCACATGGAAGAGCACTATTACTAGAGCGCCCCTGACTGTCACGCAGTGGGCGTTCAAGCGAGTGACTATTACGGCTGGTGCTGGCGCCAACAAGCGCCAGGCCTTCGGCGATTTCTACCCCACCCCCGCTACTGCGACGTCGTGGCCAGCCGTGGTCTATACAGACGCCGACGGATCACGCACTACCATCGCCCCCACCGTGGCTGTGCCTCCGCTGCCTGCCTCCATAGGTCCCAACGTGCCGGCACCTCCTGAGAGTTATTGGCCCCCGGTGGCGATGCGTGCGGTTCAAGGCTTGGTGGCAAGCCCCTTAGTTGATAGTTGCTACTTTCCCGGCGATGGGTGCCTCGAGGAGCCGTTCACTTTCGGGGATGCCTTCGACCCCGACAACGATGATGACGGTGGCATTGCGTTCCTCGAGCAAGACAATGACTGCCCCAAGACAACGTCCAGTACAACAACGACAACCCGCCCAAAGCCTACTCCCTCACCCAGGGCACAACCACACCCGTCACAGAATCATGTTACGTCCATTGACTCAGGGGACGGTGTTGACAACTCGGTTCTCGTTGACTTTGCCAGCAAATTCTGCGACATAGTTGGGAATCACGCTTCAGAAGTTTTCGACATAAAACGAAAATTCTTTGTCACACCTTCCTTCTCTGTGAACTTCTATTTTTCACTCGATGGTAGGTGCCAATGGGCATACAACCGGGACGTCTGTATGCGCTACCTAAAGATCCCCATCGACGCCTGTAACTGCGCCACTTTGAATGGGAAACAAGGCGGATCCACTTGGAACGACTGCATGGAATGGGGTATCTCCCCTGATACTAATAGGTACAACGGAGGTGGTGGCTCGCCATTTGATGGCGTTCAATACTGAGGTCTTTTCCCCCCATTTTCTTTGAATGTCATTCTCTACTCTTCTCTCTTCAACCCACATTACAACGACCCTACGTTCTTAGGGACGGCACTGTATTCAACTTAGATTCGACAATGTATTAGTGTTTTCTCATTGACCGTTTATCCAATCTCCTTTGGGAGGTTTATTCCGGGCTCCCGTGACGATTCGTAGGCATTTTGCGTTGTGCTCTGTCAAGTCGCTCGGAGACTCCTCTCGGCCAAGGAAAAGGAAACCGCAGCGGCAACTGGGACTCGGCTCACCGTGTCTTTCACAAGAATGCCGCGTCCCGGATTGGTCATGGACCCCAAGAACATGGCGCTCAATGCGGCTATTAGCAACTTTGAAGCACTGCAACACTCTCATAATAGCCCCGCGAAGCGAATGCGCTACTTCTTGCAGCTCGCCGACGAGCGTCTCTCGGCCATTCCCAGTGGCAACGCGTCGTCCAAAGTCCGGGAGTTTAGTAATAAACTGTAGGCTCTAGTCAACCAGGGCGGCTAAAACTGTTGCCAATGTAGAGGGAAAAAATGGAACTTGGCGGGGTACCCTAAACAATCACGACTATTGTCACTGCTACCAGACGGAGACACTCTTTCCCCGGGGTTTCCAACGCTCTTCCCAGCGTTGGCTCCCACGCATCGCTGATCTCTACATGGCTGGCGAGCACCTCTGACGTGTAGTCAAGTGTCTCGGGGCGTCCTACATCTCCAGCAAGGGCCACGACTTGAGGTCGTCAAGAACATATTCCTGCCCCAGATCGACCCCTTCCAGCTGCTCCGCATGCGCGAGGAGGACGTCGCCAGTTTGTAATCCCCGAGGTCCTCCTCTCGACATGGACTTCCCAGGGCACTATCTGCGCCGCATACGCTCGGTGACGGTCACTGTTCCCTGTGTCGTGGAGCCATACGCTTCGGTGAGTGCCGCACTTTGCCTGTTGTCGAGCCGCTACTGCACCACCACCTCGCTCGAGGGCGGCTATCGCGAGGCTTTATCTTCTGCCTCTCCGTTGGATCCGCGATTCGCTTCGATCAATGTCCCGCTCACTGCGCAGCTGTTAGCAGCGCCCAGGAAGTTGCAGGATGTCTTGCGTCCGGCGATTGGTGCGAAGCCCAAAATAGAGGCTGTGTAGATAAACTTTAGAACGTCACGGACGCGGTTGTACTTGACACTATGCGAGAACCCTTTATCCAGGGGCAGCAGTTCATGAAGAATGAACATACCCCCTCCAGCATAAAACCATTCCGGCCACAAACAACACCCCCTCTGTAGCCCAGACAACACCCTCATTCCCATCTGGCTGGGCAGTCGGCTGCACCATTCTCCCTAAGCCAACCGTAACCATCAGCCATCCCAGGATGGTGATCAGGACTGTCCAGCCTTGACTCCAGCAATTGTGATGCAGGATGACAGACAGGCCAGAGATAAACAAGATCGCGCCGTTAAGGTAGGTCACGGCCGGGTCGGGGCTTGGCAAGATATCGGAGTTTTTAAACTCTGTTGCTGCAAAAGCGATAGCTGTTGGCCCTATCAGGCGGGCTAGGAAGAGTGATGGTGAGTTAGGCTGGGCCATGCTGGTTTGTTTGTGTTGCTTTATTGATGAAAGGATATGGGCCGAGGTTACCTAGGATAGAGTTAACGGCAAAAACTTGAAGAGTGAGGCGGAATATCATCCGTCTTAATACGTCTGCCCTGTCGTATGATTGTCACATGGTACGCACCGATAAACGTCCCATACAAAGATCCCAGATTACGTCATCGGCACCTCCCGATCTGGCGTGATTGGCTCTTTCGCTCTTGAGGGTTAAGAGCCCAACAAGGCAGCATCGAGTTACTTCCCACTTCGCAAAACCTGAACCTAAACAAGAAGCACAAGGCTAGCTTTTCAACATGCAGAAAACAGAATTCGCTGCAGTCGCATCGCCCGATGACACGCTGGACAGTGTGTGCAAGGACATACCAGTCGCTTCTCGGCCGCACTTGTCCCAGTAACATGTGCTAAAACATCCTGGTTGTCTGCGACAAATCTGGGCACACGAAATTTCCTTTTTCGTTCATAATCCTAAGCTTGGGTGAGCTGTGGCTGATTTCTTCTAAGCTTTCCCTGATTCTTCCCCAAGCTAGCCCAAATTCTGGCAAGTAGGAAAGTACAGCCCAAATTTAAGACCGTTTAGCTTATACTAGTACATGGCGTGGGATAGTATATGTCATCCTCGTTTAATATATAACATAATATAAATATCCTAGCTTTAAAGCTAGGACTGTACTTTATATAAAGATATTATGTACTATCCCAGGCATATATTAGTACATTCTAAGACGTTATATTATATGTTAGTGTATTCTGAGATATCACATTATATATTAGAATATTGTCAGTTATTATATTATATACTATCTTAAATTCCGAGTTACGATGTCATGTCCTATCCCAGGCCATATACTGGTATATTCTGGGCCTAAATTCGTGGCCTTTTGGGCTAGATTTGGGCCGACGAGGAGCTGGCCAGATCGCTGGCATCGACCAGTTCCTGAGAAACTTCAGATGTCCTGCACCAGATCGAGGACAACGTCCGGCCTCCGCTCCGCACCACATGGTTTCAAGCCACGCTTGTCCTCGCCTTAGTGTGGATGCTTACGCTCCCGCTATTTAATCTCTGGGATGCGATCATTCGTGGATTGAAACATTTGACCAGCCTGCCCGAGGCTGAGCGCACGTGTTCGTGGATCCACCCCGTACTCCAAGGCCTTAACAAGTTTATCCAACTCTTCTGAGACCACCACACCACGGTGCGCCACCAGACTATAATATAAGCCATGTGTTACAACCTACACCTGACACAGGCTTGTGAGGGCCTGGCAGGACACTAATGCTGGGTGGGTGATCTAAAGACGGTTTATTAAGCTAGCACTCCTAGACGGGGGTACACTATCACTATAGGTCGCTGTCACTATGATGTACAGATGGAATCTAAACAGTAGGATATAAATAAATAATGCAATACTAGCGTGAGAAACATAAGTCCTTACGCTCTATTGTGGGTACGATTATGGCTATCCATATTAACTAGCTATTAAGTACCTTATAGTGCTTGTGGGGTGTGAGGTGCTTGTCTCACAAGCACTTTGCACTTTACACTTCGCGAGCGCCTCGGCTCGCAGGAGTTATGCTGCTCAGCTTGCGAGCGCTCGCCGCCCACTGCGTGCATGTGACTAGGCCCATGACACCCTGGTCGACCTGTGGCCTAGGGGCACCCCAGTCTCCGGGCTCGGGCCTGGCGGGCCTGGCGGGGGGTGGTGCTCCATACTGGGTGCCTGCCGGAGGCCAGCACGGCTCTGACTGCGTCGGCCCTTGCTTCGTATAGGCCGTAGGTGTTTGCAATTTGCGCAACCTGTTTGGGCCCTCGGACGTATTTGTGGGGGGGGGGGGGGGGGGGGGGGGGGGGCTGGTGCAGCAGCCCTCTATTGATCTTGCAAACCCTAGAGTAGAACCTTGACACTACGCCACCGCAAAGGCAGGGCATCTCGGGGTCCGGGTGGTTGAAGCGTCTGTGGTACGCCTCGAAGTCTCCGTGCCCGGAATGCTCCGCCAGGAGGCGGTGTAGGTGTCCGCGCGTGAGGTCGAGTTCCCAGGGCGTGTGGCGTTTCTTGACTGGAGTGAACCACGCAACTCTGGCGTAAGCCGCCGGGTGGTTTGCTTCCCACGCCGGGTGGATTCCGCCACCTTGTCGTACTCGTCGCAGCTTGGGTCGTTGAGGCTGCGGGCGAGCTGGGCTCGTTCTTGCCCCGGGAGCATGCTTGGGACCCCATAGGGTGGGTTCTGCCCTTGTACTTCGCCCTTCTGATGAAGGAGGCCCTGGGGTCGGTGGGGATGATGTGGGTGGGCGGGATACTGGACTCTCTGTGCAGAGCCAGTATCTGTGTTGTCTTCCACACGGGTAAGGCCTTACACAGTGCAGGCCTGATGACGGAGTCGATTATGTCACACCGGTAGTCGCTTCTGCCCCCCCCCTCCCCACCAATGTACAATGCGCCTATCGGTAAGGCTCATAGATATCCCACCTTGAGCCCCGCGCTTCACTCAACTCAAAGAAGACTTTTCTTCGCCGCTTACCTACCTAGGTGCCTTGATCTGATAGAGCGGACGGCTTCCCTGCTCTCCTTGCCCTTGGTATTGCCTTGGCAGCCAAGTGGTTGGCAAGCAAGAGCGGGCGGTTCCCTGTGTTGTGTGGCCAGGGCCGCCTGGTTAGCTGGCTAGTGGTGAGACGATACCGCAGCGAGACAACCTAAGCCAAAGACGTTAACACGTTAGCCTAGCAGAAAGCTGGCACGAGGAGCGCCCATTGTCGTGAGGAGGCCCGTGGGTACGCGAACCATTTGGCAGCCTAGGTTATGGCTTGCCTCCTATACCCTGCAGCTATGGGCGCGCATGCGGTGCGCGGACAGACGTGCTCGGACGCAAGGCTTCTTTCTGACGTGAGCTGGAAAACCGGCGGAAGGCTCACACACAGCAGGGCAGGACATACCTACCGTAGGTGGGCAAAAGTGCGGCAGGAGCCGTCTGGTCCTCATTGAGGGGGATAGGAGTCAGGGTGTTGCTTTTCGTTGGGGTTTCGGGGCCTTTGTAACGTGGCCCTCTTAAGTTGAGAAGTACATCTCAAGCAATAGAGTGGCCCTAAAATCACCGTCTGCATCTAGGACAACTCGAGGCGACCCTTAGACTCGTCCGTATTGTAGCGGTGGCGATGCTGGTCCCATCCTAGACCTGAGGGCTGAACCGTTAACCGTGAAGGAAGTGCCAAGGTAGCCGCCCCGAGACCCACGTTTGCGCATGGATAATCTTGCAGCAAAAGGCATCTTAGAATGCCTCCAGTTTTGCCTTGTTGATTGTGTGGCGCCGGTGATGCTGGTCTCGGACCAGGCCCAGGGAGGATCCGCCAATGGGTTCGAATCTGCTCGCAGAGGCGCCCAAGTACGCTGGCCGAATCAATAGGCAGAGTTCGGCACTGTCGACAAGGGGGAATCGCGGAGCGCGTGAAGCAACGCGGTAGCGGATAAGGCACTCCTATCTAGAGGCCTCCTCATACCCTCAGGACGGAAGAGCTCGAATGTGCACGGTGCCGACGAGTGGGGGCGCAGCTGAACGGAGGCGCGCAAATGTCTGCATGCAGTACTGTACGTACCTAGACGCTGTGAAGCGCCATTTTGCGCCCAGGGAAAGCCACAACGCAAGGCAACCCATACCACCTCCCGCTTCGCCTCATCCGTCTAGAGGCGCCGGAAATGCTGCCGCCAGTCAGATAGCTACAGGGAAATACCAGATGCGTGCTACAAGCACACTTTAAGGCAACTTACCATATCCGAAACTCGATGAAATCCAGACTGGGAATGTAAGCTCTGTATAGCAAGAAAAGCAGACAAGAAGGAAGAAAGAGAAAATGAAAATAGAGTGACCTATAGGGAAAGAGGAAGGGAGATGCTTTTTCGAGCTTCCTTTTTTTTAAAAATATAAAAAAGAAGAAAACCCCAAAAAACAACACTTCTTGGCTGGGTCCATGTTTGCTGAGATGCAGCCAGGGTAGGCGGAGTATGCCACCGCAGCCTTCTCAAGTGCTAATTGACCTACCTACCAGTAAAGACCCGTCCTCAAGTAACTTGGCAATTGCCTGGCCTACAAAAGTTCGTGTCGATCCTCCCCCCTTTTTAACAACTTTTCGGATTCATTGCTCGGTCAATATCGCCCTTCTTGACATTATGTCTCACCCATCATTCGAGTTTCAGCATTGCCAAGAGATCTTGAAGGGTATCCAAAACGGCACAACTACGTACCTGGGCATCACAAACGAGACACTTGGATCGACAGGATGGATATGGGAAGGGCCGATCGTTTTTCTAAAGGACGAAATTCTGCGAGCAAGCATCACGGCGATAACCTACAAAGGTAAGCGAGCAACTTCTGTACATTTAGTCTCGAGTTCTGGCTGTGGGACTTTTGAACCTAGGCTAATCCTTCAGGTTGTGTCGAGCTCTGTGGCAACAACACGCAGCTGAACACACCCCAGACACCCCTCACAATGATCACGACATGGATTTTTCCCCTGGCTATTCTCTTCAACCTACCCTATGAATCCCTTCACAAAAAGAAACTCCGCGGCACCATCGCCGCCGTCAGCAACTGGCTCGGCTCCCCACAGACCGCCATGACAGCCACCCTCTTCAACTTTGACCAGATCCGGGCATGCCATCGCGAGGCCTCTGCTGCCAAGTGCGACGACACATACTACGTCCTCAGCTGCTTCAACCAGTTTGAGCTGCCTCTCAGCGAGGACGGTACGGAGTTGCACCATGACTTTGTTGCCGTGCTCATCTACGGCCTCTTTCGGCCGCTTCGGGATGGGCCACGAAACAGCCAAGAAGAAAACCTGGATATTGAGCTAACAAGCCAGCTCCTCGCTCTCCTGGCCTCCCAACTGCGGCTGCTCCGCCGCCGCGGCGTCGTGCCAATGATGCTCAGTCTCCTCACGTTCCTGGCGGCCGCTGTCATCTCCATAGTCCTTGCCTTTGGCGAGCTGGGCGACGGCATCGATGTCACATCCCTGACGCTGGGGCTGCTCTACAGCTGGGTCCCCATCCTCGTCATCTGCACCATCGTCGACCGGAATCCCGTGTCATCTGAGCGGACCTCGTATGTTTCCTTCTCTTTCTCATCACCGGTATAAGCTGACAGGCCAACTCTAGGACGCTCATGTCCCGCTGGTTGTACAACGTCAACGCCGTCAGGGCATGGAAAACCCAAGGCGCCGACCACCACCGAATCAATCAGATCTCCTGGTGGCCCCCCGTCGAGGTCCCAAACTCAGCTACGTCGACGCCAGCTCCGTCGACACCAACGCCCAGTACGGCACCAATTACCCCGGGGTTGCCGCAGATGCAGCCTCCCACCGTGGCCCCGACGGCCCTCAACCCCGAAATCCCGGCGGAGCTCACAGTCGGCAATTTCAACGGCCAAGGCCGCCAGATGGCGTACTGCGGACTTGCGTACCCGACCATCAAGTGCGTCAGGGGGGTGAGTGGATACCCCGACTCAAATGACCTCGCAAAGTTTACCGATCTGGCACGGGATGTGGCAGCGCTTCACAAGGGCCGAAGACCCGGGTTGTGGTTTTGGTGTGCTATCCGGGCGTTGTTTCTGGTTTGGATCCCGATCTTGATGGCGTTTATCGTGTCGTTTACATCGCCCACGGTGGGGATTGGGTGCTGGTCTGGGAGCCTGTTGGTGTTTGGGGGTTTGACTAGCTTCAGTTGGGTTGTGATTATGTTTAACCGGTCGTTTGGGCGTTGGCTGAAGGTCGTGTGCCATGTGGTTAATCTGGTCGCCATGGTGTTTTTGGTGTTTATTACGGGGTTGGTGGTAAGTGACATGCGTATTCTCAGTGCCATCTCTCGGGATTCTTCTGGAGCTGACATACGGGTAGCTGAGCGGAGCAACGAGCAACTGCTACTGCAACACAACGTGGTTTGCGTTCCCGTATTCTGGGGGGTACATGACCTTTGAGAGCTTCGACTTTGTCAGAGAGAACTACAAAGTAACGGCACCCTGGGCCGTTGCTGCGTCGATTGGGTTTGGCCTGTGCTTGACCATGTTTTGTTTCGAGGTCATCTGGTGGGTAAAATGCCAGCATCTGTGGAAGGTCTCGGAAGTAGGTAGGCCAATTCCGCTGGAGACTAGGGTGAGGGTTAATACGAACTGGCTACAATAGAATTATATTAGTACTAGTTAGCAATTAAACCTCCGACAGTAGTATAATCACATAATTGGTACCTTATTAGGCCGCGAGGGCCAACGTGCCTCACCCTTAGGACGAATGCTGAATACAGCCCTTTTTCTTACAACCACATCTTCAAAAACTTGGCATCGAGCTGGTCCTGGACCATCCGAAACGCCTCGTACACCTTGACGAGGGACTGGCTACCTCTATCGCCAGCCTAGCTTAACATGCTTAACATACCGTCATCCTCGTTGTTCTATCTCTCTTCCAGCTCAGACTCGGACGTCTCGGATATCTCCTTCTCCCCGGCGCCGGGACACAGGAACCCCGCCAGGCTCGTGACCACGGTCGCGAGTATGAGCGAGAAGTCTGTTAGCAGGAACCACACGTTGCCTAACGGAACCCCGTTGTTCCGCGTTATAGACACTACGCCCGTGCTTGAAGAAGTCCAGTAGGTACGAGTTGTATTTAGTCCCGTCGAGCGGCCCGCCCATCACTACGCTTTCCTCTACGGACGTAGTCGGAACCGCACAAATACCAGCTGATTTAGGTTATCTAATTCGTGCATTAGCATATTTCGTTTAGATTATTCTCGAAAACCGTCACGCTCTTACAGGTCGATCGATACTCGAGGATAGGGACCGGCCGAGATGCCACAACAAGAGTGGTAACAGCCGTGGTAAATAGCGGAGCTAAGATCAAAAAGTACAAAGCAACGAAGTGACACATAAAAGCAAGCTATAAAGTATCGCTTGCGTCCCACTGAGAAGGCCAAGTCGTACGAGCACCTACATTACAGCCACCATAGCGGTGCAGACCTGCAGAGGGAAGGCATCAACAGTTGCGTCGCGGCTACGCTACGACAAGATCGCAAGCGGATGGTTCTTTGCGGCTTTGGCACAGTTTCCACCACAAGAACCCTACAGCGCCCGAGTCAGCGCTCACTGCAATAGAAATACAGAGGCCAGACAGACAAGACAAGCACAAACTTTGGGCTTCCTGGTGCCTATCTACTAATAGATACCTTGAGACATGTTAATTCGTGCTGTCAAGTACGGTATTTTGCGAAGGCTCGGGCTAAAAGAGGCCTTCTATTGACACATCCCTCCACCCAAAAGATATAATGGCACAACCCACCCCCCCAAGGGTGAGTCGGGCTATGGCAGGTAGCATTTTCACGTGGCCAATCGAGGTTGTTACAGTTAGCCACCATCACGAATCTGGGACAGTGTGGTTAGGTCGTGTACCGCCCAACATCACCACCACCACCCGGCCAGCTGCCCGTGTAGTCTGGGCTCGTCACAATTTCCGCCCCGTCCGCAAGCCGCAACGTCGCATACGTATCCTTACTGCAAAGGCCAAACGCATTCAAGTTCGTCGGCGTCGTCTGCACCCAATGCATGTACTTTTGGCACTGAAAGCTACCCGGACAAGGGGTGTAGTTCGGCCCGCTGAAGAAGGCCCAGCTCGCGCTCGCGTACGAGTAGATGTTGCTCCCACCGTTAAAGATGCTCGCCGGCCCCATGCGGCAGCGCTTGTTGTCTCCAGCTGAGGGGTTGCACCAGCTGAAGTCCGGGTCTCCCCACCCGCCCACATCGGGCGTCCACGGAGCTGGCGGAAGCTGGGGATTGTTGTCGCCCTGGTCGTAGTTTGTTTCTGACTGGAGCATGCTGACAACCACATTCGCGGCGTTGCGCATGTTGAGCTGGTACAACCACCAGTGCTCGCTTCCCAGGGCGTGGAGCCAGGTTCCCTGCGTGGCCTCGACCAATGTCCCACGCCCGCCAGCGATGCGGCTGCCTCCCGAGAAATCCTCGACGGTGTGGTCGGCAACCCAGTTCCACACGTTCTCGATGTAGACGGAGGAGGTGGCTGCGAGATGCAGGCCGAGGAACGCAGCGCGGCATTGCGCGGACGCGTCTGAGCAGGCGCCGGTCACGCCGGGAGCACCGCGGACGCCGCCCACGGTGATGAGCGAGTTCCACATAGCCACATCGCCAGGGTTGGTGCCCTTGAGGTGGAACTGCACGATGATGGCTCCGGGCAGGACGTCCGAGACGGTAAAGCGCATGTCCTGGATGTGGGCCACGCCGGTTTGCCCGGGGTTGCCGACCTTGACGACAGGCTGCTGGCTAGATGGATTGCTAAAAAAGGAACCGCTGCCAGTGATGGTTGCCCACCCCTCGCCAACGATGCGAGAGCCGGGAGGCACAAACAGGGTCGAGTCGACGCGGTACTTACCAAAGGGGAAGTAGGCGATCTTGTTGTTAGCCGCGGCGTAGGCAAGGATGGCGTTGAGAGCGGCGCTCTCGTCACGGGTGTTGTCACCCCAGACTTGGTAGCCGCCATTTTGGGATTGATCTTTAATGTTGATGAAGTCGGTAACGGGGCGAGAGGCGTAGTTAGGCGCGGGGAAGACTGGAATGCGGCCGCCCGGGGCGGCCGCCGAGGCGCGGGTATGGGACGTGGTGATGGGCCTGTAAATGGGGGAGCCGCCGACGGTGTTGCCGTACGAAAAGCGGGAGACGTGGGGCTGGCCCGGGAGGACAAAAGTCCCAGGTCCTTCAACAATATTGCTCAGCGTGTCCTTATTCAGATTCTCGATAAGGAAAGAGGGCCAAGTAGTTGTCTGGAAGGTAACACCAGAGTTGATCGACGTTCCGTCCACGATGGCGATCCAGGGGAAGCCGCCGATGTGGCGAACTCCGAAACCGCATGTGTCAAATGTCGGATTAAGCAGGGAGATAGTACTACCGCCTTCGATGAGCATGCCTACGCTATTTTGGTAAAAGTAGATGGACTTGAAAAGTGCCTGCTGGTGGCCGGCATACACAATACCATTCTGGAAGTCGAGATATTAACGGGGTTCATTTCGGGAGAAGAGAGAACGAAAGAAGAAAAGGAGTCGTCTTACCTGCCCTTTCTCGATACGGATATCTGCAAGGCCAAGAGTTGAGCCTCGGCCGAGACGGATACCTGTGTGTCCATTCCCCCCAGCAGAGGGCGGCAGGCGGATTGTCAAATTTTGTGTCTGAGACGCTTGAGCGACACCCCAATAGAGTGCCGTAAAGGAACTGCCCCCAGGGATGTTTGTCGTGTCCAGAATGAGGTTCTTGAGGCCAATAGCAAACGAGAGCTCTCCCCGCCATACTCCGTCTGCGATCACCGATGGGTCCATGCCGGACAGTAGCGTGTCGCCCGAGAAGCCGCTCGCAGCCTTGAGGACCGGGGGCTGAAACAGGCATTAGCGATGGGTAACACTTCTCTGCATGGGACTAAGGCTCACTCTGGTGGCATCACCTATGAGGATAGTACCTGTGTTCATGTGGATTGTGCTGTCGACAAGGTACTCTCCAGGCTGAAGGTATACAACCTATTGTCTACTTGTCAGCGCTTGCGCTCTCACAGGCTTCTCATCGAAAACCTTGCCCTTGGCTGCGATGCAAACCACATGCCGTGCCGCATCGCGCCGCCGGTTCCCTCTCGGATGGCGGCCTGAATCGCGGCGCCGCCCCCGCCGGGGGAAACGACTTTGTGGATGGCATATACATGGTCGCCGTCGAGGTCAGGCGCATACCCGCGAACTGGCCCGCTAGTATGGTCGATGTTAGCATACCAGTAGCTGGTTGGTGCTTGCCGGGGCAATTGCGGTGCTGCGACTGCCCCGCCTAAGAGGGCTGCAACGGCTATTACCGTCGCATAGGCGAATTTGACCATTGGCGTGAGCATTACGAGTTAGGTGGAGGATGGCATCACTTGGGAACCATGACGAACCAGAAATCTCCTGTCTAAGCCTTATATAGCGCGCAGGAAGAAGTTGGAAGCGTTGGCCTTCAACATCTTGGCGGACCCTCGTAAAATCGCCTCGCTTTGCGCTATTGCATAATCTATCAACGTTGCCGAAATTTCTTCATTTCCTTTCCGGTTAGGTCCTTCCCCCGTCCCCAGGTAAGCTTGCAAAACGGCCATGGTAAGACCGAGAGTGGGGTTGTGCTTCTAGATACCAGGATTGTGGTCTGCGCTAATAAGACTGTCTCGTTAGCGAGCAACACGGCTGGCATCACGCGGCAGCCTGTAAGCTGACTGAGCTCTGTTGCATTTCGGGGAAAAGCTTAATCATCTCGGGCTTCTGACCGGTTGGCCCAATCTAAGGTTAGATGAGAGGCCTGATGACATGACAACCGGCAATGCTGCGGCGCGCGCTTGAGGAGTTTCTAACCTCGACCGTTGCCGCCCACCGCGCGCGGCCTCGCTTGTGCGCCGGCTGATCTTGATGCCGTGCTTCCATCGGAGATGGGTCGTTCAGACGGCGTCGCTGGGCCACGCGGTGGTTGTGCACCTTGGCGGGGTCTAGATGACGTGAGAGTGGTTTTCCGATACCCTGCGGATGCTGTTATCCCACTCGGTCCCTGATGCCGATTCAACACCTGCTTGGCATATGCGCTGGGAGGCTGCCGCATTTAATGTCTCGGTGACGCCTTAAGCAGGTGCTCATCTTCGCCATAGCCGTTAGTTTCGGCATTGGATCGTACTTTGAGGGCGGCATCGTTGCTGCCGTTATCCTGCTCAACATTGTGGTCGGTTTCTTCCAGGAGTACTCGGCCGAGAACAGCACCTTTGATGACAAAACCAGCCCAAGCGACCGCCTCAACGTTGCCTACAGCAGCTCCACCTGCACGAAGGGCCGCGCAAAGGGCATCATGTTTGCCACGGCGCGACAATCAGAGCTGAGACCCCACCTTAATTTTGCTTAAGGACGTCGTGGAATCGGCCAGGTCGAGCGGCATTGAGTCTGGAGACTAACTAGCCGTAGACATTGAATATCGGGCCAAAACGAGATGAACATGGCCGGTGGTTTGAGGCCGATTTGGGTTGGTGCACGGGTCGACAAGAAATACTATGGCTATCAGGTATTAAAGAAGCGGCCGTAAGTAGCACTCAACCGACAGGTGTTTGGCGTCTAGGTACAATCACAGGAGAGATCATGGTATTATAGCGAAGAAAATAAATCGCTCGACTCTTGTGGATCTTGATTTCAACGATCTCCTTATCTATGCCTTTGCCCTTAGTTTTGAAGATGCTGCTAGCGAAGCATGCAAAGAAGACCCAGGAACCAAAGCGCAATCGTACATTTTATCATCGCTGCCGTAATATGGAACAAAACCTAGTATGTGACGGTGCCTAGCATGGAACGGAGCCTAGCATGGAACAACAAAGGAAACGCGACCGTGGATCAGGTCATCTTCCTTCGATCGAAGGGCCAGAATGTCACTGGGCTTTCAATGGGAGGTCTTCGTGGTGAAAATCGTCGGATTGATGATTGTTGAAAGAAGCACGGTTTAAAGAACCGCGCGGCGCGGCCCCTTTTTGACGGTAGCACGCGCCAGAGAACGCATCGCTATGTATAAAAGTGGTTACAGTAATATTATATACAGAGCCCAAAAATAACGACAGGGTCGGCCTAAACAAACGCCCCGAGTCAATAGATCTTCTATATTTAAGGCACTTGAAGGCTTATGGCTGTATGTAATTAAAGGGGTTGTGGTACAGTTGGAAAATAGTACTATATTATTATTAAATTTAGAATTACACCGTAAAACAACTTAAAAGGATCTTAGATTTGTGATCCTAACACATAAGGATCATATTCACCCTAGGTCTTAGTAGACGTGCCTCTTACGTTTACATCCATACACTCCAAGCAATCAGACATAAGCGCAGGGCTGAAATACATAACACATTAATAACGCAGTGGGGAGATTCAGTTCGAGGAGCTCCGTACATTCAAGGGCTACACCATACACTTCCCTAACAGTAATTATACCTGGAAGTCTTAAGGTGGCTGATCTTATGCACTATGGCTGTATTATCACAGCTCTCACACCTAGGTAGCGGGAAACCCGTGGGATGACAGACTCCTCCCCAAGAACTACTTAATAAACCTCTTCAGTTGCTTCATTAGCTTCCCCGCCCGTTTTACGCTCTGCTATCCCATTCAACATATCGGAATACAAAATACATCATGCAACGGGCAAGCACCCACCCAAGCGCAAAATACCCGATGAGTTCTTCTCCACCGGATACGGCGAAAAGACTTTTGTCGGCACGGACCTGGCGCGCGAGAGGGAAGCCAAGGAGACAGCCAAGGCTGCTGCTGCTGCCAAAGCGGCGGCAGGGGGAGAAAAGGCCAAGATTGCCAAGGCGGCGAAGAAGACGGAAAAGACAAAGGAAGGGAAGCAAAAGCGGGGGGGGGGGGGGGGGGGAGAGGGGGGGGGGGGGAGGGGGGGGGGGGGG
>Ga0247780_1000657_pt1 | contig 29879 bp, 30 predicted proteins | sample UWRJL079202R5_FD_179927 | JGI IMG/M metagenome (GOLD analysis project Ga0247780, IMG submission 179927) | Plant litter microbial communities from Arlington Agricultural Research Station in Wisconsin, United States - UWRJ-L079-202R-5 | ecosystem: Environmental > Terrestrial > Plant litter >... | reverse complement strand
GAGCGTCGAGCATGCTCCACATGCACATATTGGGTGGTGAATCAAACGGCGCATTCCTTGAACTTCGGCCAGTATAGGCCGTTCATAGCACCTTGCACTGGTTTGTTGTATGTCTTGTTGTATGTCTTGCTGGATGGCCGTAGTCCAGGCTCGGCAGGTGATTTGGGGAGTGATAGGGATTGCATCAGGGGTGATGTTTCTCAAGGTTTGTGGTATATATAATGTGAGGTGAGTTTCCGTTGTTGAAAAACTCGACTCGAGGGTGGATCTGCCACCACATAAACTCTAGGACCTCATAGTCCCAAAGGAAGTCGGCGGCGATGTAATCGCTTTGCTGGATCTCAGCAATGTCGGGGCACTTGCGGTCTTCGGACCACCCCTTTCTTTGCCGCCCAACCAGCCGAAGCCATGCAAAGAGTCTTTCGGTGGACAGAGCGTTGCCGGACTTCAGGGTTGACCCAATGGCGGATCATACGCTCTCAGTGCTGGTTCCGAGCACCATCATGGCAATCGGCACCAAACTCGCTCGCAAGATAGCGTTTCATGCCTGATTTTGGTTTGCTGGCGAAGCACCTGTTCCGAGGCGGCTCGGAGGCTGCGTTCCATCGCGGAGATGGAGGCCGGCGGCAACAAGAGCAACCCCTCGCCACCTTCCCTGTGTCCTCCAAACAATAGTCCCGGGTTTGGAGGTTGATTCACCGTGACCCGAGGCACGAATTTCCAAAAGCTCGGCGAGATCTCCTGTCAGTCCGTCTCGGTTAGGGCCAAGCACATTTGGCAGGCTGAACTCCCAGAAGGCCAGCTCAACGACCAGAATAGGGGGGGTGTCCCATGTTTCAAGTCAACGGGGACCAGCCTGGATCCTCCTCGAGCCATGCTTCCCACTCCATCGCCGTCCGGTCGGCCGGGAAGAACGATGTTCTCGCGAGTCGTTGCGCCGCCCCTGGTAGATGTTGAAGAGGCGATATCTAATGCTGCGATCTCTGCAGTTGAAAGCCACTGCTGGCCGTGCAGGCGACGTGCATCAGGTTTTCTAGGCAGGTATTTTGATGGTGTTTTCGATATATATAATAAAATCGGAGGTGAAAAGACACATCCTCCGGGAACTGGAGAACGGTGGCTGGTGCCTTTTCAACAAGCACTCGCAAGTAGATCTCTCTTGTTGACCTGCGTCTTGAGGAATACGCTGGTGTGTCTTGCATGCTGATCAGATTCGAGCTCTGTTGTGAAGCTGGTCTCCGATAAAGGTGGTTACGAGCTCGCTCGCTGGCTGTAGGAATAGTCTGAGGTTGTTTTGCGCTGAACGTCGGTGAGGTTGAGCCTGAGGATTCGACGACGATCGGCTGGCTCTGGTGCTTAGAGTACAGCCGAATTTGACCGTGGCAGTCTTTAATAACATCGATCACGGCCGGTTGCGTGCCGTTTCCCGCCGGCCATCAGCGGATTGTTAGGTAACTTGGGCCATGTTTTGTGCGGTCGGTGGCTCCAACCTGGCGCCGTTGTTGGTCATTCTCAGTCTGGCGCGCCTAGGTAAGGCCTCGAGCAAGTTTGGGGTTGGCCGCCACGCTCGGGAGTGGTTTTTGGTCTGGAGGCGCAGGAATGTTAGCAAGGAATTCTCGGACATTTACGGTCGCAGGGTGAGAGATTGGACTAACCTGTTCAAGGAAACAGTAAGAGCTCTTAGCCCAAAATGGCGGGACCTTGCGGCCCGAGGTCCGGTACTCCCTCTCGCCACAGTAATCATCCACAGGTTACTGCAGTGGTCTCACCGCAGCCCCCTTCGATAGGTTCCGGGTTGCGGAAGGGTGTAGCCGGGCGGGGGTGCCAGGAGGTTGGTTGCCTATATGTGTTCGGCGTTGAGCTCCAATGCGACTTGGGGTCAAGGAAGCTGAAGCTGCCGTCTTGGTCTTTGTCTTTGTCTTGGTAAACCCACACCATTTTGACATCGCCCGTGCTTTCTCCCAGGGTAGGCCATACCGAGGTGGTGGTGTTCCGCTGTGCGCTCCTAGAGCATCAATATCAATTCAACCCTCATCAGTGTATTAATGTTCAGGGCTCCACGTACCGATGGTATCGCCAACTCTGTGTCCTCCACGGTGCAGTAGGCTTTCCAGAGCCAGCCCCTTAGCGCATTCGCCGCGCTTAGTCTACCATAGGGCATACACTTAGGTGCTTCTGAAGGTCAACTTATGCCTGAGATGGGCTTGTGTGGTGGCGTTTGTGACTCCTTCGGGGGTGTGTGTCTTCCAGGCTGCGAAGTGGCAGAGGTGGAAAAGTGCCCGCTTAGGAAGAGCCTGAGATGATGGACAGCGCGACGGGCTGAATAATATATGCGGCATCTTTTTGCTGGCGGCCCAGGTGGCAAGGATTGCAGATGGCGGATAGGACATCGCGCATTGGGTAATGTAAGTTAGGTATATAGACCACGATCAGAAAATGCCTTGTGTGGGCATTTCCGATACAAGACGTGATGAATCCGCTGGAAGATGGAAGCGGTGGAATTGGGGACCCGGTTTGGGCTTGCCATATAAGAATGGAAGGTGGTCCACTGCAGTGGTTGTCCTGTGACCGGTCGTTGAGGTTGCTGGATTGAGATTTTGAAGTGGGGAAGTGACATCTACTTATGCCCAGAAAAAAGGAGAGATTTTGGGTGTCCGCCCGGTTCAATGTTTGCTAAGCTTTCTTTGTTGAGCGGGGGCAGGAAGCACACGATGTCGCAAACTAGTTCTACCTACCTAGGTAACCAAGTGCAGGGACGCAACAAACTCATCACATCTCAGCTGTGGCTTGTCAAAACGAGTGTACTGCAGACATTCGAGAGGTAGATTGACAAAGGCATCAAGCCCATCATCGATATTATTCGTAATTAATGGTTATTTACAGCGGTTGTTACACTCATTACATGGCAATACACTCCAACAGACCCACCCGGCTGGGCCACCGTCCCATACATACCAAGCCAAGTTCATGAACGGCATTGAGACTCCTTCAAGATATCTCAAAGAGTAACGGCCGCAGTGAGCTTGGTGAGGACACCACCAACGGCACCCTCAACCCCCTCAATCTCCCCAAGCACCTTGGTGACGCCCCCGACCAGGCCAGCAATGCCCTTGACGGCGCCGAGAAGACCAAGAGCAAACTTGATGATCGGGCCGGCAATGAGCAACAAAAGCTTGAGGATGAGCTTGATCTCGACAATGACGATCTTGAGGACATCTACCAAATCCCGTTAGCCTCCATCCCCCAAAAACAACAGACGGAAAAACTTACCAGCCGAGACGCTTCCAACCAGCTCCCCGAGGCAAGACTCGACGAGGACAAGAATGAGCTTGATCTCCTCGAGGAGCTCCAGCACGGCCTCGACATCGACCGTGGTGATACCGCCAATCTTGAACACAAGCCCAAGGAGCTTCGGCACAGCCAACTTAAGGATCATTTGCAAGTGGAGCTTGAGAGTCTCGAGGGCCGAAAGGAGATGCTTCCCATCAACCTTAGTGGGGTCCGCAACAGCGAAGATAGACTCTGTTGCTCGTCAGCATTCATATTTCAGAGCAATAGTCCAGGACAGGGCACTCACTGATAACCTCAACATCCCCAGCAACAAGCTCCTTGATCTCGATAACCGTAACCGTCACCTTCTTGCATACCTCACCCACCTCGGGGGTAGGATGCTCGTGTTCCGGTACGGGGAGCCCGCTAGGGTGCGAATGCTCGAATGCCGATACCGAGGACGGCTTCACATCCGAGTCGTCGTTGTCGTCGCCACCAGCCGCTGGCAAGCCAGTGGGCTTGGCCGCGGCCAAGGACGGGATGGATGTGATGCTGTGCCTCTTAGAACCGCAGGACTTGGTCCCGAAAGCAGGGAGCGAGATGGAGTGAGCCGGGCCGGAAGGCACAGAGTGAGAGTGCGACGGCAGAGATGAGACTGAGTGGGCCGGTCCGGAGGGGGCAGAAACGGAGGGGAGGTGCCTTGCTGCGAGGGGGGAAGCGATGGCTCCGGCAGCGGCGGCGATGATGAGGGAGAACTTCATTTTGATGGACGTAGCTTGCTGTTGACTAACACGAGACAAAATTTAACTGAAAATGGAAAGGGGGGGTAAAGAATGTGTGAGACGTGTGTCAAATGAGTGACTGGAGTTGGCAAATGAGTGACGATGGTGAGGATGATGCGATATTGAGTCGGATGGTGAAAGGCAAGACATGACGGCGAGCGTGGGATATAAATACGGCTGATGTCTCCCCGGTCTGTCAGTTGGGGCAGAATAGAGGGAGACGTCATTGTACTGTGATGACAAGGTGAGCTGATAGCGATGGGCATTCCCAGCGCCGTGGGTGAAAGGGGTTGCGGCCCTTCTCGTGCTGATCTCAATAGTGGCCGGTGCCAAGACGTGTGCAACCCCGGTCGTGGTGGCCCACCCGGCTCCGTGCCGGAGGCTACTCCGGCCGGGATCCTCCGGTGCCACCGCCAATGTCAGCGAGTTGGCACCAACATCAAAATTTCAACACCTCCATTCGATACACTCCATTACACTCAAATACCAGCTGCAAATGCCCTCAACCTCCGACTTTACCATCATTGCCATGATGTTTCCCACCAACAAGCCCCCACCCGTCGATCATGGCCCCTTCCACAGCAAGCGGCGATCATTCCCTGTTCCTCGCAAGAACAACGCTTGCTTTCAGATGACAACTGCCGATCAACCACCCACACGGCACCGGGCGACAAAAAACGCCTCAAACTTTGTTTTTTCCCGATCGGCAAACCCGCAGGAACCTGAAGACCCTGCAGTTTGGCCGCCACCGCGATGAGACCTGGGGTTTGCCAACGGCAATGTTGCAGACTGGACGCCATTGACGTCGTTGTGTTTCGGCTTTGAAGAACATGTTTTGTTGATTACATTCTGCTTCCGGGATCTTTCTCCGTCCTTTTCATCGAAAACAAAAGAGCCTGGAAAAGACAACATCTGCAAGACAAAGGCTACCGGGAAAACGACTGCCCAGGGGCGAAGGTGACTGCACGCAACCTCCAAGACAATCCCCAATCCCAGCTCTCCTCTCAGCCCGTCCTCCAAACAAATATTATGGAGACACAACCAACGACCCTGCATCGCGCACTGTGTTTGCCTCGCCCCCACCCCCTCGTCCCTTTCACACCCCCTCTACACTCCCTCTGCCCTCCCTCTGTACCACACTCCCCAATCCTCTCAACACACCCCCATAGCAAGAAAACAATCCCGGAAAGCAAAAACCTCCTTAAAACCACCATGTAAGCTGACGCGATGCAAGATGAAGAGAGACAAACCTGACGCAAAGCGAACTTCCAAACCGAGGGGCGACAGCAAGCATATCACCCTCGCTAAGCAATCCAAGCCAGCCTCTCGTCAATCTGCATCAAGCAGCCAACAGGCAGACATACAGGCAAACAACAGGCTAACGCCTCAGGCTGTACCGATAGTAGAAACGCAGGGCCGAACCCGCGATCCGTATGCCCACGGGGTGGCTGGGAAAGGGACGTGGAGCGCCGCCAGATCCAGATTCCAGATGTCTGCTGGGAGTTGGAGGGCGTCAAATATGTACCACTTGGGAAGAGGTTAGCGACACGGCGACAACATCCAAAAGACACACCCATCACTTCACCATCACTTCAACTACTCAACTGAACCATTACGACCAGCGATCATGTCGCTTATTCATCCCTTCTATAAACCCAACGATGCCCATCCAAATCATATACAAAGTGAAGCCATAAATTACCCGGAAAATCAACCCGCTAAAAAGGGCAGTGATGTGATTTTCTTCCCTCTCCCTCCCCTTTATTTCAGCCTCTCCGCCTCCCCGAGGGTAGTCTTAGCCTTTACTTCCGGGCCCTTCCGCACAACCTCCTCCTTTGTAACCACCTTCCTCTTGAAGTTCTTCCCAGTAGCCCCAATGGTCCTCACCGAACGCTTCGTCGGCAGCGTCGCATACTGGATCCTAAAGTCCTGGCTCTCCGCCACATCATACTCGCTCGCTAGCTCCGGGTCGCCATTGACCCGCAGCGCGCGGAACACAATCTTGTACCTGCCCGGCTGGACGTAGGTTCCGTCGTTCATCAGGCCGCTCCAGTCCACGGCGCCAAGGAGGCCGCGCTTGTTGAACAGGGAAGGGAAGTCCTCGACCTGGCCGATGGTCTTGAGGCCCAGCACGGTGGTGGCGTTGAGCGCGGCGGTGGAGCAGTTGGACAGCGGGACGACGTCGCCGCGGAGGAGGCGCGAGCCGAACGAGAGGGTGACCCATATGCGGGGGAGGATGGTGCGGCCCTTGTAGAGGGTGTCGTTGACGTGGCCTGGCGGCGGGAGGGTGAAGGTGGTGTTGGATGGGACGATGCGGCCGGGGCGGTTGGAGTCGTCGGAGCGGCCGATCCAGGCGTTGCCTTGGATGAGGACGGTGGTGTTGTGCAGGGAGCCGACGGCGCCGATGTACGGGAGGGAGAACTTGGTGCCGTCGGAGCCGTCGATGGTGATGAAGCCGGAGTAGACGGGGAGGCGCTTGGCGTCGAGGCCGGTGGGGGGCTTGACCTTGACGGTGACGATGTCGCGCGATCCGGGGGCGAGGGTGAAGGTGCTGGGGGAGAAGGCGAGAGTGGCCATCTCGCCAGCCAGATCCATGGGGAGGACGGATGGGGCGGACGAGTTGCCGACGCCAAAGGTGTAGCTGGCGGCGGCGCCGCGGTGGCCGATGGTGTAGGTCACGGCCTTGGTGCCCTGGTTCGAGACGGAGAAGTCCTTCTCGGGGATGAAGTGTTCCGTGTCGTTGAACGACAGGCTGGAGACGCCGAGGTGCGTGGTCGCATACGCGGCATCCCAGGCCTGCACCAGACCAGCGCCCTGCTGGGTGGCGGGCGAGAGCCAACCGCTGCCGGCGTTGGCGCTGCCGACCCTCCATTCAGACGGCTTCGCGGTAGCTGCGAGGAGGTTCTCCAGGGTCTTCGGGTCCTTGATGCCCCGGACGTTCATGAGCAGAGCGTAGATGGACGCGACGAGAGGGCAAGACATGGATGTTCCGGAGAGCACGGCGTACGTGCCCAACTCTCTGGGGTACGTCGACAGGATGTTACCACCCGGTGCCGAGAACTGCGGCTTCAAGTTCATCTCAAAGGTTGGGCCCCAGCTCGTGTAGTTGCTCAGGAATCCACCACTCGCAGTGTTGGCAAAGTTTGTCGTCGATTTGGGGGCCGTCTCGGGGTTGGGCATGGTGACGTACACCTTTTCTCCAGCTTTGAGGAGGTTGGTCCAAGCCTCACCCTGGACTGCAGGAACCATGGCAACGGCAAGAACGCCGGGGACGCTGGCCGCGGGGGCAATGTTCGCCCCGGGGATGTTGTTGTACACGAGAACATGCCTGGCGCCCTTGGCCACGGCAAACTGCACCTTCTCTACGAAAGTACAGTTGCCTCGACGGACCAGCACAATGTGATTGGTCAGGTTTGGCGTCGTGGCCGGGTAAGGGTTGCACCCGCTGAGTGTGTCAGTGATGTCGTAGCTGACAGCCCAGAGAGGGTAGTTGACAGGGGCCCAGGCAGGGGTGTCCTGGCTTTGCGAGAAGTTGTAGTTGAGAAGGGTACCGTTGTTGACCGTGTATGTGGACGGGGTAACAATCGAGGGGGTCACAATGTTGTCGAAGGATCCAATGGACGTAACCAAACGCCCGTTGGAGGCCGTGGATGCGTAAAACTGGCCAACAGACCCGTCATTGCCGGCCGAAAGGACGCAAACGACGCCCTCCTCGACGATGCGGGAGACAACAACGGCCCACGGCTCCTCCATCCAGCCTGCAGCTCCGCCGATGGACGCCGTGATGATGTCGGCACCAGCCTTGTAGGCCTTGATGTAGGCGGCAATCAGAACGTCGTTTCCGACTTGGCCCTCGCAGCCAAACACACGGTAGGCGCCCAAGGTAACATCCGGCGAGCCGCCAATGATGCCATATGTGTTGTTCGCCTGCGCCGCAATGATGCCAGCGACGTGCGTGCCGTGACCGTTGCACTGGTCCATGGGATCCGCATCGCCCTTCGGCGTATTGCTGCCAGTGTAATCGTCGCCCACAAGATCCTCGCCGAACGAAACCAAGCAGCCTGGACCGAAGCAGCCACCGAGCGCCGGGTGGCCCCAGTCGATCTAGAGTCCTGTCAGCGCACATAATCCGCAGCAGAAAGAGCCAAACTTACACCCGTGTCCACGATGGCAAGCTTGATGCCCTTCCCGGTGAAACCCGCATCTCTCAGCTTGTTCACTTGGGTCATGACATGGGGCGTAAACTCGTCCTTGCCGTCCCGCCTGGCGAGAGCTGGCCCCGCCAAGTGTGCGCCCGAAAGGGGACCGGTGGCATGGATGATGTCGTCGGGGAGCGAGTACTTCTTGACCGGCCACACGTTCTTAATCCGGTTGCCTTTCGCAAACTTCATCTTGGTCATCACCTTCTCGGCCTTCTTGTGATCGGAGAACTCGATAGATGCGCCATTGAAGACATTCGAGCGGAAGTCGCTTCGCAACGTAGCGCCACCGAGTGAACTGACAAACGAGTGTGTGTCCTAGACGCAGCCAGGTTAGCACGATGCGGGTTGCTTGGGGTGGCTCGGCAAGTCATACCATACTATCGTCCTCATACTCGACGATGTACGCGCCGGGGACGGCGACAGCAGACTCGAGGTCAATTGCCGCCCGCCCGACGGATGCGGCCGCCAGAACGGCGGTCGCCAGCTTCATCAGACCCATTCTGCTCGAGGCCAAAGGGAATAGATGGAAAAAGAAGGAATGGGGAAGCTGGCAAGGGAGCGCGAGAAAGGAAGGGAGAACGAGTGGCAGCCAGGACGAGCCGGACGGAGCAGTGTTAACAGGCGAGCGAGTTCACTCGAGAGCAATGACTGCGGGGCCGTGTCGGAAGCAACCACGGGCACAAGACCGAGATCCCGTGGTAGGACATGGCATATATATTATCTCCACGAGTACATACGCATCTCTGTGCTACCGTGTACCTTGGGACGGAAGACGCTGGTGGACATGGGTATGGCGCGCACCTTCCGATCTGGAGCTCACCTGCAAACAGATCGCGTCCTCCAATTTACCCAGACTCTTATCATCGGCACGAATTGGCATACCCCATTGGCCAGAGACCACCAACCAAATAGGAGGGACACGCTCGCACCAGCTCGTATGGGCCCGAGGAAAGGCGTTCTCGATGGTCGATGGACAGGGCAGGGAGATCTGGCAGCCCGTGGGCGTAGCCGTTGGAATGCAACCCTTTTGGGCCATCCGGGGCTAAAGCTTTTAGCCAAGCATCGTTAATTTGGAGAAGCAGCGGCCACGGGACAGTGTCTTTGATGCATAGGACGGCAAACCATGCGGGGAATTATTCGCGCCGTGATTGTACGGGGCGACCACCGAACTTTTGGGAGATGAAGTGGGGGTAGGCAGCGCTGGGAGATCGCCCGCCAGTAACCCAAGACCTGGGTCACGGCTTGGGCATTGTGCACGCCAGACATCGCATGGCCAGCCATACCAGGCTTGTGGAATGCTTGTGTTGTGTCGCGGTCACTCGACCGCGACGTCGCGCGGATCCGAGTCGGCGTCACCGTTGAAGTTCATTGAGACATTTCGAGGGTGATCTCGAGGGTGACCGTCTCGGCCGTCTAGCCCTTTCGGAGAGACTGTGATTTGAGCCTCCGGCTTGGCTTCCACACCAGCGTGGTAGCGGCGAAATGATCCTGGAAGCTGCTTCGGGAAGGTCAGCCCTCGGCAGTCATTAAAAGCTTGGGACGAGCCCCCCTCCTTCGCCAGCGAGGAAATGAGATGATGTCGTCGACTTCGAGACCTTCTGCCTTCGTCTCCCGCGCCAGCGCTCGGCCGCCACCATCGCGGGCATCCCTGTCCAGGCGAGGTGTGCTGTTTGGTGGCAATTGAGGGGGGATAAACGACGTGCATGGATCTGCTCGGCGAGCAGGCACCGGCGACAAGCTGCGGGAGAATGAAGCTGAGCGCATTTGCATTGCGCAATCCGCGGCCACTATCGGCGCAGGACGCAGGGAACCGGAAGAGTGGGACAGAAGATGGGTGGAAGTCCCCAGCTTTTGTTCAGGAACACGGCATCCAGATTTGACACCAGTTCCTGAGTTCCTGCATCACGCAGGGAAGAAGGGTCCCAGGCTCCCTGTCGGCTGGCTGTTACCCCGCATCGACCACGCTGCTCACCTTCTCAGCTGCGCTGGGCGCATCTAATCGCGCTTCCTTCGGGCGAACCGGTGCCGGTCGCTTGTCGACGCCGCTTCGGCATTGAGGCCCTTCGGCAGTGCAAGCCCGGAAAATGCCTCTTTCGGCCGCGGTGAGCTTGTGATCGGTGGATGGGCGGCGAGATTGGATGTAACGCCATCCTCTTCCTTCGCAGGTCACCAAGATGTCGATCTCGTTCAGACATCAAGAAGCCTCGGCATCGAAGCTAACGAAGGGAGCAGCTGCCTGCGCTCGCCAGGACCGCGAAATATCGCAACAGAGGGCTGGACTATCCATATGTTGCGTATAGATTGCCGGTGCTCCGGCAAACTGCAGGTCAAATTGGGTGTTTTGCTCTGCCACAATCCGCCGTTTACAGCTGCACGTTTCGGTCAGGTGGCACAGAATGTGGTGCATCGCGTGTCTTGGTGGCGCTGCTCAGTGAACCGTGAGACGGAAGACGAGATGTCCCAAAGCTGTTGAGCAGCGGCGGCGGCGGACGACAGACCGCGACATCAATCGCGTGGAGCTGAGCGCGCCAAGGTGGAGCGACGGGTCACGGAGCGCTTCAGCGGTGCCCCACTCGTCAGACAGCGGCGCCCAATCAAACCACGGGAAATTACTAACCGGCTTTCCATGTGGTTTGCAACTTCGCGATTTGGCAGCTCCCAACAAACCTCAATTTCCGCGTCCAAATCTCCAAGCGCGAGCGACACCAATTGACTGAGCCAGCGACCGCACAGTCAATTGCCTCCAGATCACCCAGCCGTATACGGCATCTCGATAACGCAACCCCTTTAATCGACCACCACCGCAGCGACCATGACCTCCCGCGCGATGCTCCCTTTCCGCACTACCGCCCGCCGAGCCGAGGCAACCCTCTCCTCAATCGCCGCAGCAGCGACCCGCCAAACCCTCCCACAATCTGCCCTCCTCCGAGCGACAGCGAGAACCGCTGCCCTCCAACAACAGGGATTTCAATCCGGCAACGCAAGATATAATAAGGCCTTGAAGTCAAAACTCAAAGACCAACAGAACATAGCGAATGACCCCTTCCGCCCGCCAGAGCCCAAGCTCAAGAAGCCCTTGGCGTTCACTGAAGGGGAATCAGAAGTCTGGGATATAATCATCCGCGAGCTTAAGCCCAGAGCGCTCGTGGTGAAGGACATCTCGGGTGGATGCGGATCCATGTACGCCGTCGACGTGAGCACGGAGCGCTTTCGTGGGTTGACCACGCTTGAGCAGCAGCGGATGGTCAACACTGCGTTGGGGGATCTGGTCAAGGAGTGGCATGGACTGCAGGTCAGGACGCGGATCCCTGAGTAGACGAGGGGGGTACGATGGAAGGGCCGGGATGGACATAACGGGCGGGCGACTGCCTTGGTGGTTACCTGGGATGGATGGGTATGTGGCTTCGGACGGAGCTTGCGTGGTGTTAAGAACAGTGTATACAGTTGAGCATGGGATAGAGTTTCTCGATTCTACGATAGAGTTGTTGGTTTCAGAACCGGATTCCGTGGGAATAGCTCTACCTCACACAGCATGGACCCCGGTGTGTTCCCGGCGGCGGCTGAGGTAAGAGCTACGCAACGATGCAAACAACAACATTGCTGTCGTTTCACAGCGAAACCACAGGGTTTCTTCAGATTAGCTTCTAACCGTCGATCCGTGACCGCGTCGTGATATATCACAAACGAAACATCTCTGGAGCCTAGAACACCACAGTAACAGAGTGAGGAGGCAGGCGCCATCAGTCGCCTAGCTATCGTCCCGACTAACAAGCATGATCAATCCCGCATTGGTCGATCAAGTGCACAAAATCGGTGTCGGGTCCGCGCAGGCAGCTGACTTGAAGCATCAGCCGGCCGCTAGGGGCATCCATGGCTGCAGCCATGAAAGCCTGACGTGTACGAAGACTCAGGCCAAAAGAAAGGGTCTCTTATCTCTGTGCTAAAATGCGTTGTTGGGATCCTCACACAGTCTTGTTTTGGGATGCTAAGGCCTTGGCTTATCACATCGCAAGCCTTTTCAACATGCAGGAACGCCTTTTCGGCATTGATTTAGGTATTGTTAGAATGGGAGATAGCCTGTAATAACGAAAGCTGTGGGTAGTCTTTACAGTAAGAAGACATTGTCGCACTGGCTAAAGGAACCCTTTCTTTTGGCCCAAGCCTTCGTATACGAGACGGTATTGCGGCGGTTGTTGAAACATAAACCAACGGCTTGCGTCGCAAAGAGATGAGGAGTCAATACCTAGCGAAACTGGTGCAAACGGCCAGATTGACCAAGGCAGAAACCTCGTCTAAAGGATCTGATCTGGATCGTTCCAATCAGAACTTGAAGAAGTCACCTTGGACGCTAATGATAGCAGACTTCAGCGGTCGCTATAATGAGTGCCAGATTTCGGCGTTTCTAGTTGAAAGGACCTTTTGCCCGAAAATGGAAGCACCATCTTGGCTGGATCAGTGGGAGAGAATGCACTTAATCTTCGACTGAAATAAATGGGAGCATAGTTCCGTTGATTTTCCCTGTTGACGATGCGTCCCCGGCCGGGCAACTTCGTACCGACATAGCTTGGCTCTTGACGATCTGAGGAGCGGTTTCCACGGGGGTTGACATGAGGTAACTAGAGAGGTACCGATATCTAAATTGATGGAATCCTGCTCGGTTGAATGCTATCAAGGCTCAGACATGTGAGCCCAGGGGTTGAGGCTGGTGTACTAGATGCCACGGTGCCCAACAAAACTCCCAACTTTCAATTATCACCATATAATTAACATATGATAAGGGTTAGTGTATTTACCTATACCTACTTGTTTTTGTAGCATGGCCTTGATGTCAACTTGGAAATAACGGGGCTTCGCAATGGGCTGTATTCGGAAAAAAATTGTGAACCCAAGCTAAATGCCTAAACTAAACGCAAAGTGGCGATGAAGTTCGAGTTGTGGTAAAGTAGGCAGTTAAGTTGCCACCACAGAGAGCAAAGATCAGCCTTGAGCTGTCATACATAACATTCAAGGATGGTTCACCTCGCAGACTGTAGTGGCACCTGGTATTTGCGCGTCTTGCGTGCTCCAATGCTGTGCAGTTGGTCATAGTAGCTGTCCGACCAAGTCCAGCTGGTGCGATGTTACTCTAGCTCCTTTTCAACACCACTGTCTCGATGCGGAAAGATCATGAAGCACAGCTTTGACGAGCATCCAATGGCTCAAGCGCTTAAACGGATTCTGACATTGTGTCAAGGAAATAGATTTACACCAATTCATAACCAAATCATGTGAGTCGGATCAACAAACCTAACATCACCTTCATTTTCTCATCCAAAATCGAATTCGCAGTGACTGGTTGGTTATGAGGTATTGTAGTGGGTTTGAATAGCATCAAAAGCAAGACAGTCGAGTGGTGTAGTTGGTTATCATGTCAGTCTAACACACTGAAAGTCTCCGGCTCGAACCCGGGCTTGATCAATGCAATAGACGACATAATACTGTTCGTTTCTTTTTGCTTCTTTTGGCTCGCTAAAGTGGGGGTGCGGATCCTTCGTATCTCCATTTTTAGTCCACCATTATGGATGATGTTGACTAACGTGGGGCATGTGAAGGGGAGGAATGTATTTTAGCAGAAACGGAGGGCAAGCAGGCTGTCTCGGCAAAGCAGTAGGGGAGGCTATCAGACGAGCTTGAAGAAACGAGTTGGAGGAAAGTTTCCGACAGAGAGGGTTACATAGTATGAAGCAGGTCTAGGCTCGGGCCTATGGAAGAGAGAGATGGTCTAATTCGACGTCGTCAGGGTTACGGTGCACTAAACAACCAGTCGTAACACCGGAAGGTCGAAATTTTAGCACGGAGCTTTTACCCCTCACCGTAACAGAGACATAATGAAAATCATTCTATACAGCATGATTTAGACTTTGTTGAAAGTCGCTGCGGAAAGCCCTTTCAAAGTTTCAGCGGGCTGATTGGTTGCCATCCAAACAATGAAAAGGGGTGCCCCACTTCCCCACCCTGCAGGCGCGGCTTGGCTCCCGCGTGCCACCGCGTTTTCTGCAAGGGAGAGACCCACCGCCATCGCGTTGCAACGGGTTTTTACGCGAAACACCAATTGAATTCGAAGGCCACATCGAACCGCCATCGGCGCCCGGTAATATTCAAAGCACCTCCTTCTCGGATCGTCGGCACTCCTCTCAATCGCTACCAAGGATCTGATCGCGGCGCAGTTGATTGCCCTGCCCTGGTGGCCGCAGAACGCGGCACTGGGTTTTGGGTTTAGGCTTGGGTTCAGGCGCCAACTGCAAGAGCGGTAAGGCGCATCCGCAACCGCAACCGCATCCGCAACCGCCGCCATGCCCAACAACCTGCAGCATCTCGAGATCGAGCTCTCAGGCCCTAAGCAAAAGGCAATTGAGGATGCCCGGAAGGCGCAGGCCGCCATCGTCCGGGAGTGCATCGATGCCGGCACAGAGCCGCCGCCGTACCTGCTGTCCGAGCTCATCGGCAAGGGCAGCTTTGGCCGCGTGTACCGCGCCGCCGACACGCGCGCCAAACCCTCTCGTGCTGTGGCCGTCAAGATCATCAGCATCGAAGAGGGCGACACCTTCAGTCCTGGTGCCGCCGATACTTTCAATGACATCCTCAAGGAAGTCAACACGCTGAAACTGCTCGGCAGCAGCGGCGCCAAGAATATCAATATCGTGGTTGACTCGCTACTTGTCGGCCAGTCGGTCTGGATCGTCACCGAGTACTGCGCCGGCGGTAGCGTCTCGTCGCTGATGCGCCCGACCGGAGGCCTGCCCGAGAAGTGGATCATCCCCATCCTGAGAGAGGTTGCCGAGGCCGTCTACTGGGTTCACCGCCAGGGCATTATCCACCGTGATATCAAGTGCGCCAATGTTCTTGTCACCGACTCGGGCGACATTCAACTGTGCGACTTTGGCGTGGCTGGTATTATTGAGACCAAGTTCGACAAGAGGAGCACCGTCACCGGAACCCTGCAGTGGATGGCCCCCGAGCTCTTTGACACGACTGTGTCGTACGGCATGGAAGTCGATATCTGGGCTTTTGGGTCCATGGCATACGAAGTCGCAACCGGATTGCCGCCGAATGCTACCACCAACATCGACATTCCGCAGTTCGGCTCGTACCTGAAGCAATACTGCCCTCGTCTTGAAGGAGATAAGTACTCCGACGACCTCAAGAGCCTAGTTGCCTTCTGCCTAGTCGACGACCCAAAGAAACGCCCGCGCATCGAAGAGATCCAACAGCACCAGTACATCGCCAATACCGACGAGGAGTACCCCACCGCCTCGCTTTCAAAGCTTGTCAGCGCCTATCGGCTGTGGGAGGCCCAAGGAGGCAGTCGTCGATCTCTTTTCTCCGCTGGCGGCGCTCAGGGATTCGCAAATGATGACGATGAAGATCAGGACCAGAACGACGAGTGGGCGTTTGATGACGGCGATGACTCAGAGCTCGTGCTGGAGAACCCAGCTGACGCCCAGGCAGTGTACGATGTTTATGGTCTCAATCTCGGGGTGCCCCCCGCTGAGCCCGAGCCACCCTCAGCGAAGCAAATACGTCGCCGCCGTCTCCCGCCAAAGAATATGCCCCAATTCAAAGGACCACTGGAGAAGGTGTTTGATCCCAACACCATTACCAACTACGGGGAGAACGCTCGCGTTTTCTATGGGAGACAACCCTCACCTCCACCTACAGGGTCTGACCTTCCCCTTCGCGACGCGTCGGAGCATTCCACCGTCCGAGAATCCTTGATAGACCTCGATGCCTCGCTCGGCGATACGATGACGAGATTTGGCGACGCTGAAACAATCAAACCAGGAGGTAATAGGGCATCCCTGGCTCCGGCTGCATTCAGCGACGACAAGCGCAAGACTCAAGAATGGACATTCCCTTCCCGGCCATCGGTGGTTGTCGAAGACAAGACTCAAGAGTGGTCGTTCCCCTCCATGTCGGCGATTGTTGAAAACCAGGACGAAGAGTACGGAGACTCTTATCAAGACTTTGGCTTTGACAACGACTCCGCACCCCCAACGCGCGTCTTCCACCCAGCAGACGACCCGCCTGTCGGTCACCGCCAGGGCTCATCAACCTCCAATATGGAACCCAACCGAGCTTCAACCCTCAGCCTAATCGATCTCGACGCCTGCACCGTCGACGTCCCCGAAGTTGTCTACTCCCTACCCTCAGACCCGCATGCTCTCTCGGTCGACACCGCCTTCTTCTCGAGGCCCAACCGCGCGTCCAACCTCAGTCTCATCGATCTCGACGCCAGCGTCGTCGACATCACCCGGCCCTCCACCGCCGGATCCTACCCCTTCTCGGCCTCCTCCACAATCGGCCAGTCCAACCGCGCCTCCAACTTCAGCCTCATCGACCTCGACGCCAGCTTCATCCCCTCCGCAGACATCACCCGCCCAACCACCGCCGGCTCGCACACCACCAACTCCCCCGGCTCCATCAACGACTCCACCCCCTTCGACCTCGAATTCGAACTCCCCCGCTCCCAACCCACCACCACCTACCGCGAACCCTCCATGTTCGTCGACGCCGACATGTCCTCCACCCTCTCCCACTCCCTCTCCCACCCGCACGCGCCCCCCTCGCCCTCGCCCTCGCCCTCACCGCCCCCTCCATCCCTCCAAATCTACTCCTCTCCCGCCCTTATCCTCCCCACACGCACAACGTCCATCACCACCCCGCACCACTCTGTCTCCTTCTCCTTCTCCTCGCCTAACGCAACTACCCTCCGCACACTCGCTATCGTGCCGCCGCTCCCGCCACTGCCGTCACCGCCGTCCGCAAATGCCCTGCAGGGCCAGGGCTCCCGCGAGGAACTGAAGCAGGAGTTGTTGGCGATGATGGTCAGCTTGAATGAGCACCTGCAGCATACGGCGGAGTGTCTTGCTGCGTTGCCGGTGAGGTCGGCGGGCGGAGAGGGTGGTGGTGGAAGGGACGGGAATGGGAATGGCAGTGTAAGGTGGAGTGGAGGGAGTGGGGCGAGTGCGGGGACGGGGACGGGGTTGGGGCTGGGGGAGGTTGTGTAGGTGAGCTGTCTGGGAGGGACTGTGTCTACCTAACTACCAACCTGTGGAGACCCGGGATGGGAGGGATGGGATAGGCTGAGACTGAGACTTACCTCGCGAGTGAGGGAGCGGTTGTGGCTGACAGGCTGGCTTGTCGAGACAGAGATGAAGAAATGGAGGATGGATAGGCGAGGTTGGGATCACGGCGGGCCTGGGGTAGAGGCTACACCTACCTCCTGTCGAGCACCAATGCCAAAGATGGGAGCGACCTTACTTGAGATGCTGGTGCCGTTGATGTAGATAGATAGATATTGTAATGCACGCGCGGCTAGAGCGGGACATCCCATAGCGGGCACGGAAAATACAAACATCTTAGAATTGCATGTGGTCAATCAAGTTGTAATTGCAGTGATCTATCTTATCCAAGCAGGCTTCTTCCCACAAGCAGCAGTACCACCATATTGGGCATTCCGAGCTGAATACAGGAAATGTTGACTGATAGGAAAAACAGTGAGAAATATCGGTCCAACGAGAAAGGAGACAGAACCATATTTACCAACAGACCCAACAGTAGGTTAAACGCCAAAGAAACTACCCGTCGCCTTCAACGCACCCCAGGTCTAAAACAAAAAGGGAAGAACAAGTCCATCCAAGCAACCAGCCAGTAACAAAAACACAATCCAAAATCAAGGTGTCCCCCTCAACCCCAATCCCCCACTGCGCAAATACAAAACTAAACCTAAAGTCTACCCAAACCCATGTTCTAAACCTTATCCGCCCAAAGCTCATACTCCCTAAAATACCTCCCATGAATCCTCCTCGCATAATCCACTAACACTGGAAACCCCCTCACCACCCTCTGCGTCTCCGGCGCCGCCGGACAAACCAGCGCCGCCGCCAAAAACCCATAAACCGTCGCATCCGCCTCGCTCGGCTCCGCGCGCCCCAGCACCCAAAACGGAGCGTTGGCGTCTCCGCTCCGCGCGGCAAGAGAATCCGGGGAGTTTCGCGCTTCGGTAAGAAACGTGTTGAGCCCTTCCCACGCCTCGAGCTTGAACTCGCGGATTTCCTCGGTGGTGTACCGGCCTGTTCCTTGGCCGCGGAGGGCGCGCGTGACGTTGCGGTAGGCGAGCTGGCCGATGAAGAAGCGCAAGGCGAAGGGGATGGCGGCCATGGCGCCGTCGCGCATGGTGTAGTAGTTGTCGATCCAGCGTTCGCGCGTGAGGTAGAAGAAGAGCTTATCCTCGAGGAGGGCGCGGACAGCGAGGTCCTGTGCGAGCTGGGCGGGCGTGAGGTCGGTATTGAGGTCTTTGATGAGGCCGTTGTCGATGAGGCGGCGGGTGATGAGCACTGTGTCGCCGAGCAGCTCGGGGTCGCTCCCGGCTTGGTCGTGGACGGCGATGTATGGGATCTTTCCGCGTGGTGCCTGCCGCAAGGAGCCTGGCTCGGTGGTGTAGCGGATGTCGGCGAGACGGAGACGGGTCTCGAGTTTGTTCACGAAGGGTGACCAGACATGGCAACCGGGGGTGTTGAAGCCTCGGTAGACGATGAGCTGAGGGAGGGATTTGGTCGCCATGTTGAGAAGTGGCAGCCGCAGGTCGTTGTTTGTGTTTGGGAAGACAGTGAAGAGGGTGTTTGCCGAGGCTTCAAGGCCAAGATGGTATTTAAACCTGTTGCCTTTGTGAGGACAGTGCTCATGGGGGTTGAGTGTTCTAAGACACCCATGTCAATGAGATGATAAAACGGACCAATAGGATGCTGTCCCGCGGCCAAACTGCATGCTCCTTCCCGTCGCAAATCAGCTGACTTCGCGACTTCGCGTTTCGCTTCGAGCTCGCGTCGCGCAAGATCAACTCCTTCCGCCAAGACCCCTGCATGGTGGCTTTTCCGACCAGCCGGAACGGAGATGATTGCCAGGCTCGCACTCACCGCGAGCTCGGACTTATGCAATCGTTCACAGCTCGTCGAGATACTCTTCGCCCAATAATGAAGCCCTTTCGTCAGTCGTTCCCGACTCAACGTCCCCACGCGGGCTTCTGGTCTCCAGGAACACCACGGCACGACACCAACTCAGGATTGGCATCCAGGAGCGTGCTCCCAGGGCAGAAGCATACGGCGTGACTTCCTCGATAACGTTATCGCGATCGTATCTCCGAGGCCGTTGGGCGGAGGTGAGTCGTATCAACACCCCGACAGGCATCGAGATGCACCCCAATGCGAGGCACATCCCCCACTGAACTGCGGTGAGCCGTGTTACAGAAAGTACGCTGCCGCCGAATTGGACTATTATAACTTGGATGACAGTGATGAAAGCCATAACACCGAGGAGCCATCCGTTGCGATGAATCCCTGCAAAGATGTTGAAGTTGTCGAGTCGGCGATTGCTGCCAAAAGTTAGCAAAACTGCATGCCGCCGAAGAATCTGAAGGAACCCACTTGAGAAGATTGAAGAACAGTAGCCAGACGTAAGTATTGAAAGTTACTGTCTGGAGAAGTCCCCGCTCTTCCTCCGACATCGTCTCACCCTTGCCAAGAGCTCCCATCCAGACGTAACTGAGGCAGATGACGGTGGTGAACTGGCAAACGGCCTGTCCGATGATCATTTTCAAAGCCGCGGGTGATATCAACGCCGCCGTGCTGCTTGCCGTGCTACTTTCCGGCCTTCTTTTCAGCACGCTTGGATCCGGCTCATCGGTCGCCAAGCCTAACGCGGCAAGGGGATCCATAATCAGGTTGATCCAAAGCCACTGCGCTGTTGTGATATTTATGCCGGGGAGGAAGTATTTGGATAGCATTAAGTTGAGCACGGTGATTCCGGTCGAGCTGGTCGTGACGGCCAGTTGGAACTGGGAAACGGTCAGTCTATCGCAAAGGTCAGTTATCCCGGTGGGACCCCTACCCGTATAAACTTTTTGATGGCATCGCCAACTGTTCTGCCGCGCGCAATTGCTTTGACAATGGACGAAAAGTCGTCATCCATCAGCACAATCGACGATGCTGCCTTTGCGACTTCGGTTCCGGATCCCATTGAAAGGCCAACGTCCGCGGCGCATAGAGCTGGGCCATCATTAGTCCCATCACCCGTCACAGCAACGGTCTCACCGCGCGCCTTAAGCATCCGAACCAGGAGCTCCTTGTCTTCTGGGGTGGATCTCGCCAATACTTGGAGTCTGGGCAGGATTTGATCTCTTTCAGCCTCCGGCAACGCCTTGAACATCGAGCCCTCCATGACCACACCATCCGGCATCAATATCCCACTTGCTTTCGCAACCGCCCTTGCTGTCTTGATATTGTCCCCCGTGACCATCCTGACGGTGACCCCGGCGAGTTGGCAGAGTGTAACAGCTTTCTCAACGCCAGGCCTCAGGGGGTCATGAATGCCGAAAACACCAACAAGTGTGAGGTCTCGGCACAGCATATTGAGCTGCTCGTCACAACTGTCCGAGCTTTGCGGTAGCCCCGCTGGAGGCCAGGTGGGAAAGTCCCGGTAGGCCAACGCAAGAGTCCTCAGTGCGTCTATCGCGTACTTGTCAACGGCTTCGGACACGCAGCGGTGGCGCTCGAGTGTCAACTCTGACTCCTCGATCCGTTCTGTAGGGCCCATCACGATGCTGCTGCATCTCCACAAGAGTATTTCCGGTGCGCCTTTTGCGTACAGCCGATAGGGGCCATTTGGTAGCTGTATCACGGTGGCCATGTACTTGTTGCGTGAATCGAAAGGGAATCGCGTTACCCTGTTGCCTCGATTGCCTCGATTACCTCCATCCATCCCCTGTAGTGACGCATTGTCCAGCCGCTCCGCAAACCGCAAGAGTGCGGACTCGGTTTGGCAGCCGACGAACTTATTTTTGCCTTTTCGGGAGTCCTTGAATGCCGTCGAATTGAGACAAACCGAGTCGACGAGGAGCGCCTTCATACCAGGGGAAAGCTCGCTGAACATCCTACTCGGCACGTGAGATGAGCCCAAACGAGAATAATATCCTGCCAGACCAGGCCCGGATGAGGTGATCATGTCCATAAATGAAGTGTCTCCGATGATCCCCGCCGCAACGTGCATTTCGTTCATTGTCAAAGTCCCAGTCTTGTCAGTGCATATCGTAGTCACGTTACCCATGGTTTCGCATGCTGCTGGCCGTCTTACCAGCAGCTGGTCCTTCTTGTGCATCATCAATGTGGAATACACAAGACCAAGCGTGACGGCAACTGGGAGACCTTCCGGGACGATGACAACCAACAGGGCTATCGCTCGTGTGAATCCTTCAAGGATAATTGCGAGCAGAGAGTCGCCCTCGTTCGACCGCCGGATAGTCGCCATGACCACAAATGCGAAGAATAGTATAACGGCCAAGACTACTGCTGCCCAAGAAACCTTCTCGGTTAGAAGCTGCAAGCTCCGCTCTAATGGCGTCTTTTCACGGGACCGCTTCACACGACTCTTGACTTTTCCATCACAGGAGTTGATGCCAACACCAGTAACTAGATAAGTACCAGTTCCATTAAGCACCTTGCTGCCGGAGAGGATGAAGGGTTTAGCAGCCCCTGGGACGTGGTCGTAGCCATCACCGAGGCGCCGGTAGGCTTCGTCTCCGCAAATCTTGGATGCTGCCTGGGACTCCCCCGTGAATGAAGACTCGTCGCATGTGATATTGCAATACGAGTCGCACGAGATCAAAATACCGTCAGCAGGGACGATGTCACCGGCCTCCAGGCAGAGGACATCTCCGACCAAGATGCCATGCACGGGAATGATAACCTTCTCGCCGGTTCGGATGGCCCTGACGTTTCGATCATCTTTCTGGGAACAGAGTAAGCTTGGTGGTATCAAGAAAAGGATGGCGACTTACTCGTTTCTCCAAGTTCGAGAACTCCTTCTCCTTCAGCCACTCGGGATATGTAGCCACGAGAACCACAAAGATGATTGACACCATAATCACAGCACCACTCAAGCACTTCCAAAAATTAGCACTCATCAACCCCAGGATACTCTCCACCAATCCACATCCAAAGAGAATGAGGAGAGTGTTTTCGGTGATGGCGTCCAGGGCCAGCTCGAAGAAGCCCTTGACCTTGGCCTCTGGCAGCTGGTTGATCCCGAAAACGTCTTGTCGCGTCATGCGTCTAGAAGGCGTGACACCCAATGGTTTGAGGTTGCCTGATTTGGCCAGCGACAGGGCGGCCGAAGCGTTTGCGTGTGTCTGGTCCACGCTCAATCCCGCCTCGCAATTTGTGTGCAACCCTTTTTCGATACCGCGGAGCCCCTCAAACTTCTTGAAGATCTCGAGGGGTGGGTTTGCGGTTATCATGTCAGCAAGCTGTGATGCTGAGTAGGCGAACGTCATTTTGTTTGGTGACTGTGGGGGCACGTCCGTCGATGCGGTGGAGAAATAGGAACCGGGACGGCTGTTATTGTTTAATGGTGTCGGAGTTTCTAGGGAACTGGGCGAGGCAATGGGTACTTCGAGACGGTTGCCGCGCGGGACAATAACAATGGCAAGGTTTGGTTTTCGATCGTCCCGCGCTCCCACATCCACGTCTTCCGCTCCCATATCCATGTCCTCGTCCGCCATGATCGCGATGTAGATGCCTGCCTGGGATGAAGCGCATGATGTGAGCGGTGCTGATTGCGAGGATGCTTCTGGGGCGGTGTAGAACTCACAATGGCAAGGCCCTCTAATCGGGTTTGCTTGTGGGAGTTTTGGTCGCTCCTTCCTGCTTCTGGAACGAGCTGCGCGGGCGGAAGGTGCTCGAATTGAAGATTCCTTCCAATGCTAAACTGCCCGAGCTGGACTCACAATTCAAGCGCCGCCACAAACAATGGAAGCGGTCTCTAACTCGATGCCGCAATTCTGATTGCCACGTTTTTCTTTTCCGCGTGAGGGTCGAATAACTTTGAGCCAAGCCGAGAAGAATATTCAGTTTGCGAGAAAGTTGTGAGGGGCTCCCTGTGTTGATAGGGAAAGAGGGACTGACACAAACGTCCCAGAGGTGATCCGAGGGAAATACCGCAACACGGCCGTCCAGATACCCCAATAAAGCCCCCAACTCATCTTAGCCAACATCGACTGGGTCAGCGGCGTCGGTGAGAAGGACTGGAAGCTTGAGAGAGTTTCAGCCTCCCGATCATCCCCGAGCCTTGGGCTTCACATGCTCTTTGTCGCTGCCAATTGTTGCGATTCACGACACGCGTGGACCCACGGACAAAAGATTAGGTCTCTCGGGCCCCATGTGAGGGCAACTCTCTTACCAGAACAGCGGCTGGCGCTCCCCACCGTGTCGGACGGACTGGTTCGGCTACTTCGGTCGGCGGTCCAACATACTTCCGCACACCAATTTCTCAGGCCATAAAATACGAATTCCCATCCAAATCACAGGGCTCGTCTCTGATTCGCTTCCTCAGGCATTTTATCCTCCATCGTGTGTCTCTATGAGCTGGATCTCAGAATGGACACACAACCGACCTCCGCGAACACGTTAAGCGTGTTCAGCGACAAGCCCGACACCCTCCTCTCCGAGCAGAGCGTTTCTGGGGTTAACGACAGTCATGAGACTCGCCAATCACGGACTCCTCTCTTCCTTCAGTTGTGGAGCGACAAGCCGACTTGCTCCTTAGAGAGCCGACGCTGCCCGAAGTGGTGGGGATGGTTCCAGCCGGACCAGTTACGCCCCGAAAATGAGCTCACCTCCAAGTTACGCAACAACCTTCTTCCCGTCATCGGATTCATCGAGCTCGCCAATGCCGGAGACTTCCCGGCCAACGTTTGGAACGAGTCGCCGCTGCCAACGCTGGCGATAGTCCTCATGGCGGTAGGCGGCACGCTGGCTCTCAGCATGCTCCCTTTCGTCGCCTGGGATGCTGTCCTGAGCTGGCAGAACATCCGCGCCCTTCGTGCGGAACGCAGATGTCTACATCGGCTGAAGCTGAGAAAGGAGAAAGAGTTCAACCACGAGACAGTCCGTTCTGTGAACTGCCTCCTGAATGTCAACTTCAGAGAGCAGGGCACCGAGTGGGTTGATCGCTTTGGGATGGACACAATCATGGGGTTCGGGGCTCTGATAGTGGGCGTCGGGACCTACATGGCCATTGCCGGCGCAAACCCACGCATCCACTTGGCGAGCGACCTTCTCACCGGCTACATCGGCAACTCACCTTGCGCCCTCTACGGATTGGTAAACTTGGCTTGGGCAATTTGGGTCTGGCTCCGAGCCGGCAAACATACGAGCGCACCATGCAAGGTATCGAACCACAAGATCGAGAAGCTGCTCCAACGCCGCGCGAAAGAGTTCAGGATACACAGTCTATTAAGCGGCATGGCCGGAATCGTCGCAGGGGCTGCCTCTCTCATGACATACACCCATTGGGAAGCATATATTGTCTTGGCTGTGTGCTTGGTTCTTTCTGTGGTACTCAACTTCTTTTGGCGACACCGGCTTGGTTATGATCGTCCGCTCTTTCGAGATGGGCAGGATCTGGGCTTTTCCGAGGACGACATCATGACGGCCCTTCAACACGTCACCGAAATGAGGGCCAAGACTGAACCCTTTAAGTTGAACCCGCGGGCCTCGTTGTCGGATATCATGGAATTTCTCCGGTTACACAACCTGTTTGAGGACTTTTGTCTCAAGTGTTGTAGCAAAAATATGACAGCTTCTATACCGCCTGGAAATAAAATTGATGTGGAGGAACTTCTTTGTTTTGCCGCTGGAGATAAGACGCGTACTTTGAGGATCCGCAATGCCGCTGAGGCGGTGGTCAAAAGAGCAGCGCCGAGCTGCTTTGCGTACCAGGAACGCTGGCTTCTCGAGACATTGGGCTGTTATCGGACCATCCCCGTCGATTCGGAACCTCCTATGGCCCCACGCTTGTCGGTGGGAATCGACTCATCTCGGAGGATGGGATGCAGCGGCTCATGGAACACAAGACCCAGCCAGTCTTCACGGAACAGCTCGCCCTATGAGCACGCGAAAACCGTTGGGCTTTGCGACAAGGACTCGAAGTCTAGCATGCCTCTTGCGAAGGAACTGGATGGAAGTGAGGATATTGTCTGAGTGCCCTGGCCAGTTGGATGTGAGCCTCTCAAGGGCATCACAGCCTACATTCGCTGTCTTTAATTTTCATTCTTCGACGGCAACGCGGGCCATTACTTTCGGCTAGACTTGGTAGATATTAGGAATTGGAACTTGGGCTCCTCTGAGAAATAGAAACAGCCACTTACAGAGGAGCCCAAGAAGGGAACAAAACCACGGTGAGCAAACCAACCTCAGGACGACACATGCTGACCCACCTAGATCAACCTTGTTGCCGGCGCCGAGCGAAGATCCGACACGATAACGGCCCGAGCCGTTTCTGACTCCCGAGACACGCTTCCTCCACTCAAAGAGAAGACACATCCGTGCGCCATCCTGCCAACTCGGTCTCCTCTTCTCGCTCCATATCATGCTTTCCAAGTAGATAGGAGAGCAAAGCTAACACGGCCTGGCTTTAGATCTTTCCCATTTCTTGCGCCATTCTTGCGCCGTTGCTCATGAGCATCATCGCCCGGCGTGAGGCAACAGCGACAACGGAGCAAGACCTGAAGTGACATTTTGACTGACTTGATGACTGACTGGCTGTGACAAGGTGTTCTTAGCATCAAACAGGATGCCCTGCATTGTAGCAAGTCCTCCTCAGACCAAACAGACCAGGCTTACATTCTCGTGGCCCAACTTGATATTGCCATAGGCCTCCGCTGAAAAGGATGGGACGTTGGCTCGACACTTTGGTCATCCAAAAGAAAGCCCTGCCTCTGGGTAAAGATATCTCCGCTCCTTCTGTTTTTCTTCCGTTTCTTCGCCCAACGATCAGCTTGGGAACTTCCCAAGTTGCACTTTTCATTCAGGACCTTCCTCAAGCGTCTTTCAACTACTTCAAGCGAAACTTTTCTTTCCATTTTCTCTCCAACTCCAACAACGCTCATCACTTTGACACCAGGTTGAGCGGGTCATCTTTTGACTTCGCGGCAACTGAAGAGTTCTTTCTCGAACTCGCGCGGTTTTATTCTAAACTTCTCTTCTTTTCCACCTGCTCCTATCCTAAAGATCCTCACGAAATCTCGCGCCTTTCTGCTTTTCTTCCGCGTCGGGCGACGGAAATTCGATCCCAAATCTCTTTCACCGCGCAAAAAACGATCTCTCGAGGCCGAAGCTTGTTGCCTCGGCCTCGAACTTTCATCGTCTTCCTCTTCTCGTAGAGATCTTCTTCAGATGATCCTTCGCGCACCGACTCACCGCTGAGTCTTGGTGGCTCGGTTTCATTTCACGGAAATTAGGTCTTCCTAGGTCTCAACATTTTGATCTGGTCGCCTGGAAAGCAAAGCAAACGCATGTATCATCCCGAATCCCCGAGTTCCGGTCCCGACTAAACGATCCTCTCCGGAACAGAAACAACACATTCAAACCATCCGAAGATGTATGGGTTTGACTTTGACGAGCGCCCTGAACCGCGCTCGGCATGGATCGAGGACAAGATCGCCAAAATCCGCCCAGAGTACCTCAAACACCAGTTCCGCAGCGAGCACAAGTCGATTTGCCAGGCGCTTCGCAAGATCAAGTGGGAAACCTCCGACCGAGCCTCGAAGCCCACAATGCCTTCCAAGCAGCTGGTGTATGACCGTCTCCACAACCACCTTCTCAGAAAGCAGGACGTGCCTGCATGGGTGGCCGAGGCGGTTAGACTCCTCTACGACCATGAGACGTTCCCTGACTACATGGTGATGAAGCTGCGATACAACAACTGGCAACCCAATCTGATCAACATCCCGGGTCTGTCAGAAGCCGCCCGCAAGTGTGGCGTGCCCATCAAGATTGAGGATGACGATGGGATCTTCACCATCTCGGAAACACAGCTGGTGAAGGAGGAGGCATCGGGACGTGTGAATCTCGCTGATACCGCTGAGCACCCGCGACGGCCACATTCGAGGCGAGAACCCCCTGGCCTGTCGTACACGGACTTTACCCTCATCCGAGATCCGGAGGTGAATCTCTCGCCAACCCTCTTCAATCGCCTAGCCAACGCTAATGATCCCGCGCAAGCCAGCATTCTCATCAAGGATGAGCCGCAGGATGACGATGGCAGTTTTGGGGACGTAACGCCATTGCCTGTTAGACGTGCCCGTGTCCGTGCCTATGCCCGTGTTCTCGAGCGGGAGGCGAGGGGAACGAAGAGGGAAGCTCCCGAAGATGACGGTGATATCATGAGCGAGGACGAGATATTTGCTAGGCTGAGGAGACGCAGAATCTTGGCAGACAGCTCAAGTCCTGAGCAACCGGAGAATCCCGCCCGAGTCCCGGGCCTTGGTCAGGGAATCAGGCGAGAGAGCCCCGACATTGATATCAAGGCGGCTCCCCTAGCTGCTTTATCCCGTGAACCGTCGGCTTGGAGAGTAAAGGAAGAAAGCCCCGAGTCTGCTCTGAGAGCGGCCCAAGCCCGCATCGACAGAGAGCCATCGATCGGTGGTTATCGGCCTGCTCGGGCTCATGGAGCTGGCGGCTCTGCAACCAACACAGCGTCTCAGTCGAGTTCGAACTGGGGCAGCTTTCGGTCTACCAACATATTCCCGGAACTCTCCCAGCCGACTGCGCCGAGAAACTCAGCGAGCAAGGTCGTGCATCGGAATAAGTTCCCCACCCCTCGGCCCTCCCGCACCGGCAACGCCAGCAGCTCGACCAGGAACGTCGATTCCCAGCCCGAGAGCGCAAGAGCTTCCTCCCTTCCGAGTCCGTTCACTTACAGTCAGTTCCCTCCCCGTCGTACCTTGAGTTCGGGAAGCGAGGGTAGCAGCTCTGCGCCAAAGATCAAGGAGGAGCCCACCGATGACTATGACTCTATCCCGTACGGCTTCACCGGTTTCCATTTCTGACTGAAGGATGGGCATAGAGGCGAGCCTGTGAAAGACCGGGGGACTGTCCGGATTTGGTTCCTTAAGCTTCTTTATCATTTTCTTTTTTATTCAAATTTCTGCCCTATCAGCTTCCGATAGATGGGGCTTTCGGCGGTGGCTTTGCTTCGTTTGGTTTGAGATCGGAAGAAGAGTCAATTCAGTTTAAAGTGATCGGATGAGGAAAACGACATGAGCTGGGAACAAGCAGGAAAAACAGAGCTCGTCGATTCATCGGGACATCGTCAGGCTCGTGACAGACCTTACAGCATATATTTCGAAGTTTTTATATTTTTCATGCAGTGCTTTTTAAAGCCACCAGACACTGCTTGGGCCCTTGATGGAATGGGGCACCGCATTCAAGGAGTGGGCTTTTAGAAGGTTGCTGAGCGCTGGCTTTCTTGCCGAATGAGCTCCAACTGGTGTGCATATATCTTTCATCAAACGGTTTCGGGAAAAGAAGGAAAGAGGCTCTGGTCGCCCAGAGACCTGCTGCGGGGATGAGTACGACCTGGCATGAGGAGCATTCGCTCTCATGGGCTTCTAGGGACGCTAAGAGCTGCAGGGCGACCCATCACACTATATTTATCATTTAGCTTTGCCTTGTTTTTCTTATATTATAGGTTTGCTGACAGAGAATGATTTTCCTTTTGATCTCACTTGTTAAAAGGTGCATGAATGTTTAGTGAAAAGAGAGATACACATCGATGCAGGCCACGTCCTCTCATAATGAAGAGAACCGTGACGTCGAAGTGCATTCCTACTATACGCGACGAGTGCCAGAAGTGAGCTTGAATAGACTTCCAAATTCGCGACGCTGGAGCCCTGCAAAGACACCAGAGCTGAGCCACTGCAAATCGCACAAAATGGCTGATCTTTGATCTGACGCGACGCGTCCCGCGCAACGACACATCATACATATCCAAGATACTTCGTAGGTACGACCATCCCCTCCTCGCTGTCGACGTCGTGGAACAGCCCACAGCACACCGTCCTTTGCTGCCACGGCCTCACCCCGGCTTGAGACCAAAAAAATGAAGAATTGGGATGACGTCGCCCAGGCCAAACCCAATGCGTTGTACCTCAGTGACAAGCAAAACCCAATTCCCTCGCACCCGACCACCTCAGCGCACCCGCCAGTCTGTTTCATTGGCGTTTTGCGGCCCAAGCCCCACCAAACGCACAAACCAGCCAATGACTAAGCAAGAACAACACACACCGTGCCAGCTGGATTTGCAGCGGGTGCGTGGGTGATTGCGGGTCCCGGCCGGCATATTTGACCCGCCGTGGACCCCAATACGCGCACCGCCCCTCTTCCCTCCCCGCCCGCCACACTGGACTGGAGGACACGCCCCTTTTGTTTTCCCCTCGTGCACCTTACCCGCACTCCCGCCGCGACCAAACTCAAAAACAACAATCAACAATCAATCCACACCTACCAACCAACCAACCAACCAACCCACTTTCCTATCGCCCGACCCGACCCTTGCGACGACCGATCGCTCCCAACTCCACCATCGCCTCGCATCACATCGCGCGAACACTACGAAACCTAACCCAACCATCCGCACTACCAACCTGACACAGGTCCAAAAACCACAATAACCTCAAAATGGTCTCAACCCGCTCCGCCTCCGCCGCCCTCGCCACTCCCCGACGCACCTCCCCCTCCTCCTCCGCCGTAAC
>Ga0247780_1000656_pt1 | contig 29926 bp, 29 predicted proteins | sample UWRJL079202R5_FD_179927 | JGI IMG/M metagenome (GOLD analysis project Ga0247780, IMG submission 179927) | Plant litter microbial communities from Arlington Agricultural Research Station in Wisconsin, United States - UWRJ-L079-202R-5 | ecosystem: Environmental > Terrestrial > Plant litter >... | reverse complement strand
TCCGGTATGGTGTCCTAGCGCCGGAACTAGCTCTCAGGCCTATATTCACGTTCGAAGCGGCACCGGGTCTCTTCCCCCATTCTCTCCAGCCTGAGGACTGCGTCTTTCATACCTTTGCCCAATATGTTCTTCGGTTCGATGAAATCAGCTTGTGCTGGTTTCCGAAAGTGATATAACCCCTCCCACCTCTTACATGATATACCGGCGAGCAGGTTCAAAAAGCACAGGGAATGCCCACGACAAAGACTCTCTTTCCAAATGCACTTCGGAAACGGTAGTGGCCTTCCTATCGAAAATATCCCCGCACAAGTCAACCAAAATACCCGAACCCCTTTCCACAGTCTCTCAGCTCAGCACCAACGCAAAATTAGAATAGCCATCACATATTATTCCCTTTTGGTCAACCTAAAGCGGTCCCTTTAGCCGACGATGGACTGGGCTGCTCGGCTTTTTGCCCGGTCACTTCCACTAAGGGCACATTGAATGCCTGTGTGAAGCCTCTTAATTGAACCCACCCATCGCCATTGCACACCGTGTCTGCTCAACGCCCGGTCTGATAAGTTAATGCCGATCATGAGGCCATACATGTACTCTTTCCGTCTCCATCTTCACCATTGGAAGCCTTCTCACCATGAGGACCGGGAAGCTGTTTTTCCAAGACCTCGGCCACCTCGTCATACCCATGTTCTCTCGCTACCTCTGCAGCGGTACCGGCGGTCTTGAAGTTGCCAGACAACTTGTTCGCTCGGATGGAAACATCAGCACCGAGATCAACCAACCATCGAACGGCCTGGAGATGGCCATCCCGCGCCGCAAAATGCAAGGCCGTGTACCCCTCGGGTGTTAAGGCGTCAAGATGCCTGCCAACGCCCAAAAGGTATCCGGCCGATGTGGAATGGTTGTTGATGACGGCCAAGATGAAAGCGTCCACCCCTTCGATGCGTGTCCGGTGGTCCCACTTCGCCCCATATTTCCGGAGGAGCATCATCATTCGGAGTTGCCCTTGGCTAGCGGCATACATAAACGGCGTCTGGTCGGCTCCGGCTCCATCTACCTGCGCTCTGCAATTTAGTAGGATTTCGACGTGTGAGATGATGTTCGTCCTAACAGCCAGATGTAAAGGCGTCTCGTCCGTTTTGCTCTTGATATTCAACAGTTTCGTATCGTATTGAAACAGCAGAAACATCCTTCTTGTTGAGTGGCTTTCGATGGCGTAATGTAGGAGAGTGGTTCCGCCGGTTGTGAGGGTAATGCTTGTGTCCGCACCCCTCTTCAGCAGCAGCTCTGCCGTGTTGAGGGATCTGCTGCCAGCGGAGTTGCCCTTGATATACCACGACGCCCAGAGTGCTGTTGGCCCAGCAGCCTCTGGCTCGCACATCATATCTATCTTAGCCCCATGGTCGAGAAGAATTGTTGCTGCTTTTGTGTGGTCGTCAAGAGCTGCTTGATATAGCGGGGTTCTACCACATTTCATCCTGGCGTTTAGGACTCTGCCATCAGCACCATCAGCCGCGTCTGCTACCAATTTCAACGCTTTTAAGACCGTATCTGACTCCTCCATACGCGCCAGCATATGCAGCACCGTTGTGTGCGAAGCTCGGGTTGTCGCAGCGAGCCCAGCTGCACTATAACTCTGTACGAGTTGCTCGACCAGTTCGAGGTTCATTGGCTTGGCAGCGACGGCTAAATGGAGCGGCGTCCAGCCCCAATCATCTTGGCAATCAGGCTTTACTCGGTAGATCAATAGAGTTTGCACCACCGATAGGATGCCCATTTTGGCTGCGAGATGAAGCGGCGTGTTGTGTAGATGTCTGTTTAATCGATCCGCGGCCTCCGGGTGCTTGCTGAGGATATCTTCAGCGGCGTGCTCACGCCGTGAAAGCAATGCCAACTCAAGCGGCGTTTCACCCGACTTGTTGTAAACAAGCACTTGGGCTTTGTGAGCTAGCAGGACATCAATGACATCGCACAACCCGCTCGAGGCAGCGATGTGCAAAGCTGTGTTGTCGTCGTCGTCTAGCCTAGCATCGGCTCGAATTCCACGTATAAGAATTTCCTCGACCTTGTTCGCATCCTTGAGCCGCACCGCTTCGAGAAGTGCTGCAGACTGGCTCTTGTCTGTTGGGCTAAGATGGAAGTTCAGCAGAAGCCGGTCTAGACCGACGTCCATTTTCCTGATACCCCCATCTATCCTTTCAAGAGCCCCATCCACATGGTCGAGATGTACCTCGTGCAGCAGCCCAATCCACTGATGCAACTCGTTGCTGCCTTGGATGAGCTTTTCGGCAAATTCATCAAGATCCTTCTCAAACCAGACCATTTTTCCCCGACCCAGGATCCCCAAGGACATCGTTCCGGTAGTCTGTGCAATTTCTGAGGAGCCATTTGCATTTTCGTCCGCGGCCTCAGTTGAGGCTTTTCTCTCCGTCAGCAAACTTTCCAGCTTTTGGTTGAACTCTCTCAGTGTCTCTTCGACACGTTTGACCGTTTCGTTGCATCCATCCTGTATCTTATCGCCTGACGATGCTTGGGATAGGAGTTGCTTTCTCTCCGTCAGAAGGGTCTTGAACAACTTGAGACGCGAAAGGGTAGTCTGGCACTGTTCTTCGTAAGCCTTGAAGGCCTCGGGGGCGTTTTTATATCGTCGAATTAGGGAGATGACCTTCTCGGTCAACTCAATTGCCGTAGCGGTTGTACCAAAGACATCGGCCATCGTAAAGCTCGCTTTCGTGAATCGGTCGGTATATATCTGCAGGTAAGGAAGCAGGTATGCTCCTGTCAAACAGGTTGGCAATGATACCAGACTGGTAGGAGGGATCTGCGGATTCCCTAGATATATGTAAAACTGCATTGCCTTGATATGAGCAAGAGAGCACGTTGCCATCAGTTCATTGTCAGTTGACACTCGCAGTTTGACAGCCTGTCAGCAGACAGCCATCATTGTTGTTGTTTCATTGGCCGGAGCCCGCCCACACGCCGCCCTTTTAGTGCTGCAGTGGCGTCATTTTCTCACGCCACTGGCCAAAATCGCTTAACACAACGTGAGTGACTTGGCTAATGGCAGTGAGCTTCTTTCGTCGTTGTCTCCTTCTAGAGAGTATTTCAAGGATAGTGAACTGGTGCGGTGATGCATGCACTATAAAAGAAACCACAAGAAGAGACCACACTCCCAGAACCTTTCGCGGTCGGCTTGGAAAGCCGACTACCAGATTGCTGGACCTCCGATCGGAGGGACACGAATAAAACTGACGTAGAAAAACAACAGAGACGTACCTAGTATGGGACGGAGCCTAGCATGGAACAACAATAAGGAACATAACCGTGAACTAGGATATCTTCCTTCGATCAGAGGGCCAGAGAGTCACTGGTATTCGTGCGGGTGGTTTTCGTGGTGAAATCGTCGGATTCTTGATTGAAAATGATGCGCGGTTCTCTGAACCGCGTGGCGCGGCCCCCTTTTTGAGAGAGAGGCACGCGCCAAGAAAAGCATCGCTATGTACAAAAGCGGTTACAGTAATATTACAAAAACCAAACTGGAAGACTGGGACAGCCTGAACAAGCGCCTCGAGTCAATAGGTAGATGGGTGCCACCAGTTGCTGCCATACTATTACGACCTGCACCCGACACAGGCCTCGAGAGGACTGGCGCGGGTTAAGACAGAACGTATGGCAGGACGCCAAAGACTGGGTGGGCGTTCCGAAGACGGCTTGTTAAGCTAGCACTCCTAGACAGGGGTTTAATGTCACTGTAGGTTGTTGTCACTATAATGTGACGACCCTGCAGGTTGTCACTTGGGCCGGGGCGACCTGACGAATCCCCCGCAGAAGGAACAGTGCAGGAGGACTGTACGTACGGTCCTGCGCACTGGGCTAGGGGTGCAAAGACCCGAAGCCCCTACGACCTATCGTTAGTTAATCACCCTAATCTCGCTAAAACCTAATAATCAGAGTGAGCAGCCAGAAAAGTGATCACCCTAATTACTTCTTAAGAGAGTAAGTACAGTAATTAAGGTACAAGGTACCTTTTAGGTAGCTAGTATAGATAGTCATCATCAAAATTATAATAGCTGTAAGGGACTCCTAGTTCCTTACGCTAATATTTAATTATTCATTTATATCCTACTGTTCAGACTTACTTCTGTGCATTATAGTAACAGCGACCTACAGTAACATTAAACTCCTGTTTAAAAGTGTTAACTTAATAAGCCGTTTTCAGAATGCTTATTTAGTCTTTAACGTCCTGCTATACGTTTTATCTTAACCCGCGCTAGTCCTTTTAAGGCTTATATTAGGTACAGGTTATAATACGATATTAACGTTACAGTTTTAAACACTGTTTATTAAACTCTTAAATACCATTTTCCTCCCTTACTATATTGATACCTCCTCCCTTTAACCTATTTACCAGAAATAATAACTAGGTTAGTGATAATGATATTACCTTTCCAGATCTAGCTAACGATAAAGTGGAGATAAGTAATAAAGGAGAGCTCTCTTATAAAGAACTCTTAAAAACCTTTAAAACTTATAGAAAAACTATAATTATAATAATTAAGAAAGCGTTAGCCTTTTAATAATAACTTAAGACTAACTAGTTACTTAGGTTTACTAATAAGAGCGTTAAACTATTTACCTACGACTCGCTTATCATGCACGTTATAGAATAGAACCTAATATAGAATAATAAAGGAAACGTAACTGTAGATTAGGTTATCTTCCTTCGATCGAAGGGCTAGAATGTTACTGGGCTTTCAATAGGAGGTCTTCGTGGTGAAAATCGTCAGGTTGATGATTGATTAAAGAAGCACAGTTCAAAGAACCGCGCAGCGCGGCTCCTTTTTAACGGTGGCACGAGCCAGAGAACGCATCGCTATATATATAAACAGCTACAGTAATATTACACACAGACCCTAATAAGAACAACAGGGTTGGCCTGAACAAATGCCCTAAGTCAATAGAATAAAATTCCTAACCTTATTAATACTTAAGTACGGATAGTTCTCTTACTTATTCTACTAGCAGAAACTTTTATAACATTTAACTCTTATTCCTCTATATCTTATACCGTTTTTACCAGTATAATATAAGATTTAGTTCTCAGCTATAAGCTTATATTTCACCCCCATTACTATAAGCTACATACCTTTTCTACTAGCAGAAATTTACTGCCAATATTAGCAACTTAGTTCTTAACTAAAAGTTTATTATTTAGTCCCTATTATTATACGTTATGTATCTTTTCTGCTAGCAGAATTTACCACTTAAAGTAAGTGACCTAGTTCTCACCCTAAGCCTAGATCTTATTTTTATTACCTTAAGTTTTTATAACATACTTAACTGATAACCATAATATTAAAAATTCATTACAATGTTAAAGTTAATCTATCTTTTTATATATTAGGTTATATTTTAAGAATTATTAAATTTATTAATAAAAAACCTTTATACTACTACTTATAAATAATCCTAGTATGTTAATAATCTGTAGCTTACTTAACACTTACAGATACCTTTATATTATTTTTAAAACTGAAGGGTGACGTTAACTTAATAATTATCTATTAGATCTTTATACTTCCTTAGACCATTATATATAACATAATAATATCCGTGGTAGTGTTTAAGCTTAGTAATAGGTACTTACGTTTCTTAAAATGCTAAGCCCAGCTGTATATTACCAGTGGTAATTTAGTTACTTATACTAAAACCTAGTTAGAGGCCGTCTGGTAAGCTAGTGCTACTAAACGGAGACTTACGTTTAAGGCTCTAACTTACTAAACCCCCTAAAGAAAGCTAAGAGATTACGTATTGATAAGGCCAAACGGGAAGTTAAGCAACGGTTTAAAACATTACTCCCAGCCCGTCACACCTGCCCCTATCCCTAGCCCTAAGTCTACATACCAAAGCTCCCTTAAGCTAGTATAGATCGTTATACCACGATGGACACCATTATAATTAGCCCGTTAAGTCCCACCGGTGTCCCTATAGCGAGCGGTGGCAGGGGCCCGGCTGGGAAGGGCGACGACGATGTTCAAATGCTTAAGCCCCGACACCTAGATGCGTTTAATAACTGTAACTTTAACAACCTCTTCCAAGCACTCTTAGAGGAAAGCTGGGCCCGTAGCCGGTCCCCAGGCTAGGCGCCTGGACGGCCCCGCGCCGACAGCGCACCCGGCCTTCGGCGTCGGAGCCTTACCCCCTCCCTGGCACCGGATCTTAGCTGTAAATCGACGCTTAGGCAAATAACCAACCACTTACACTACGATTTCGATTTGTCTACCGCGGCCTGGCGTTAAGTTTCTCTAATCTCCCATATGCTTAACAGTCTACACTGTAAGAGACAAAGACGTTGAATTATAGCTACTAGTGCCCTGAAGCTCAGAAGAGTTAATGCGTAGTTATTGCTTCTACAACTGCTGTGAGCGCATCTGGCCGCACCATGTCTCCAAGGAATCTGCAGAAAACTCTGCCAATGTTAAAGTCGTACTCGCTCGCTTTCTCGCACGACTCCAAAATCCTGGCGATAGGATCAAGATTAGAAATCAAGCTCTGCGACGTGGCTACCGGGAAGCTGATGAGAACTCTGACTGGGCACATTCATGCGGTTAAGTCGGTTGCGTTCTCACATGACTCCAAGTTACTCGTGTCTGGATCGGAAGACAAGACAGCCAGGCTCTGGGATACGTGGACTGGAGAAACAAAACATACCCTTCTTTCCTGCCATGTCTACGCGGTTCTCTCGGTGACCTTTTCAGCCGACTGGGCCTTCATCGTATCCGGGTCAATGGACAATTTCGTTGGAATCTGGGACACCGCAACGAGGGGGCTGTTATATAAACTCGGCAGGTCCAGCATCGCAAGCAAAGTTACCTCAGTTGCCGTCTCGCGAGCTTCGACGCTGATAGCAGCTGGGATCGGGGGCACGAAATGCACGGTCAATCTCTGGGATGTGGCAACTAGTGAGCTCCAACGGACGATCAAGGGGCATTCCAGCCCGGTATATGCAGTCGCTTTTCCCCACAACTCGAAATTTCTGGCATTAGGGTCGTATGATGATACTGCCGTGATATGGGACACAGCGACATGGGAGATTCTACACAAGCTGGAGGGTCACCCCGGCGGTATCTACTCGGTTGCCTTCTCCCATGACGACAGGCTGCTCGCGTTTTCGTGTGGGCATAATGGATGTATTCGTTTATGGGACGTCATCACGGGGGAAGAAGTCGGAACAATCCGTCACAGTAAAAAGGTTTACTCTCTTGCTTTCTCTCACGACTCAAATCTTCTGGCATCTGCATCCAGTGACGACACGGTGAGAATCTGGACCGTGTCTGATGTGCATAGAGCAAGTCTCAGCTATTATAGGGGTACAGTCTGGGGGGCCGGCAGTGGTGATAGTAGTGGTGGCACAAAGCAAGCGGCTAGGCTCGCTGGATAGTTAGCGCTAACGTCGGTCTGTTGATACCAACTGGTGGCCTGCTTGTTTTGGGCGCGGTTGGAAGGTGTGGGGGGAGGCAGATATTCCGCCACACAAGAGTGGAACGTTGTCGAGCAACGGCTGGCAGCCACGGGCACGCCTGATGAGAAGAAACGGAAGCGTGACGACGAGGTCGAAGCTATGGCGGTGGCGGCAAAGGCTGAGTTGACACCAACCAAAACTCTATCCGCACATGTGTTCGACGCCGCTGAAGCAGACAGCGACTCGACCGCGTCACCTTGATTCGGGCTCGCAGCTCTGTGCGACTTTGGGCTCTGGGCTTGGCGCGCATTGTTATTACCCCTATTCGACCCCACGCAGCCATGCCGCCAACGGTTGGTCCCGAGCATGCATCACCACGATCCAGCCGCTCTCCAGCCATCCTCTAGGCCCTAACCGAGCGGTGTATAACTCCCCTGCTTCTCGCGTCGCAGCTCCCGCCCGAGGTCTTCCCTCTCCTCCCCATCTTCGCTCACAGTCCAGACTAAGCCCACCTCCACAGCCCCCAAGACATCGAAATGTCCTCCGGAAACGCCTTCATCGTTCACCGTCCCGGCTAGGGCCCCGAAACCCTCCCCCACCCAGCGCTGCAATAGATCCGTACGTGTCCAACCCATCATCTCCACACCTCCAACCCCCATTATCCAACTAACCCCCACCCAGACCAGTACAACACCTCCTTCCAAATCCGCGATAACCCCACCTGCGCGCCCTACTACGCCCCCAACATAACCTACACCCGCCCCAACGGCCAAACCCTCTCCGGCCCACCCGCCATCTCCGCTCTCCAAAGCGACTACGCCCTCCCTCTCGAATTCCACTCGGACCCCATGCGCGCCATCGTCACCGAGCAGCCCAGCAGCGGCGGGTACTTTGTGTGGGCGGAGACGACCATGTATGCGAACCTCCCCGGGGACCTCCCTGGGGAGGCGGGGGAGAAGAAGTACGTTGATTCGGATGGGAAGGGGTGGGAGGCTGAGATGGAGGCGGCGTATGTTGTTGATTTGGTGGGGGATGAGGAGGGGCCGTTGGGGTTGAAGGCTAGGCTTGTGCAGGACTTTGCGGATCCGACCCCGTTGTTGGGGGTGGCGGTGAGGAAGGGGGTTGTCCCGGTGGAGACGGTATTGGCGGGGGGAAAGGTGCAGGTGTCGGGCTCTTCTACTCGAGCAGAAACCGAGCTTTATCATGTTGCACACCTAGGACTGGCTCCGATCAAGTGGAAGAGAACAACTGAAAACACGGATGAACGCACTCAGGTCAGCAACAAGATAACTTTTGGTTTTCTTTCCTTCAAAGCGCTACCGTCCAGCAACGACATTTACATCTGACTCGCTCGGCTGTGGCCCAACCCCCTTTTCTTGTTCATACTCACTCAGACTCTCTTCTCTACCACGGGCACCTTCACCGGGTGGCTCAACAGCTCCACCACTTCTCCCACCTCCAGCCCCTCTCGCAGCAACTCCTTCCATCTCGACACTCCGCTCCGACCACGGTCTATTCTCCCTGGGCAAAAGATCAAAGCGCCGTATAAACAACCACGTCGCCCTCAACGTCGTCGTGACAGCAATAACCATGGCCGTAATCTGCCCCACAGTAAAAGGCTTGGGCTCATCGCCCGACGTATACCCTGTGATGGCCAACTCTGCCGACACAGACGAGACAAGCCTAAACACCAAGTTCTGCAGAAATCAAAAGCCGGTCGTGGGCGGAACGCCGGGTGTTCCCTCGGGGGATTCAAAACTGGGGCCAACACCATCCCACAGCTCCTTGTCCTGCTCCATCAGGTTGAAGATCCACATGTAGCGGACGCCGAAGTGCCAATTCTGGACCGAGCTGAGCCACCTGAATGCGTAGTACACCCAGAGCACGGCTCTCTCCGCGGGCGGCAGGATCGCTCCCGAGGGAGAGCATGTGCTCTGCCACGCCCACCAAAAGAAGGAGAAGCAGCTGCAGTCTGATGTGACGAAGCGGCCGTCTTCAAACCTGGCCAGCACCATACCGATGACGACGAGCCCAAAGAACTGCGACGCTGACACCGAGACGACTTCCCACCGCGCGGCGAGCGTTTCGCGAGATGAGAATGACACAGCCAGAGCCGCATTCTGGGCGTCGAGGATCATAACCACAATCGCCGCATCCAGCGGCGTCAGCGTCCCCTGGCCAATCTGCACCAGCACCGCGATGGCGAGGGACAAGTGCGTAACCACAAGCCCGGCTGCCAACTCCTTTACGGCTGTCGGCCGGGGCTGCGATGGTTTGAGAAGGGCACCTGTCAACACCGACAGCCACAGAATTCCCTGCTGCACCCACAGCGCGGAACGCACACCGTCTCCAGCAATATCGCCATCGATGGGGGCCTTGCAGTTCTGGGTGTTGAGATCTTCCTGGGCGAACTGCAGCTTGTTGAAGGTCGGGATTGAGAGGGCGATGCCGACGAAGAAAAAGGCGACGGTGTTTCCTTGCACCCAGAGCGAGGTCCAGCTGGGGCCGTCGTCGTCCGCAGGGGCGGTTTGGGTTTTGGTGGCAGGCCTAAGGGGTTTGTTGTTGCCATTCAGTGCCGGCTCGTTGTTGTCGGCGGGTAATGGGGTGTTGGAAGATGATGTCTGAGCCTTAACCCGGTTCCCGTTGGGCTGACTCGGAGAATTTCCCACGGTCGGTTGACTCCCTTGTGGTGCCACTGCATTTTCGGGGTGATTTTTGCCGCCCCCGCTTCCCCCTCTTGAGAAAGCCGAGAAAACACCAGTGGATGAACCACGACTGCCATCGCGACTTTATTTGTTCTGGGATATCCTCTTGGCTGACCTTGTAGACCTGCAGCATGAGCGAGTACAGCTGGAAAAGTAAAAATATCAGCACAAATGTGAGCCGTGCAGGCAACGGTAGGGTTGTGGCCACAGCAGTAGGCCTCCTGCAAACCATTAAAAAGGCGCTGCGGCCCCACTGCGGCTGATCACTGGGTCGCGCTCCGTTTCTCAGGCGCATTCACAACGCCTTTATTCACTCAACAGCATCATTGACCTCACTGTGAATTGTTCCACCATGGCGCGCCCATTTAAGTACCAGCGAGGAGAAAAATGCTTCCTCGATCATAATATCTTCTGCATCTGTTCATCGCCTTCCCACAATGGGGCTACTTGACATGTTTCGTCGCTCAGCAAGCGCCCCCGCCGCGACGGGGAACCGCACAAACTCCAACAACACCAACGAAAGTGAGCATCATTCTGACCCCAAGACGCCGTCGCCTGGCAGCGCCCCCTCGAGCCCCGCTAATACATGTGCAGGCGGAAATTCGACTCAGAGCCAAATATCCCTTCGATGGCGCCCAAGTTGGCCCTTCGACCTCACCTCAATCAAGCAGACGTACATCCAGAAGAAGGGTGCCGTTTTCACCCTGAACAAGTCATCAACATCATCGTCAGAGAACAACGAGCGATAATTTGAGCCCAGAACGACTTGCAGTTTGCCTCAGTACATACCTACCCTATTCTAGCCAATACAGTGCCATTGCACATACCTCTCAGTTCTACGTTCACCTTAGCTTAGACCGACGATGGAGCGCACTTCTACGACGTCAATGATATCAAGATAGAGCGGGGGATAGCAAGGCCAGATTTCAGCAGTCAATTTGATATTCCGCATTTTAACACATAATCTTTCATTATTTTAGAGACTTTGATCGTGACAACGGTGACTTCCCATGGCCCCCTACCCACGACCCAACGGCTGAATATCCGTACGGTTCTAGTACCCAGAGCTTCCAAAGATATGACTTCTACTGAGCTCAGCCGGTGTAAGGCGTCCGTCTGCCCGGGGAGTAACTTGACATCAGCACCACAGCATCTGCGCCGATAGACAAGTTAATGTGATACGACTGCGGGTTACCGAATGCTTCCTGTCGTTGCATGAAGTGTCAGCGGATTACAAGCTTAATGTGGCCTGGTGACCTCGGGTCGAGCCCAGGTGAAGAGTAGTGCCTGTCCTTGACCCTGCCGGGGTACTTCCGATCCCCGAGTTCGTCCCGACCTCAAAGCTCCCCAGTTCTCCCCGACCGCTCACACGCGTGCTCCCGAGCCCTGGGTTTTCCGTCTGATGTCTGGTCCCTCGGATTCATTTCCCTGCTGGGAAGTCTGCTGAGCTGGAATTATCCCTTTGGAAGGAACGACGACTTGGCCCCACCTTAGTAGAAACACACTATTTTAGGCAGGTAGCGCGCGCCGGAGAACTTTCCCTAATCGAGCACCTTTTTCGCTAGCATTTCAGATTTGTTTCCCTCCTAATAAGTCCCAATAGTGCCTCTGTCCTTACTGCCATAGCACCAGCCATACCAGGTGTTTTTACTCCGAGCAACCGCAACGCTGCGAACGGCGGCAAGCCCAAATGCCTTTGCAAAGTTGCCCTACGACCTCCTTATCGCCGCAGCCAGCGATTTCGAAAATCTCCTCGATGGAGGTACTGTACAAGCGAAGATCTTGTCAAGGAATGTCTTGCGCAGATTGAGAAGCATAACCATTACGGCATGAGACTGAATGCCATCATTTCAACGGCACCGAGAGACACCATACTATCCAGCGCTCGAGCACTTGACGAGGAGCGTAGATCGGCGGGAAAGTGAGGGCCATTGCACGGTATTCCAATTGTTCTAAAGGTTCGTTGCAGCCTGCTACGGGCAGGGGACCGGCTGCATTGTTCTGCTAACCTCTATGGAATCCGTTTTCTGCCTCGGGTAGGACAACATATGCACCCCACTCACAGCTTCACAGAACATCCCGGGCAAGAGGTCATCATCAACGCTGCCAATAACAAGCTGACCGCCGAAGAATATGCAAAGTATTCTGTCCAGGTGCGCGAGACAGCCGCAAATGCCGTTAACGCCGTCCTTGAAAATAACAACATTGATGTTGTCATTGGGTCCAGTGATGCAAGGTTAGCAGGCGTTGCGGCCGCCGCGGGATTTCCAATCGGCAACATGCCCCTGGGTTTTGCCGATTTCAATGGCCGAGCCATTGGCCTTTCTGTCCTTGCACCGGCGAGGCAAGAGCTGGCCATATTGAAAATCATGAGTGCATGGGAGAAATCCTTGCCTGAGTCAAGAGCACCACCGCCGATGCTGGTCAACTGGGACATGACGGTTGATGGGAATCGCGTCAGCTTCTTGCGAGAAATCTGAAGCACACGTTTTTCTCCCCACCTTTGATGACAGGACTACCACTTGCTCAGCTGTTTGTGCTGCCTGGTCTTGTGCCTTCTATGTTTGGGAGGCTGATGGTGGTGGAGCCAGAGGGGTTGCTTTCGGCTGCGGGCTTGCTCTGGGGGGCTGGAGTGGAGGCAAGGGGTTGGAGAAGAAGGGGCTGGAGGGACAGGCAGATCATGACGAGGAAAGGAAAATGAGCATGTCTCGCGGGCCTGCATCCGGTTGCGGCGAAAGACAGTTCCCTCCCCGCAGGTCTGGTGGGTAGGTCCCGGAAAGGAACGATTCTAAGTATTGAAACAAGTTGATCCTCACATTCCAGAAGACCGAGTGAGGAGATTGAAGCCAATAGTTGTGGCGTTCCTCGGACAAATGAATTTTTAAGATGTCAATTTTGGATTCGCGGTCTGGGAGGGGCGCGCATGCTTGTGACTGGTCTGCCGCATTGGAAGGTGCAGTTGAGCTTCATTTGGGGGGCCCTCAGCCCCTGAACTGCTTGAGCGGAGCTTTCCGCTCGAATCGCGTTTCAGCTCTGCGTGGTCATATGCGCGACGCACCTTCCCTGCGGAGTGCTCGGACGCATTCCTCGTCCATCAAGCTCAAGTTGTGGGAGCGCGTCAACTTCGATCTCGAGTTCAATTCAACGGCCACGTGCGTCCCGAACCATGCAAAGACCTTGTTCCATGAGCGTTCGTCGTCTTTCTCGCCATCGAAATACTCCCCGGTCTTCCGTCCGTCTTTGGCTCAGTGTGGCCAATGAGCTTACCTAAGCTCGACTGGGAATCTTCGAGACAGTGCCTCATCACCTCTTCAACATCTCCAATCACCCGTCTCGTCTGGGCCGCATGCAGTCTTGTACTTCTGGCACGACACCCGGACCGGGCTGCCAAGAATCTGCCGAAAATTCTGTTCTTCAATCTAATATATCCGATGATTTGGAATTTCACTTCTCAAGTGACCGCACAGTGGCTTCTCGAAGCGACACTTCTAACAACCGCGATTGTACTTTTTGTCGGATTTTGCGCGTTCGGCGTCTATCAATTGCGCAACACATCCGGCACAGGAACCCGACGTCCGAAGACAATTTTCTCGCTCGTGGGGTCCATCTCGCCACTATCACTGCGACTCCTAGCATATCTGGCGTGCCCGGTCGTTACCTTGACGTTGGTTTACTTGGTCGTGTTGGCGGCCGCATGGCTCTCTTTCCTTCTTTGGTATCCAGTGTATCTCACGGTCGACTATCTCGAACCATAGGCAGTCATTCGAAGGCTCCTTCTCGTTCTTCTGTTACCCCTGGTTGCCCTTCCGAACCACTTCGTCCTGACGTTGTTGTTCCTTTTATCAATCTCCGTGGTACTGCTACCGACAATCTACTTGGCATTCGGCCTATGGGGGACATGTGTCATACTAAAAGGCGGAGACTCCTCCCCTCCAATGGCGAGTATCCAACTTCTCATCAGCGCTCTCTCTCGCGGAGCGCTCATCGTGCGGTCACCTCGGTTCCAGAACATCGACTGCTTCGAAGCCAGTGGGCTGTGCGAACGCTGCCAGGAGGCTGTAGCATCCTCATCTCTTATGCGAGGCGCACGTTTGGGGCTAACCAAGACTTCCGAACTGATCACGTTATTTGACTCAGTCGAGGAAATGCATCGGTCTTGGCGGGGATGTCACTTTTGCGAGACTCTGCTCGGCCAGAGAAACGAAGAGAACGACCCTACGACGCCATCCTTTGTCAAACTTGAGTTCTGGCGACCCGACAACCAAAAAGTCCAGCTTCAAGTTGAGTACCGGAAGGACGAGTCTCATCCCATCTTCGTTTCGCTGCTTATGCGATCATCTCCGGTCAAATTCAACTCAATCTGCATCAAGGAGGGTCATCTGGACACTGCTCTCCTTCAAATGAGAAACATTGATGACGACGACGGCATATCAATGGTCAATCACTGGATTCACAAGTGTTCAAGACAGCACAGGACGTGTCGGCCTGCTGCTAAGGGAATATCGGCCTTCGTTCCGCACAGACTCCTCTATGTCGGCCAACCCGGTGATACCACTTTCCGCCTCGTTCCGAACGCGGCAGTTGACGCGCTTCCAAGCCCCGAAAGTCAATACATCGCCCTGAGTCATTGCTGGGGCGGCGATATTAGCTGCCGTTTGACAACAGCCAACTACACGACCATGAGCGTCAACATACCAGAAAACGATCTTCCTCCGACATTCGCCGATGCCGTCCGCATCACCCGCATGTTAGGGGTGCACTATCTCTGGATCGACTCCCTTTGCATTATCCAAGATTCATCTGCGGACTGGGAGGCTGAATCTGCAGCGATGGGTCAGGTCTTTTCCAATGCATATTGTGTCATTGCGGCGACAGCTTCCAGTGACTCGTACGGCGGTTGCCTTCGCTGGCGTCGGATACAAGATCTCTCGGATCGTCGCGTCATTATGAAATCCGGGACGATGTGTTGCTACACAAGCCGGGATCACCCGTCTATCCGTACGCTCTTTGACACGCGCGTGGAACAGGCGCCCCTGACGCGGCGCGCATGGGCCTTTCAAGAGCGCCTCCTCGCACAAAGGCTTGTTCACTTCACCTCTGATACATTGTTGTTCGAGTGTAATACCATCCAGGCCTCGGAGCATGACCCTGAAGGTGTAGGTTACGCGAAAGAGTCCTACACAGTTCAAGGTGGCAGAATACAGCGCATTCGCAGTGCTATCTCTGCCGCCATTACCAAGCAGCTCAGCAACGGCGACGATGAAGACGAAAACCTTGCTCGGCGCGGCATCCGGGGTGTCCTTGATGTTCTCCAGTTGCTGGGGCTCGCGGCGAATCACACGAACACAGAGAGGATCGAATTCGTCAGAAGATGGTTCGATATCGTCACCGCATACAGCGACGGAGCACTCACCCGCCAGACAGACAAGCTGGTTGCCTTGTCAGGTGTAGCGGACCTCGTCCAAGAGAAGAGCAACGCACCGTATCTAGCGGGGCTCTGGAATCTACCGGCTCCAGCACTAGCACTACAGCTACTTTGGATTTCGAAGAGACCACTTCCGAGGCCAATAGCATACTGTGCGCCTTCATGGTCGTGGGCGTCCGTTCAGGGGCGGGCTGAACTCCTACCCCTGAAACACGGCGACCACTCAACCCTTACGGCAGAGAAAATCGTGTCTCCGGCCGAGATCAAATCAGCGATGGTACTGAACAGAGGATCGTCGGTCACCAAAGCCCGAGATATCATTGATCATGGAATGCTCGTGATAGAAGCCCCAGCCTGGGAGGTACGTGGTGTGGATCCGCGGAGAGGCTCTCTCGCGCTGTCAGCAGGGGATCCGAGATCATACAGCATGTCTAGTCGCGGAAGCTTGAAACATGTTTGTTTAATCGCGGACAGCCGGGACGAGTCAACCTTCGAGAACACCGTCGCCCTTCACGTTATCACCGTTACCCTGTCTCGCCGAGAATCAAGGCAATATGGACTTCTCCTCAAGCCAAGCCGACAGTTGGATAAATCTAGGGATGAAGAAGTACCCCCCAAATACGAGAGAATAGGGGTCTGGTGGCACGTCGAAGATCAGAACTCTAGTCGGCGAACACATGAAATTGCACCACCGCTTACACGCATTGTCAGGGTTGTGTGAGGCGCTGCCGTCTCAAGGTGTTGGGCTTTATAGCCAAAAGTGCTCACAAAGAACAAAGCAATTGTTCAAAGTGGTGATGATTGTTGTATGGAACAAACTATCTATCCACAAACAGTGGTGGCCTGTTATAAACCAGAATAAGTGGGGCCGGCGGCCTCACAACACAAGGCGATATCATCACGCCTCAGGCTAGGGGCCAGGATGCCGATAGCTACCCTTTTGCGTCGCTCCCTCCGCCTTGCCAGATCTGAGCTGGGTATGGTCAATGATACGGACGAAACCCTCCATCCGCGTTGACCCAACACACGGCGGCAATTCCATTTGTTTCAGTCCGTGATGGTATTATCCAATCCAGCCAGCATCGAAACATAGCTGCAGAAGACGCTAAAGGAAACCCGCACTTGAGCGTTACTTCGGCCCCCTTTGGTGACTTCGACTAAGCCAATCGCTGCCCTCTCAATGTACTCCCTCCCTTCACCGCCCACCGCCTGCGCCAACACACTCCACGTCCCTCCCACCCTCGACAACGCCGTCTGCTCCACAAACAACCACACCACCGCGCCAACCAGCACTAAATGCACCCCGATGATCACCGCCACCGCAATGGACCCGCTCCTCCGCACCACCACGTTCGCCACCATGAAAAACGCCCTCTCCCCCACCGTCGCCTCATCAAACTGCTACATTTGATCATAATACGCCATCCCCACCAAAAACGTCTGCATCGCCTGTAGCACGAGCGCCGGCGACGCACTAGACCCCAAAATCTCCTGCACCAGCTAGACGTGCGTGATCTCCGGTGTGGTGCACACGTCGCCGAGGTCTTCGACAGTGTTGTTCGTCAAGCTCGAGAGACACCGCGACGGCGTGGTGAGAATACTAGATGTGTTCCCGTAGTTGCCATGGCTAGCATGGGTGTTTATAGGAATCCTCAGGAGGGAGAGGTCTGCGTACTCGCGGGGAAAAGGTTCTAGCTCGGGCAGGGCCTGCTCGGGCGTGGCCGTCCAGTTTCTGTTCTCCGGTGGGTGAAGGGAGAGGATGCCGCGAGCGGAAGCGGGCAGGGCGCGGTCCTGACCGAGGAGGGAGCGCACCGGGGAGAAGTTGTATCGCGAGCTGGGCGCCTCCCACACAGCGGCGGGCTCGGTGCGGTTGGCGGTGCTGGTGATGTTGATGGGGAGGCTGGCGAAGTCGAAGGCGGAGTAGAAGATGGTGGTGCTGAGGACGAGGGTCCCGTTGCTGAAGGCGAAGTCAACCCATTTGTTACGGTGCGAGTAGGTGGGAGGGGAAAAGCCGCGTTCAGCTTCAATGTTGGGCGTCAGCAATGACGGTTTGCCAGGAGCCTTGGAGGCCGGTGGTCACGTTGAAGAAGAGGTAATTAGGCAGTGCCGAAGGTCTGGGGGTCGCGGTCAGTGAAGGCCTGTGTCACGTCGTGCTCCCATTGGGTGAAGGACTTGAACTCGCTGACAAGTCCGCCCGAGTGGTGGAGGGGCCTCGGCCACGGCCCGACGGCTGGCAACGCGCAATGCACGTTTGACTGTGTGAACGTGACGAGGACGGATGGCTCAGTATTCTATCCTGCGGTGAGTAGAAATTTCTGGTGTGATTTAGATTCTGGTTGTTGGTTCGGTGGTTCAAACCATCAACGAATCACGAGTGCACAAGCACAGCCCAATCATAGAAAAGGCTTACTTACCTAAGAAGCTTTAGGCAGAGTTAGGCATACCTTTCATCCTTCATTCTGACCGATACTTGGAGACTGGACTGAAAAGAGGCTACTCCTTTTACATTTGATCAAATTCCATGACTGTATAATCGATACATTTGTTCTTTCCCCAGATGGATGAGACGCTTAGATCATCCACAGGAGACGGGAGCCCTGGATTGCGCCTCGAAGGCACTCACGGACGCTTGCTGGGCGGAGCATTGTCCGCCGTTTTTGCAGAACATATATGGCCCATGGACCATGTCTATTTTGCGCTTCTTTACATTTTGCTCCGAATTCGCCGCTCCAAGGAGGTGATTGCCCTACTCGCTGTCCTTCTCTTTGGCGACCGCCTCCTCGAGCCTGCAGAGATGGACTGTCTCATCGCGGCTTCCTCCTCAGCTACAGGCTACGTCGTTACCCTAATCAGTCTGCGCCTGTCCGCCGTGGCCTGCCACGCACTTCTCAAATGGCGCTATTTGCACATCGCCATCACAGTCGCCACTGGTTTCAACGTCATCATTACCCGGTTTCTCCCCTCTCGCGTTTCCTTACGCCTGCTAGAGATGCAGGGTCGCTGGCTCATCTGGTTTGTGAATCTGGCGTTCAAGGGTTGGCTGTGTTTGTCGTCGAAAGCTCCCGACTCTGACTATGGCGATGTTCATCTAACCGGCCCTCGCCAAATCCGGCTGCTCCGGCTGCAACGGCGAATCCCATTTCGGGAGATCGAGCCCAGCTCGTGGCAGCCGACGTGAATCATGCCGGAACCTACGACTGCATCTCCTACGTCTGGGGCCCGGAGACGGAGCTGACCCAGGTGACACGCCTAAACAAAAAGCGGTTCCGGGTCAGAGCCAACGTGCACCAGATCCTGAGCCAGCAAGCCTCGTACTGGAGAAGCAAGCTCATCTGGATCGACGGCATCTGCATCAACCAGCGCGACAAGGCAGACAAGACCACCCAGGTCCGCTTGATGACGGACATTTACGCGCGCGCAACACGCGTTTTCCTCTGCCTGGGGAATCCACCAAACGCTACCTTAGGCGTGCTGGTTCTCTACTGGGTACGCCTCATGAGACACCACATGCAATCCGGCATGCAGCTTCGCCATATGGAGCATTTCCGTGCACTCAAGAGAGATGTGGACGTCTTGGAAGCTGCATGGCAAGCATTTGCGCGTCTCGGAAGGCCGCCATCGCTATCCGAAGCCCTCGTTTCCCTGGCGGGCTGGAGGTCGGGGCTGCCTAGAGACAAGCTCTTTGCCCTGTTCGGCCTCACGGACGATGCTGAAAGCCTCAAGACCTTTATCGACTACGAGAAAGAGGACCAAGACATCCTCTGCGGTATCGCCCGCTACTTTGAAAAACGCCAATGCCTCCTCGAAGTCCTGCACTTTGCAGGAATCGGGTGGGGCAAGGCCGCTCGGAATCCAAAACTCAGCGGCGTCCCTTCATGGGCGCCGGATTGGACGACACCCCGGACACCCGCGTCCCTTGCGATCCCTGACTCCTCCAATGAGTCGACGCACTACTCCATTGCGATTCAACAATCAACGCAGCTAACGCTTTTCCGGGAGTCGCTGGTGCTGAAATTGCAGGGGACATTCCTGGATACCCTCAAGCATGCCGGTCCTGCCACAGACTTCGACTTTGGTGAGGAACAGGTCACAGCGCGATTTCAGGGTGATACACGGTGAGAAAGTAAGGAGTTCATCCATGTACATATCTACTGTTAATCCACAAACAGACAGACAGACAGAATACGTGGTGAAACAGGTGGAAGTTGGAAGGTGCCTCCAGCAAAGATTGAAATTGGCCCCACCACTCAGCAGCTACTCCAGGCAGGAACTAGCGAAGCCAATTTGAGAAGGGCACCCTTTGAGAAAATCAACCATTTACACCACTGCCTTTCACAGTAGCTCAAAAAGGGGACGTTTTTCTCTCAAACTCCTCCTGCAGTAGAAATGCTAGCCGACAGCCTTATTGGTCAACAGCTTCAAACGCATGGGCCACTTGAGTCTCATAGGGGTTGGGAGATTGGGAGGCTTCAGACGCAATCAGAGGAAGAGCAGACGCAATCGGGAAAGGAGCCTCATGCGCGTCGCATCACGTGGGGGAAGGCTGCCCAACGTCGGGCCATTTCCTGGACTGGCAGTCCCCCTGCCATCCGGCCGCCCTCAGTCACCCTGGCGCTGTGGATGAAAAGGAAAAACCGATGGCGGGTTTGGAAGCGACTGTATTGAATGTCCCTCCCCCTTTCACGGCCAAGACACGTGTGTGCATTGTCCAAACTAACGTTATGATTGCCTTCAGCCAGTCGAATGGGCGCACCACTCTAAGTCTGCGCCTCTGCCGGAATGGCAACCGCAGATGTACGAAGGGGCTCAAGCCTACCCCGAGGTGCATGACTCTGGGTCCCCTGAGGTTCATCACCCGCAAGTGGATCCCGAGGTTTACCACCCTCAAATGAACCCCGAGATTTACCAACCTCAAGTGAATCCCGAGGGGCCCGTACATGAAATCAACAATGAACGGAGAGAAAAATCACCCACCGAGCTTGCCAAGGAACCCAGCCCCAGTCGAATCTGTGGGCTGAACAAGAGGACGGCCCTTATCAGCCTCGCGGCGCTAATCCTCGCCGCAGCTACCACCGCTGGTGGAACCGCGGGGGGTATAATTGGCGCGCGCAACAAATCTGTCAGTTCCTCCACAATCTCACATACCTGCCTACTTACTTTGCCTCTACTGACTCCATCCGCCACGCAGCAGAACACGCCGAGCCCAACCGATTTGCTAACGACGCCCTCGAGTTCAAGCTCAGGTACCGCGACCGGGACCACGCTGGGCCCGTCAGTCGCGCCAGCTAAAGCACCAAGCCCCTTGCGCACTATCGCAGCCACGCGGGACGAGGGCGGTATCTTCAACTTCTGGCAGGCGACGACCGGAGACCTTGGATGCATGGATACTACGCCCGTCTCAACTCCTGGAAAGACCCTTTGCGACTGAATTTGACATATCCCGCCATCCTGAACACGCCACTTGGAGTACTGACGTGGAGATTCGGTGACTATTTCGTATGTGAAAGCCGATCCATGCCTTAACTTAGGTACTTGATGGAAAGTAAGACATGTAACTGATATGACGCCCTAGGAAATTCGCGTAGACTACGCAGCAGTCGGACAAAACAGTGTTGCCGCCCTTGAATTTCGATGCAACGAGAACGGCACGTCTTGCACCAACCCAACCAATGTCATAAACAAGGCCATCCCTGCGCTAGCCGCGGGTGTAGGATACGCCCCCAGTCACGCCCCAGCTCAACAACCTACGGTCCTACTCAGTTGGCTGCGATGGGTCCATCCAGGAGGCTACGTACACTCCCACGCTCGGCCAGTAGACGTCGCCGGTGGCTATCAGCAATGGTGCCAAGGCCCATGTTGCTTCGCCGCTCGCTGCAACCATGGTTCGCGACGACATATGGCTGTTTTGGTTTTCCGACCATAAACAGCTGCAGTTCGCCACCTCGACATACACAGGCTCGACATGGTCGGCAGTAGAGAACATCTCTGCGGTTGTCTCCTGGAGCTGCCTCGCTCCTTTGGCATCCCGCGCTCCGAGACCCCAGATGTTACGCAGGTCTTCTTTCTCGACGGCGTCGTGATGCAGCAGTCCCAATACTCAAACAACAAGTGGTCTAGCGGCACCCTAGGCCCATCCATGCCCAAGTCGAGCGTATCAAACGGGCCTCTAAGTGCTGTGGGCTGGAATTCGACAGCTGTGCGCCTCTACTACGTCATCAACGGCGAGATAAGAGAGGTGGCGTCCGAGGCCGCGCTTGGGCAATGGAGTGTTGGAAGTATGACGCCTGATGAATACTAACATTTCTGTTGGCGTCCTGCACCTATGGTACCAACTTAACCTTGTGCACTGGCCGTAGTATCATAATTGCTTCTACATTCAAGGTACCTGTACTTTGCAAGCAATAGAAATTCTTATTACTAGTACTTTCAACTCTCCATCTTGTCCAATTTTCTCATAAACGCCACTGCTCCGTCAGTCCTCATGTTATCAAACCCAGCGTAATGCTGCAGCATCTTGACGGCCAACTTGCCATGCTTCCTTGCGTTTTTCAAGTCTCTCATTGCGAGATAGATGTCGGCCATGATTCCGTAAAAATCGTCTATCTGGCCGGCCTATCCTTCCTCCCTCCCCAAGTCTTCAACCTCCTCTACTGCAACCCGCACCTTTTCCTGCGTTCGGTCCTCTTCGTGGTCGAGAGACTCCAGGATATCTTGAATGCGGTCACGGTTGATGTCTGACACCTTGGAGGCGTCAGCATCACTGCACAGCGAGCAGGTGCAGTTGAAGCCCCATTCCTGGATCAGCTGTGTCCGCTGCTCTGACAGAAGATTCAGAGGGAGGTCTGCAAAGTTACCATCAGACCGTATGAGAATAGGGGCTAGAATGTTGACTTACAGCTCAAAGAAACCTCCTCTCCGGCTTCAATATCCCTGTACGCCACCGCCTCAACCACCAGCGTCGTAGGCGAGTATCTCACGAACGCACTACCAAAGTCAGCAACCGCCCATCTTGTACCCCTCCACCCACAGCCTGAGGTTCACCCACCTTGGCCTACAGGCATGATTAATCCTCTACCAACAGTGAGCATCATTCCCTCCCCCCCCTCCTCTTTCATCCCCCCAAACAAAGAATAAAAGGAAAAACCAACCGCAATATCCGCATACAACCCCGTATGATCCACCTCCGCCACCGTAATATGAAACACATTCGTCCTCAACACATCCTCCACCACATAGCCCTCCCCCTTCCTCGCCAGCCCCAGCAACGCCTGCCCGCGTCGGCAACCGCCTGCTCGCATGCGACAGCCCTTCGTACACGTCCCTAACCCTCCAATACCGCTGCTCCGTGATCCGTATCAGAATCAGCGCGTTACTCCCTCAAGGTACAAGTTACTTCTAGATAGCCTACTATAGATCGGTGCGTGTACCGCTTATACCTTGCGTTATTGACGGCAGCGGGCATCTATTGGCTGATTGTTGAGATGGTGCTTGTACATCCAGATTGCCACCTCCTTTTCATGATGCGCATAGTGCGCACACGCATTGAAGATATGCATCTCGCTTGTCTGCGCGTCCGTCCCGATGTTGGATAGTGATGGGACGCTTCTGCTGTAACAATGGTCAGTTAATAATATAATAAGATGTCACCTGAGAAGGGTCGGTGAACTGTTCGCTCCGATTTGAGAGGAATGGTGGGTTTAAATGTGCGCGTAGTGATTTTGTACGACTCCAACCCAAGATCGACAATGACGTTGGTCCTGGGCTAAGAGATATCCTATGGGCGTACTGCGCTCCAAGATCGCTGCAGGTCGGGAATTTCTTTGCCGACACACTAGGTAGTCTCTCGCTATAGCTCAGGCCCTCCCCCCCGTACCCCATTTGTCTTTGTATAACCTAAGTGGCCTTACTCGGATACCAGGGCATACCGGAGCACAACCTCGGTCCTGGGCGGGTCCCCACTCATGCTCATTATCCCATTGAAATAGGTGAGACTACCGACGGGGTAGAGACGGCCGCCAATCTTCCACAATGTGACGGTCGGGACTGGATTTGCCATTGATTAGTTGAGAATGACCGTGACCAAGTAGGTGTCAGGGCATGAGAAACGTACGGGTTCCGTCGGTGGCGATCCACTGCCAGCTGATCATTCTGGTTTCCGTATTGATGATCCACTACACGTGTCCGATTGTGTGAGTCTTGTGATAATAACCCACAAAAAGGGAAAAAGAGGGGAGGCGCCTTACAATGTCTGTCTCATGCCTATTGGGGCCCGTGACAACAGGAAGCGAGCCGGGCGGTGCTGCACAGTGCATTAGACTTGAATCCTGAGTATTTCGAGATGTTACTCGTGTTTCGCGAAAGGGGCAACTTACTTCCCACACCCGTGGACAGCGAGCCACTATTTCCACCTAACGTTAGCACGACAGACTATAACAACAATAACAATAACGAAAGTGAGGATAAAAGAGAGACCGAGACGCACTATCTATCCGCCAAATCGACAATGTCTGACGGGTGGTTGTCCTTGAAAAAAGAAAGGGACGGCGGGTCCACACCGCCCTCGTAATCAATGCGCATTTGCGAGGCCGTCGCCGCGCCAGGGGGCAGGGTAAAGTTGAACGTGGAACCCTGAGACTGCTGGTCGGGGGATGTGACAGCCGGGCCGTTACTGTAGTAGAGCCACCCCTGCGAGGCGCCGTTGTCTTTGTGGAGCACCTGGATCTTGACACGGAGCTTGACGGGGGCCGGCGTGGCTGTCACAGTGACGACGGCTATCTCTTTCGTCGTCGTGCTCGTCGTAGTCTCGGTCACGGTGGCAGAATCGGTGATGGTGACGGCCTCGGCAGTGGCCGTGTCAGTGGTAACGGCCTGCGAGATGCTGAGGCATGCGCAGGCCGACGAGACGCGCCGCGCGGGGTGTGTGGTGGGCAACCACTCGGGGTAGGCGACGGATCGAGGTTTAACATGTCGTCGGAAAGGCATTACTGTCGAGATCGAAACCGCGGGTACCGTGACGGTGATGGTTTCATCGTAATCGGTGGAGATTCCGGTGATAAGACTGGTCTCGGTCACGGTCGCTACGCTGTCTCACAACACCGGGTAGTTAGCATGACTGCCTGATGGCACCGATCTAGACGTTTCACTAACACGGTAGGCGTGACAGTGGCGCTGACCGTGGAGACAGCAAGGCCAAGAAAGTCGCTGCAGAAGGGGACGGCTGCATCATTGTCGGAACCGAGGAGAGCAATCAGGGGATCTTCGGGAGAGCAAGCAGGGGCGCATCGGGCCGCCGCACCGGAAAAGAAGGCGGCCACCTGCAGCAGAAGCACACGGCTTGTCGTGGCCGAGAACATGTTGAACGAGTGACAGAAAGCAAAACACCACAAACGAATGTCAGCGCAAGATGCTGAGGAGGGGAAAAGTAAAATTTCTTCAAGAACCGCAAAAGGGAAATCATTTCCATCTTCAATCTTTCGCGTGCAAATCCCGGACCCAAGACCGTGGTCTAGCCACCCCCAAAGTGGAAATCCATTCAATAGTGTCGACTAGCCTTCCTGAATTCAGCCCTGGACCGCTGCTTTGGTCAGCTGAAAATAAGGATCCCCTGTGGGACGCCACCCCGTGATCGTGGGGCTTGGCAGCTTCCGCGCGGCAAGGTCTTCTCCGAATCTCATTAGAGGGGGAAAAATCCCACTAAACAGTCAGCATCTTCAAACCAGTACTTTCACAGCCTCATTACAGACGCCTTTTACTTACGAAATAAGTTTCCTAGTTGGTTTAACGGTACTGGAGTTGAAGGAGGGGTCTAAAATAGCTGCCGGTTAGGGGCGCCACTTGGCCCGACCCGGCCCGACGTAGCCCCGCACGGAGGGTAGTGCGCAGAGCCGTGTGTACCGTGCCAAGGGTGGCTTGGCATGCCCAATCAAGGAACGCTCGCAGGCTGCAGAGTGCTCGCGCCTGCGAGCACTCCAGACCCTGCGAGCAGGATACAAGTTACCTCAAGAAAAGCTTAGTATAGATACCATCATCGTAGCCACGATGAAATGAAGGACCCGAGACTCCTCACGCAAGCAACACACTGTTCCATTGCGCTCTACTGTTCAGCTTACCCTGTGCATTATAGAGCGGCGGCTCACAACAACAAGTGTATCCCCTATCCCTTTGTGTGACAAGGGACAACCGCAAGCGCTGTGGTTGTAGCTTGGAACGAAATGTGGCTCTGTGGGCGCTGAACAATACGAAACCTTCCTGGCCATTGTGGCCTGATACTGCTCAATTGGCGCAAATCAAGGTTCGTAGAGCTGAACCTTGATAAGCCCTTTCCGGAGTCATTGAGATTCGGTAAGCCGTGGTGTCAATCAGGGTGTCAGCGGCGTTCCGCGTGTGACACTTTAAGAGTGCTTGCCTCTTCGATTACCTTCTGTCACCTGGATCGGTGCCTGCCTTTCGCCCCTCGCGTGACGCACCCTGGCGACCTGTTGACCTATCATTGGAGTAAGGCCTAGTGGACTGCGCTGATAAGAGGGCTGCCAAGGTGGTGACGTAAAGGAGTAGCAGGCTGTAACAAAACATAGTGTTTCTCCTAAACGGTATATAATTGTAAATAGCCTAACTTAATGGAAAAGGGGAGCCCTTAACTCTTTATACACCCCACCTTTACACGTAGTGAATTTCCAAACGCGACTGGCCGTGTTTGCCCTGACAGCTAAGAGACGCAGTGTTTAAGACACGGGAGCGGCGGGCGGCCAAGACGCACTTGTAGTAAGCTATGATCTAGTTACTTATTATTAACGTCACACTCAGGCCATCAGCTCTTCCCTATAGTTATTATAATACGTGTAATACACGTTACTTAACTATCACTAAGAGGATCTCCATATAGTCTTACCGTTAGAAGCGCGGCACTCTTGGTTGTAACGGTGTGATTATATTGCTTTTGTGGCTCTCTGGCGAATCCAGAGAGACTACTATTATAGTTGTGAATAGTGGCAACTGGTGTGCAATTGTAGTCTACACCAGCTGAACTGCGTCAGTTCAGTTCCCCTGAGCTCCTTTTAGCTCGGATGCCCACACTAGAGCTCAGTTGAGCTGAGCTCCATTCAGCTCTGTTATCCACACCTCCACGGTTTTCTGGCCTCCGGCCAGAAACCCTTTCTTTCTAACACCTCTCTTCCCACTCCATTCCCAGTGATAGCACTTTCCTTAGCTCGTTGCTTTTATAACGCAGTGCCTGTACTAGATACTTTAATAGAGCGCATACAATTCGAAGTTCCAATTGACCCGTAACGGTGAGTTCTCGGATGGAAAAAAAGAAAACGGCAGTTACGTGGCCACGAAAGCGACCGTTACGTGTAGGGGGGCCGGTGTCCCAAAATTGGGCCGAGGGGCTTCTCAGCGAGGAAGACATGGACAGATCGCAGACTTGGATGCTTTAGGCCTGTCGTCACGGTTGGAAATATGCAAAGCGTTCCGGGAGCCGAGGGAATGCACTGCGGGAGCCAGCCTCGGCTGGCGCGCTTCAGAGGGGAAGAGGACAAGATACTTTCTGCTTCCGGCGACGACATTTGGCGCAGGACTATTTTGCGGGGGAACATCTTGAGGACGGCACTCCTGAAGGTTGCATAGTAATTCAAGAGGCAGCGCAGAGAGTTGTGGTTGAGGGATCGGGTACAATAGCGGGGAGCGCCTCGCTTTTGGAGGGCGGGATTCTATGCTCCCGTGTTTGACGCAACCTGCAGTGAGCTGATACTAAGTTCTAGATCGTTGGGAAGAGTGACGGCCACCTGGGGATTGTGTTATGCCGATTCGAAGAGCGATTTGATGACATGTCTGCTGTCTGCTGTCTGATTCGTCAATTCCCGATGGCAGTCCCGCTCGGGCTCGTCTCCCTGCCGACTGCTTTTTCTATCGTTAATTTGTGCAAACAATAACTAGCATTCTGAGCGAGTTTCATATATAAGACAGCCGTTCTTGGTCTCCAAAGGCCAACCGTTCAATACCAACACCTTTCCACGACTTTCGAGTATTTTGCTTCCAGCTCCTTCAGCCATTCCATGAAGGTCAACCCCTCCGTTGTGACAAAACCCACCGGAATGCTACTCCATTCTCCACGGGGGAACTGCAGGTATCGGTGCTGCCCGCAGCTGAGCAGTGTCGCCGTCTTGAGTAACGACTCAGGGGGGTTGAGCCGGCACTTGGAGCAGAGAATGAGCCGGTAGCATGTCTCGCATATGAAGAGGTAGTCTGTGGAGGCCCGGCATGCCCCACAGGCCATCATATATTCACCCACGGCTCCAAAGTGCGGCCGCGGTGAGACCTTTGAGCGCTCATCAGCGTACGTTTCGAGGGCAATCTGAGCGGAGATCTTGTCGCCGTGCCGAGATAGTATCATGGCCAATATGAAGGCGACATCCGGCCACGTCTTGGTGCCTAACGACAAGAGAAGGCGCAGGCAGGTGAGCATCAACTTCGCTCTATATCTGCGTTTCCCCTTCTCGTCGTGGGCGGGTGATGGCGCACTGTCCCGACTCTGCGATGCCAGCATCAGAGATAACTCTCTGGCGTAGTTGTGGGTGTCATGTAAGGCCTCGAGCACGTTCTGGCCGAAAAAGTTGCAGTCGTCGGCACACATTCCGGACTGTCTGAGCAAGAGCAGCAAGCTAGGCCCCACCCACCTCCCCACCTTTTATTCCAACCTCAGGGGTGCTCCCCGAAAGTCACCAAGGCCTACAATGTGGTGTTGTAAAACCGCTCCCGACGCACAAGTGCTTCTCTCCATGCCAGCCCACCAATGCTATTGCTTCAAACCCCAAATACTTCCCCGACGACGCACCGACCGATGTGAGCGGCTGAAATGCATGTAACTTCTTGCCAAGTATCACTGGTCTTCGCCCGCAAGGTGATTTGTCAAATCCCTCCCTATGGCCGTCATACCAGGACTGGGCGTATATGTGGCGTTGCATGTGGCTGGGAGTTCTAGGGGTTTTGGTTGGGGAATGCAGGACTCGATGCGGGGACTGGATGTAGAGACTCGGAAAATTTCCTATCCTGGACAAGGCTGCCTGTCTGTGTGGGCCTTTTGATAGGGTGCTGGCGCCGTTTGTGCCACCACACGAAACCGAAAAACGACCCAATTATGTTGACTTCCGGAACTGGCTAGTTCGCATAGGGATGGGAGCATGTGTTCTAGAAGACCCAGGTGACAAATGAGTGGTGAAGGTTTTTTGTCTGGGTATGACTCTGGAAATTCTCTCGGTGGGGTTGTTGATAATGGGCGATAACTTGTGGTCCTCTGGCCAGAAGTATCTCAACAAAGCTCAGACTCCTCGTCTCTGACCTAACGCCCCACACCCCCAACCCACCAATCACATCGCCCCACCAACATGCACATCCAAAGGGTCTGAGTCCAATCTGCGCGATTTCGCGACTCGGGTCATCAAATCCACCAAACCACCAACTTGTCGGAAACGCTGCACTTTGGAATCGCTGCAATCGCTGCACTTCTGGTTCCTCACGCTAGCAATACATTGTTCCATTGAGATCTATCGTTTGAAACCTCTGGATCTACGATCTGCTTGAAAGAGTGTTCACAACAAGAGAGTTGTGTAGCCTTCATTCAGTCATGTTCCCTAACGTTTTTGGGAGTCCTTCCCTACGAACTGTCTTTGCCAGGATCGCTACGGTGTCCCTGAAGCAGGCCGTGACAATGGATTAAGAGTGGGTAAAGCGACCCGCTTGTTATATAGATCGGCTCACAGTAAAACTCATAACGTGTGATAACTTCAGGGGGGCATGATTACATCAATATCGCTATATTAATTCGTTTCTTTCCACCTGCTCGTTACTCCCGCCCCACCCCATCAAGTTGGGAACCCCCAGCACACACACGCATAAAAAGAAAAAAAAAGGGAAAAATCCCCAGCCAGTAGAGTATCAATACTTCCAACACCTTCCAGCGGCTTGCTTGAAACATGCAACCTCTAAAAAAAACACATGTCAGTCAGTCAAGTTGAAGACAAAGAAGGACCTGACAAACCTTTTTCTATGTTGTTTTGTTGCAGGAGAAACCGAGCGTTTGCTAGTTGATACGACCTGAGCAAACCCTCCAATCGCTGTGTCTGGCCGCCACGGCTTAAGTTCAGCAGCGTGAGTTCCAAGGGTATGGTGGGCACGTCACGCTCCTGACAGTTCGCACCCTCCCATGGAGTCTTGTCACATGCACCTGGCTTGCCAAGACAGGTGCAAGTTCTGTTCACCCATTGAATGGCAAAGCCTTTGAAGTTATCACCTTGATTGTAGTCGACACCTATGTTCCTAGGCGGAAGGTACCTGAACTGC
>Ga0247780_1000655_pt1 | contig 30043 bp, 36 predicted proteins | sample UWRJL079202R5_FD_179927 | JGI IMG/M metagenome (GOLD analysis project Ga0247780, IMG submission 179927) | Plant litter microbial communities from Arlington Agricultural Research Station in Wisconsin, United States - UWRJ-L079-202R-5 | ecosystem: Environmental > Terrestrial > Plant litter >... | reverse complement strand
GGGGCCGGGGGGGCGGAAGTCGATGGTCCAGAGGAGGTAGACCGCGGGAGAGGTGGCGGAGGGGGGGTTTCCAGAGATGAGGACGAAGAGGTCGGGGGTTGTAGAGCTTTCGGCGATGCCGAGGAGGTAGGTTGTGTTGGGGAAGGTGTGGATTGGGATTGGGGTGGGGGAGGAGGAGGAGGGGGAGGGGATGGAATAGAGGGTGGCGTTGGAGGTGGACGAGATTTGGGTGAGCAGGAGGTCGCCGTTGGAACGGACGGCGATGTTTTCGATCCAGGAGGGGAAGGGGAATGAGGTGATGAGGCGGTGGGGGAGCGGCGGTTTGAGAGCCTGGACGGCGGATATGGTTGTTAAGATGATGGTGGTAAGGAGTTTGGGTATCATTGTGTCAATGAAAGGGGTTTTGTTGGGCGGGTAGGCGTGTGCATCAAAGCGAGAGTGAGTGATGTTGGATCTGAAGGGTCCTGGGGTTCTGGGAAGGTCTTGGCGGGGGTTTATAGCCATTTTGGGAGCCCTGTGAGGGCGAGGAAAAATACATGGAATTGCGCCGCGGTTCGGGTACCTGAGTGCAATTTGCGGGCTGGGCGGTGCCGTCAGCCGATGACTCGTCGGCGAATATCGCGGCGAGGCCTAAAGCGGATATACATTTGTCTCAGCAGCTCGGACTCGTGTTCGCGATGTAACGCCCCTGCCCTTCCCACCCAGGCAATCACACCCACCCTCTCCCCACCAACCCCCCATCGCTCTAGGTCCCTGCCGCCCGGAACTGTGCTGACGCTTGGAGTTTGCGCCCAGCTCCGTTCTCCAGTTCTCGTCCCTTGTGCCAATTTTTGGAACGCTCGCGCTGGGCGATGATGGAAAGGCCATTCGAACTCTTATGAGGCCGGCCCCGCGACAGGGTAGAGCCCACGGACATTGACGAGGAAGGGTCCGTGGGATCCGTGGACACTGGTTATCCATCGTCTAATCGAGGACATTGAGGAAGCCGAAACTGAAGTCGAGTCTACAGCCGCTGCAGGAACCAATTCCTCCTAAGGAGGCTCCTTGGTGATTCATATGTTTATGGAAGGCGCGCGCGAAGGTTATCTGCCATCGAAATATGAACCAGAGCTAGATTATCCATCCCATAGGCGCGTTGCCAATTGAGCAATAGAATCTCACAATAGCACGCGTTCCTGCCTTCCCTTCCTTCCCTATTCGATATCGCGTTCTCGCTCCTCTCTTTTCTCATCACCTCGCAATCTCCCACCAACGTCTTTTCCACGACCCAAGCATCAAGTTGACTTCTCATCCAGACTTCAACACCACCAGTTCACGGTATCCCTCAGACACAATCAATCATTCATTTCACCATCACCAGAAAGGACCGCCCACCATGCCTCCCGTCGACCTACTCGCCGCCACCCAGCCCGGCTCCAACCTCCAGGTCATTCTCAGTAGCGCTCTCGACATGACCGACGAGCAAAAGATCATATGCGACGATATTTTACACGCATTGTCGCAGGCGAATGGAGCTCCCCTTCTGGGAACTGAAGCGGACCGTGAGGACAAGCGAAAGAAGCTCTGGACCCTCGTTTTTGAGAACTGGAACACAAACTCATATTTCCATCATCCTGGCACCATCCCTATGAAGCGCTTACAGCATAGTGCTATCGTTGTGGGAACGTTCACACAAGACCACCCGCCCTCTGCCGAGGCACAGAAGGCCGCCAACAGGAAGAGTTCCGCAGACACCGTCGTGATACCGACAACTCCGCCGGTCAGAAGAGCTGGTCAGCCGGTTTATATTCGCCCAAACGTCAAGATGCACGAGTTCTCAGTCGTCTGGCAGCTGACTGATGGCCGTGGCCGCATTATTCAGCCAGAGTACTTCACCTATCATCCCGGTATCACACCCGAGAGCGCCCGAGCGGACAGTATGGTCCATTGGGACCGCAACGAAGCGATTCGTGTTTGCGGCTTCAATCGCCTTCTCGCTGTGTATTGGGCCCGCCGCCGCCTGCTTCGTCACGCGCAGCAATTCCCGCTGCGTGTCAGGCCCTCTCTGACCCCAAACGACAGCACGGCCCGGCCAGTCTTCGATGAATCAGTGCTCAAGGAGGAAGATTTGGGCGAGCTTGTGAAGTTGAGGACATGCAAGTCCATGATGGAAGCGTACGGTCAGCTCGCGGTGCGTGCAGCCCAGGTCGCTGGCACGGCTGGTATCGGAACGTTCTTGATTTAGGGGGGTACACTCTAGGTATGTTCATCTTCGCACTTGACGCGGAATCTAGTGCTAACATTACACAGGTGGACGATGAATTTGGGGCGGACATTTTTCTGCAAGCTTTGCGTTTCCTTGATAATAAACAATCTCAACTTACAAAATGGAAGAACCCTAAACGTTGAGGGATTCGGGGTTTAAACTTGCTTCGCGACCGCTTGTGTGACACCACCCGCTTATTTCGATCACTGACCTGCATGTCTTGGAGAAAACTCCCCTGTTGCTAACTAACTGACACTGAATCGCCAGATAATTCCCTAAATGTGAGTAACGTCTGCGAATGTAATCCTCCTGCGGGCTGCCAAGACCCGTCTGTCTGTGCTTCCCAGCTGTTTCAACAAACCGGACGTATCAGTCAAGAGGGTTCTAAACAGCATACTATTTCAGGTTTCGGCCGAAGAAAACGATCAAAGATGACATGCCCCCACGCAAATTCCTCGCCTGTCCTTTCAGGTACCTGAGCGCAATTTGCAGGCTGGCTGGTGCCGTAGGCCGATGACTCGTCGGAGAATATCGCAGCGAGGCCAAAAACGGATGTGCATCGCCGCATATCCTGCCGCCTGAATCCGCCTAGCGGGCTGGATGGGAACAGCAGCTTCAACACGCGAGAAAGTATGCCCTTTGCCGATCAATCATTGAAACTGAAGGGGTAAATAGGTTGAAAGGATAGTATTTCCTATTTCGACTTTTCTTGTCGGAGTTCTTGGCAGTGAGCTGGATGCAGGAGAGAGGAGGGCCTGTCTCGTCTCTTCCCAATCTGTCTGCTGGTTTCATTGGCCGGCCCAAACGCGCAGCTGTGCTTTTGAACCCCTGGTGCCTAGGGCTGCTCTCCCGCTCACCAAGCTGTCGCGCGTAATGTCTACCGCTTGTTCAACGCTATGAACGATTGCGAGAGCAGCATCGACCCGAACGGAACAAAGCCATCACGATGCCCCCGGCGAAATCAAACAAAGTCATCACGCTGCCCTCGGCGGAATCAAACGTGCGCGTGTGGCGCAAGAGGCGCATGAGGAACGCGACGGGTGATGATGCCTATAGCCGTTCGGCAGCAAAAGTCATCGAACGAGCACAAAAGGCCTTGCTCCGGGGTGCTGATCGAGTTGACGACGGGGTTAGCCAGGAGCCGAGCCTGAGTGTTCCTCCGCCCTATAGCCAATCCCTCACAGATCTCCAGATCCAGGACGAGGAGGTCAGTCGCTCGCTCATATTTCGCCCTTTCGTCGACCAAAAGAGCGGTGCCTGGGTGTTTGATGGTGTGGACAAGGGACAGGAAGGCCAGTGGTTATCTCACCTTTCAGGCCCAATCCCACAGCCCTCTGAAGACCAGGTAGGCCCGATTGCTCCGAGAGCGTGCCAGAATGCCCATATCGAGATACTAAGGATAACAGGGTGCCGATGGCTCAAGTGCACCTGTGGACGATGTGCCCGAATACGTACGAGGCCCTTTCACAGACTCTGGGTATGCCTCAGCGATGGGCCCCATCGTCACGGCCCAAGAGCCTCTTCCTGTCTCAACAAGCGAAGACCAGGGGAATGAAGGAGACGATGCGACAGTATATACTGGGGGATCCTCAATTGGAGGTTTGCCGAAGCAGAGCCATGTGCAAGAGCTGGCAAATGAGATATACCAACAGCTCCAACTGGAGGAGCACAGTGAGCAGTGGGAGGCCATTTCAGCGCACACCCCGACACTCATCAAGGCATTTGCTATCAGGGTCGGCAGCTTCTTCGGCACTGCGGCGGGTAGGAGGGCTATGCGCTTTCTCCATAAGCATTCCAGGTAAGCCATTCAGAGTTGCTCTCTCTTGTACGAAGGCTTCGGCGGAAAGAATGGGCCGTCACAATCAGTGGGAAATATGCCTGTTCACTCGCACGGTAGGCTGTCGGGTTTGACGCTATACGCCGTAGCGGATTCTCGATAGGCCTTAGCGGACACTCAGGAGGCCTTCTCAGACTCTCATATTCCCCCATTTCAATATCATTTAGGCCTCTCGCGATCCCGACAATGATGACTCTTACTGAGTAAAACACAGGGATATTATAAACGCGATCGACCTTCTGTTGGTATCGGACGACGATCAGCCCAAATCTCCTGGCCCCGAAAACATGTCCTTGGCCGAGAAGATGGCGCTCTGGGCCGATAAGGAGGACGTTCATCACGACGAGGCGGAGCACGCCGACTTGTTTGACGGGGTTGCCGTGGACGGAGATGATGGTCTTACCATGCCAGAGTTGCTGAGTTACAGAAATGTTCTTCTTGGCAGTCCGCCATATGAGTGGCTGATGTCGACTCTCAGGCGAGAGCTGCTAACATCAACTACCAGGACCCCTGACGCAAAGATCAGGAACCAAATCCTGAGAATGCTTCCCTGCGGTGAAATCAGTCGCCACCATTTGCCAAAGGTTTACAACATGACGTTTGGGCTCCCTTGGGATATCTTTACGGACTTCTGGAATTCAGTTGGACCGGGGGGCTTAAAAGCCGCCACAGTGTTCCTTGATGGCGACTACGGGTTCAGCCAACAGACAAACATCTTGTGCTACACACAAGAAAGATGGCCGTTCAACGGAGAGCACCTCCTGTCCGTTCTCGATGATCTCCACACAAGCAGTCTTCCTTTGAAAAGAAGTTCCCGAACTTCTGTCGCCGGTACGTATCAGCGTGGGATCGAGTTTGAGAAGTCGAGTAAACTGATACCTTCTCTGTCTCCAGACAAGACCAGACTGTCGGCTCTTGTGCAAGATCAAACCCTGCGGGTGGCAGTGAACGGCCTGTCGTGTTCTGTTGCAGAGTGTGCTGAGCAGCTGGCATGGTTGGTCATAGCCCTACACCACTCGCCTATCAACGACGTTGAGCCTCGGGTACCATACCTTGTTGGAGACGAGATTATGGAGGCTGCGGAACAGTCAGCTGGCGCGGTCGCAATACACTTCAGGATGGGAGATCATGTTACGTCGACATCGGAGGTTCCGCGGACGAAGATGAAGCCCCTGCAGCGGTACAGAGAGCCTGAAACTCACAGGGATGATTCAGATGGGGCGAGCTCAGCGCTGACTGCCGAGGGAAGCAGTTCGCTTGGAGGCCTAGGAGAGGACTCGCGTAGATCTCTGGAGTCCATGGCAACAACCATTTCAGCGAGGGAGTCCTTGGACTCTGATATGCTGTCAATATCGGACCGCTCTGATCACATCAACCCGTTTGGACAGGAGCCAGGAAAGTCTGCATGTTTGAACGAGATCCTCCATCGCTTGTTGGAAGATTGGCGATGGATGAAGAGCTGCCAACCCTCTTCTGAGAAGAGTAGCCAACCTTCTAGCGCGCACCAGACGGAAAGCTCAGCCACACAACCTTTGTCGAGTCAGCCAGGATCAAGCCAGAAGCGCTCACTCCCGGACGAGGATGATGACCAATTTGACGACGGGGATAACGGGTCTCGTCTGAAGAAAAGGGTCAAGGACGACACACCCCCACGCAAGTTCCTCGCCTGTCCATTCTGGAAGAAGAACCCTCGAGCACACAGAGATTGTTTCACATACAAGCTGTCACGTATAAAAGACGTGAAGCAGCACCTCGCCAGACAGCACACACCGATCCACTGTGAAAGGTGCCTGAAGGTCTTCGAGGACCGGCGCAGCAAAAGCAGCCACTTTGAATCCGATGAACCATGTGTTCGTGGACAGCATGGAGAGCTGGACGGTGTCACCAACGAACAGAACGAAGACCTACGCAGAAAGTCGAAGCGCGGACAGACCGAGGCGGAACAGTGGTATGCTATCTGGCACATCCTCTTTCCCAGCCTCTCGCGGCCCGATTCGCCATACATGGACTTTGAGCATTCGCAAGAGTTTTCAGAGTGGGAGGAGTTCTGCCAGCGACGTGGCTCTGCCGTCGTGGCGGAGGAGTTGAATCGCCACCTCTTAAGTCACAATGGATCTTCGCCCGATTGGCTGCCCGAGTTGCTTCGTATTGCACAGAGTGGATTTCGTGCGGCGTTCGAGGAGTTTCGGTCACATTCTGGCAGGTTGCCGTCTGCGTCGGCGCCATCGTCTGAGACTTATGACGCGGTAGGGGGCTGGTTGGGGACGGAGGAGCTTCAGGGTCTAGTGGAAGAACATGAGGGAGCATCGTCTCCTTTTGCGCCTGGGCGTTTGGGGAGGGTAGATGAGAACGGTGCGCTGATCCGTCCTGCTGAGCAGGATTCGGTGGAGCTGCAGCATTTTGGGGAGTGGCTTGACTGGGGGGATCCGCTGGTATAACCGGGTAGAAATACAATACAGCCCCTGTTTTCTTGTTAGCTCGGTTCTTGCCAAGGCTTGGCATCGCCAAATGCCGACTTTCCACGCTTTACGAGCAAAAATATCACTGCAAGAAGAAGACGGAGAACGAGATAACTTCCAGTCATTTAAATTTCATCCTTTTTGGCTTGAGATAGCTTTCCTGGTTGTAAACTGGTGAGTTTTCGATTTTTGGCCGAGCCCCTGTCCAAAGAACCGCACTAACAATAGAACTGGGGTTGTACTGTTCGCTCCCTCCTGTGTTATAAACAAATCCATTTACAGAAATCACTGCATTTTTAGCGTCTACTGAAGCAATGGCTCGGTTACCTTACATAAGCGTTCCGCCCACTCTGGGATGCCAAGCCCGACGTCACGGACGCGGGGTCCAAAACTTTTGCCTCGGGGTCATGTACCCCACCTTGAGGTTGTCTATCCTCACTTCAACGCGCTCCGAGTTGAACGGATTGTCCACTCAGTATGGGTAGCCATGATCTGAGCGCGCCGCCTGCGCTCTCGACACCCGCGGATCATCTCTTCGAACACGTTGAACCCGAAGTGCCCGACGCCGAGAACGAATCGCAAGCGCGCAATCTCTCCGATGCCGAGCTTCGCGACATCTACGAAATCGCCCGAACAGCGCACGCAATTCGAGATGGAGGACGGAAAAGAATAGGGCTGCAGTTTCCAGACTCCATGCTTGGAGATGCGCCATGGGCCGTCGGGGCTTTAAACGCTGAGCTCGCTGCTCTCTCTGCTGCGGAGCAGCTGGCAAAAACACCAACCGATGGCAACGGGGCAGATGCGCCGCAGGCGAACAGCCCTCGAGGCGCACCGAATGTGCCCGAACGGATATACATCCTCGCCGATACATCCTACAGCGCGTGCTGCGTCGATGAGATCGCTGCCGAACATGCCGATGCCGACGTCGTCGTACACTACGGTCGCTCATGCCTGTCCCCAACGTCTCGTCTACCGGTGATCTACGTCTTCACCCAACACAAGCTCGACCATGACTCGACAATCGCTGCCTTCGAGAAAGAGTTTCCAGACAAGGAGTCCAAAATTGTGCTGATGGCGGACGTCACCTTCCAAGACCACGTCCAAGCGTTGGCGAAAGAGCTGGGAGATCGCGGATATTCGGCGATGCTCTCGACGGAGATCGTCCACGACCCGGCGGGAAGGATACCAAACAGAAAGATTGTCTCCCTAGCAGGAGAACCTCCGATAGATCTCGATCTCAAGGAATACTCAATCTTCCACATCTCCAGCCCTCCAACCGCGCTTCTCCTCGCCCTCTCATCGCGCGTCAAGTCCCTTTACATCCACGCAACGTCTACCTCATCTCCCGAACCTACCTCGACACAGCGTCTCCTCGGCCGCCGATACGCCCGCCTCCTCTCGCTTGCCTCGGCCGGTATTATCGGCGTCCTGGTCAACACGCTCTCCGTATCCAACTACCTGGCCTCGATCGACAACATCCGGAAACAAATTTCTGCTGCTGGAAAGAAGAGTTACACGGTTGTGGTTGGGAAGCTCAACCCGGCCAAGCTGGCTAACTTTGCCGAGGTAGATGGCTGGGTTGTTGTCGGCTGCTGGGAGAGCTCCCTGGTCGAGGACGACGCAGGTTACTACCGACCTGTGATCACCCCGTTCGAGCTCGAGGTTGCGCTAGCCGGTGATGACAGCAGGACGTGGACAGGAGAGTGGTGGGGAGGCATCGAGGGTGTGAAGGCAGTGGCCTCGGCCTCGGAGAAGAAGGCAGATCAGGAGACGGGAGGTGGGGTTGAGGTTGGCGAGGATGACGATGACGAGGAGGAGTCTGCGCCGCCAGAGTTCGATCTGAGGACAGGGAGACTCATCAGTCACAGCCGACCGATGAGAACCGTTGAGAGGACGGCGAAAAAGGAGTCTAGTGAGAGCGCCACGGGGACGAATGGCCCACCAGCCTCTAGTGCATTGGCCTTGAGGGGAAAGGCAGAGCTCGCGAGCGTCAACGGTGTGGTGAGCCCCGGCGCCGAGTTTCTGCGGTCGCAAAGGACTTGGCAGGGCTTGGGGGGCGATTATACGACTGAAGAGAGTGCGGCAATCGAGGAAGGGAGAAGCGGAGTCGCAAGGGGATACACAGTCGGTGCGGACGAGAGGAGGTAGCATCCTGACAGCAACGAACAGTGAACAACCAAACTTCAAGTTCTCGAAATTGACCCGCCATGCATGCCGCAACTCGCTCGGTGTGGGCAGAAATCGGCCCTCTTCGCCGGGATGCGAGTGATTGGACGCTTGAATGGCCAAGGTGAGCTATCGCTGAGTCGGCATAACTAGCTGCAGAAACATGGCCCACTGAGTGGCCGGAACGACTTGCAGGGTGCTTCATTTCTCTGACCTTGCATTTGGGCTCGGCTGGGTGTTGGTTCACCTGCGCCCTATATCTGCTTCCTGTGAGAAAGCCAGTAGACTCTGTACTTTCACCCCTCAGTATTATTACCAGCGAGGTCAACACCATGTCAACCAACATGACGGCCAGCCCTGTCCCCCATACGGTCACAGAGGCATTGCCTTTTCCCAGCACTCCATCGTTGGGCGCCCAAGAAAGCGGAGTTAATCGATCGCCATCCCCGACCGTCCCTCCTGGAAGCCGCCGCCGCCGCGCCGCTGCATCCTGGCTCAGCCGCCTCTACAGCGTCCGCAATGCTGGTGAAAGCGGCAGGCGCGGCTTCCACCCCTTCTTCTTCGTGGTCATCATATTTCGCTCGGAGGGGCACATACGTCGCGCCGTTAACCTACTGTGGCCCACCGTCCCTGCCGCTGTCGTCCTGCGCTACACGAGACCCGAAAGTCACCTGGCAATTTTTGTGCTTGCATACTTGGCGATGGTGCCGTGCGCGAGCATGCTGGCCTTTGCGGGCGGGCAGTTGGCCAGGAAGCTGCCGCATGTACTTGGTGTTGTGGGTGTTATTATGTGAGTTTTGGCAACTCGCCTTGGTCAGTCGGGCCAAAGATACCCTACCAACATACTTGCCTGTGCATTGTGGGTTAGTAAAGGACTGACAACCTGTTCAGGTTGGATTCCTCGACCGAGGTAATTTTGCTTCTGGTGCTGATCTCTAGCAGCGGGAAGAATGGGGTGGACAACATCCCGGTGATCAAGGCGGCGATTCTAGGCTCGATGCTGGCAACCATGCTGCTGTGTTTGGGGCTGTGCTTTCTTGTCGCAGGTCTCAAAAGGCAGGAGAGTGCATTCAGTAAAACTGTGAGCGAGACGGGGAGTGCTCTGCTATTTATTGCGTGAGTGTTTCACCCTGAGGCCTAGTGGTGTTTCTTGACATGGGGTTTAACACTACGGATCCGTATCGACACAGGGCATTCGGACTCGCGGTGCCAACAGCCTTTGGTCTTTCCCTCAGCGGGAAGCTGGAGGAGGCTGATCTCCAGTCAAGAACCCTTACGATATCTCGCGGCATGGCCATTCTGCTCGTGGTATCTTATCTCGCCTTTATCCTCTTCCAGCTACGGACCCATCAAGGGATTTACGACGCCATTTTCGTCGAGGATGAATATCGTGACGAGAACCGACCTGTAGCGTTGAGGATGCGTCGTCTAACTGCGACTGAAGTCGCTGTCGCCCTGGTCATTTCGATTGGGCTGATCATCCTGATATCTTTTATTCTAGACGACCAAATATCATATCTGGTCCTAGAACGACATGTTTCCGAGGCATTCGTTGGTCTCTTCCTAGTCCCTATCGTCGAGAAGACCGCGGAGCACCTTGGGACCATCAGCGAGGCGAACAACAACCAAATGTCCATCGCGCTCTCACACGTCCTTGGCGGCACCATCCAAACTGCCTTGTTAAGCGGCCCGCTGATTGTGCTGGTTGGATGGGGTATTGATAAGCCGATGGGTCTGGATTTCAACTTGTTCGATATGGTTGTACTCATGCTTGCGGTGCTGGCGGTGGGGAACTTCCTGCGAGATCAGACGAGCACGTACCTTCAGGGGGTGCTGTCCATTATTCTCTATGTTGCTATTGGCGTGGCGGCTCTGTACTATCCAAACTTGGGGCGTGGGTGATGGGAGATATTTTTAGGATAACCATCTCCACTGGTTATCGGCCGTCTAACTCAGTTGGAAGGGTCTTCGGCGACTAAACCTGGATCTCGAGGCGGCTAACAGGGGCCGGACGTATAGTGAGCAGAACTAAGGGGACTCAAGCTGATATGCAGTTGGGTATCGTTGAAGGGTGTTTGGCTAAGTATGTTCCGGCTTCACCTCTTTAAACAGCGCATTTCCGGCTTATACAGGTTTCTTCATTTGGCAACTTAAGCCATCGGTCCTCGAGGTGTTGCTCTGTTATGGTGCTGGTTGAATGCGGCCGTCCAGGAGACGGTTCCTATTTTTTTGCAGGTACTCATAACCGAGACGGCGGATTGTGTGTCAAACTCGTCACTGAAGTGCCCCGCCATGCATGCAGCAGCTCGATGTGGACGCAGAAATCGGCCCTCTTCACCTGGATGCGAGTGATTGGATGTGAAAAACGACTTTCAAATCAAGACTCTTCGGTTCGTGCAGGATCTCATCGGCGTCTAAAGAAATCGACCTGCGGTGTGGCTGAGCAACTTGAATTCGGCTTGTTACTTGGGTACTTGAAAATGGGAGCGTTTCACCGCGATGGCATTGTCGGTGCTAACTGATGTCGGAGAAATTAGCTGCCTTGTGTGCTTAGAATTCCTCACTCCATTGCGCATAAAAAGTCGATTGCTCGCCCGCCATTTTCCCATCCTTCTTCTCCTTGTCCAGACCTTCGGCCTACTTTGGACTTGCTCAACTTCAACCCCGACACCGCTTGCGGTGGTTCGTGGGGCTGAGACTCCGTGAACCTCATCAGCCCACCATCCCAGACTTCCCGCGAAACAGCCTGTTGGGCATCCAACACGCACCGAAATACCCCACTGAGTTGGTTTCTTCCTCGTCCTTAAAGAATTATCCAAAACGGTCTCTAACTGTGGCTTTAGATCTATTATTCCAGCACCCACCGATACGACCTATTTCTTTTTAGCCAGCGAGTCTGATTTTATCGTCCCAGACGACGACATATCCATATTCTTTGACGTTTCACACCACCTTGATACTGAACGCACTTCCGAAGCCTACATCAACTTCAGTCAATGTCTAGAAGGAAAATCTCTTGATATCTCGATTCCCGACCCCTTTTCGCAATATTTCCTTAACGACTGCATCGAGTTTAGTCCAGAATCATCCTCTCTCGGTCAAATCTCATCCAACTCACCAACCACACACCCAAGCTCAGCTTCTTCTGAGATTGATAACCCGGAAGGATATGGGGATGATATTCCTGCCAAGGTACCCATGTAAGTTCTCAGCACAGTGCATCCTCCCAGTTCTTGAAACATCACTTACCAAAAACCTCTAGTCCCCGCCTCGAGCCCAGGACCCCAATCCGTCCCCGTCGGCCCTAGCTATTGAAGCTCCCCTGCTCTACGAAATATGAGCCGGGATGTGGTGAAGAGTTCACGAACAAGAGGAGCCGGCTCCGTCACCGCGCCGAGGCCTGCCTAAATGCCCAACGAGCATCTCAGTTCCACTGCCGTTGCGGCACGGCGGTCAAGCGCTGGTATCGGTTCAACAACCACCAGAAGATCTGCAAGGCGCAGAACCTCACCGGCGGCCAATTTTTCTGCGAATGCGGCTCCGTATTCTTGGAGCTGTCAGCTCTCCGTGAGCATTATAGGTCGCGGCACATGAAGAAGGCGGGCCGGCCGCGGAAGATGGTGGCGAAGTGAGATGAGGAGCGGGGCCTTTGGTTGGGCGATTGAGGCCGATGGGTGTTTGGCGTTGGTTGGTATGGTACATCAAGCGTGCAGATGTACGAGACGCAGACCTGTATGAAGCTACGATATCTTTTGATGACTATTTATCTATCTATCTATCTTCTGACCCATCATTTTGGGACGCAAATTTTCTGCATCAATTCGCTGTGGTTCCTTGAAAGCCTCGGCCCTTGAACTTTTACTCTGGACTGGCGCGATACAGCCGACGGCATGATGCTATTAGTTTGGTTTTGGGCAGGTACTATCCGGGACGGCGGATTGTGGGTCATGTCAGAATCTAGCACTTTGGGGCCAATAATGGTGATGACTGTGGAATTGATTGCGTTGTTGTTGTTGTTGTCAACTACTGTGGAAATCTCTGGCTTCCAGGGGCCTCTGTTGCCAAGCCGGCTGCTTCCGCTGATGGCCCCAATTGCTTATATAAGCTGACAGGTCAAGTGCGGCCTCGTCTCCCGGTTCTTATCCGGGCCTGTCACTGCGGGACTGAGGCGTAACGGCTGTCTGCGACATTCGTCGTCCCCGCTTTGTTGTTCTTCTCCAACGCAGTGGGATGAGAAAGGCGCGCTGTTGTCTCGTTGCGGGCGCTAGGTAGGACAAGGAGTGTGCAAGCACCTTGTTTTGAGTCCGGCCCTGTTTCCAGCTCGAGACACCCCATCGCAAATCCCAGTGCTTCTTTCCGTTCCGCATTTAGAGCCAGCATCGATCGCTGCCCTGGCGGCTTGCAGCTTCACTCGACTATCAGCCTTGGAAAGTCGCCCCTTCCCGCACCCTGAGTCCCCGATGGAAGGGAACCTCCTGGCACGGCGTGCTTTGCCAGCCAAATTCCTAATCATGGTGCGGTTGGAGAATCCTCGCTGCTCAAACATCCACAGATCAGCAATCTTCATTCTTCCAGAAACTTGAATTCGTCTTGACTAGCAACATTCATCTTCGTTCATCATTCACAGACTCGCGTATATCCATCTCTGAATCAATACACAGAGCTCGACACTATGCTTGCTAAATCACCATCCCCTCGGGCCGGATCCCATCGGTTGGTCACTCTGCTAGCAGTGGCATTGGCATTCGTCTCCGCCTCAACGGCGACAACCGCTCAGCAAGTCGTCGGTCGGGACCTTGAGAGTGCTTTGGCTGTCCAGCCGGAACTGTCAACGTTTCGCGGGCTGCTGAAGGTTGGCCTCTCTGTCTCTTATCCCTATGGTGGAACGCTCCAGCTGAACGAGTGTTCTCCAGAGATTTCCAGACGTCTTCTCAAACTTCCCAAAGGGGGGTGTCACGGTAAGAGCTCTCGCGCCTGAGAGGTCACACTTTGAGAGAAACAAGGGCTGACTGTCGGTGTTGCAGGTCGTCGTCCCAAATGATTTCGCTTTCAGCAAGGTCGATAATTGGGGACGGAAGACACTTGAGTCGACCGAGGCCGCTCTTAAATACCACATCCTGACGACTCCCATCAACTTGGGCTCGATCTTGAAGGGCCAGTCCATCGTCGCGGCTACCACACTCACGGACCCGATATACACAAATGTCACCGGCGGCCAGCAGCTCATTCTCACCAAGCAACCTGGCGGCGAAGTTGTCTTCACGTCAGGCTTCGCAACACGCGGCACTGTCGTGGCCGAAGACATCGCATTCGATTGTGGCATCGTACAGGTCGTCGACTCGGTCATGCGGGTTCCCGAGCCCCTAGACTCTACAGCGCGGAACGCCTACACAGATCTCACAGCCTTTCTTGGCGCGCTCCACGCTACCGGTCTCGCCGAGGAAATCATGGAGGCCAAAGATGTCACCGTCCTCGGGCCTCGCAATGCCGCCTTCCAACAGCTTGCCGGTGTCCTCTCTGACACGCCCCAAGAAGACCTCAAGCGAATTCTCCGCTACCACATTATCCCAGGCGCTGTCATGCACGCGTGGGAGATACAGAACGCAAGCTCACTGGTCTCGGCAGAGGACAACAGGCCTTTGCAGATGACACGGCTGGGCAACTACATCTTCGCCAATTCAGCGCAGTTTCTCCAGACCGATATCCTTCTTTCCAACGGCGTGGTTCAGATGGTCGACAATATCCTGAGTCCCGACTATCCATATGCTCGCCCAGATGTCAATGCCACCGCCCAGCGGCCCGTTCTGACTCCTACAGGTGCAACCGCGACAGGGACAGCAGCACCAACCCCATTCACATCCGATCTTCCCTGCACCGCCGATTGCCCTGAGACTTTCGCCACCGGAACCTACTCGCCCACGTGGAGGGGAGTTGCGAATTCATACACGCCGAAACAGGATGCCGCTTCGCCGAAGAATAGCGGGCTGGCCGGGATGGGCCTGGGTGTCGGGGTTCTGGCAGGTGCCGTCCTCGTTGGCATCTGAGGTCTGTCACTCCGTGGGTTATCCTACCTGGCTTGCTTTGGTGCCTTCGACGTTGTGAAAGGAGACGTTGGTCATCTTCAAAAAGGCGTACCGGGATATGTTTGATACCCAGCATGTTTTAGTTTTTCGCTTTGTAAACCCTTGCTTGCTAAGGGTTTCCCGTATAATACAGGCTTCTTTCATGGTCGTGTCTTGTTTTCCTCTTGCTCGTGGGCTCTTTGCGTCTCGGCATGCATTCTTTCCAGTTTTGTCGAGCCACAACCCTGTGTCCAGAAGGCTGCGAGAAGGAGTTGTCAGACAGGCAGGGAGACAGGAAGGAGAGCCTTACCACCCCGAGGTTTGGTCCCTGTTTGTGTATTTCAACCATCCGTCATCATCATCGTCGACCCTCAATCCCATCATCCCTATCCCCGCCTAACTCCTATTTTGCTTCTACCTATTTATCTCCTCGCCAATACCGTAGCTACCTGCTGCCCTCGGTAGCTAAGATGCCCCCGGACCGCCCGATCAAGCCCACCCTGGGCCTTGCCATCATGTTCATCCCAATCCTTGTGATCGGCATCACCGTCGGTGTTTTCCCGGATTTCGTCATCGCATGCTGCCAATGGCTCAGCGCACTCTTCACAGTCTGCTGGCAGTCGCTACCCCGACCCGTCACCGATTCCGGCCAAAGACTTATCGCCTTCATCTTGTTTATCTGGAGCGGCTTCGCGTTCTATGTCGTCGCCTGTCCGAAGTGGCTTTGGTTCTACGCTAATATGGCGCCGCTGATGTGTTTGGAGGAGGCATATCTCAGCCAGTATCGTAGTCCTCGTTGTGATCGCTTGGGGGAGGTGGATGCTCAGCGCGACGATGATTTAGATGATTCCAACATCGATGCCAGCGGGTTGCACGACGATCAAGGCATCGACAGCTCGGCGGAAAGCCAGAGCTCGACCGAAGACGATGACAGGATAATCCCCGGCGAAAACGAGGAAGAAGAGGAAGACGAGGAAGACAAGGGGGTGCGAGTCGAGAACAAGAGGAATCCAAGGAACTATGGTCAAAAGATGAGGAGGAAGGTGAATAAGAATAATAAGAGGAACCGCTGAATAAGGATGGAGAGTCGACGACTATTGGAGGACAAGGGGGAATGTTTGAGCGTCCCTTTTGCGGGGATCTTGGATTTAGCGGTGGACATGGGCTCGGCGTTGGGTACGGGCTTGACTTGGAGGCTGATCCGCGCAAGGGGTCTGCTGGTTTGGTGTGTGTTTGTACCCAAGAGGGGGATCTGGAACTGATAGTTGAGTGGCCGGGGCAGCGTTTGGAGGTACCAGATATCTAGGCATGGCTTGGGTTGAAGGTTTACGGCGGTATATTGATAGGTAGGTACAGAATACAGCGGCATCCTTCAGAGGGAATGTTTTGCCTCATCCCATCGGCTTACGCCCTGTCCCTGATCGGATCAAATAGCCTTTCGGTAGATCCAGGCGCAAGATCGCCTCAGCGGGAGCTAATGCATGTTGCACCCACCAAGTCGTATACTGGGGTACATGTGTTGCGCTCCACAGGCTGGACCCGAGCACGTGGCACTCGGAGCGGATCGCAGAAGCCTTGTCTGGACGACATCTCAAACAGGAGACCCAACCCGAATCGGTGGGTACGCCGCTGAGTAGCGTCCTTACCTGGGCGCATCTTTCGATGCCAAAGATCCGGCCAGCCAACATCGAACGACATGTGGACACAGGGAGGGGAGAGAATGCTTGTCTATTGTTTTGCTCAACACCATGATGCCTACCCACATCTGATCCAATCTTCCCCCTCTAATCCTGTAGCGATGCGGGAACATAACCCGAAAAATAAGATTGCTGCAGCCCGTCTGCTAAGGCGTAACCCCAGCCCAACCCGACAGCCCCACTACCCGGTGAGGTTGTACACCTTCTGGATGTCCTTCAGGACCTTCTGGTGGTCAAATTTCAGATCCTTGAGCAGGCCATCGTGGAAGCCAAACACCCAGCCGTGCACAATGGGGAACTTGTTCTCGGCGTAGCTCTGCTGCACGCTCGCCGTCTTGATGACGTTACGGCACTGCTCCAAGACATTGAGCTCAACTAGACGGTTGTACCGCGCGTCCTCGTCGGCAATAGAATCGAGCTCCTTCTCGTGCAGACGATACACGTCGCGGATGTTGCGCAGCCACGGGTTGAGCAGCCCCATGTCCTTGGGCGTCATGGCGGCCTTGACGCCGCCGCAGCCGTAGTGGCCGCACACGACAATGTGCTTGACCTGCAGGTGCTGGACGGCATAGGTGATGACGCTCATGACGTTCAGGTCAGTGTTGCACACCAGGTTGGCGATGTTGCGGTGCACAAAGGCATCGCCCGCCTGCAGGCCCGTGATCTGCTCGGCGGGGATGCGCGAGTCGCTGCATCCGATCCAGAGGTACTCGGGGTTCTGGCCCTCGGCCAGGTGCTTGAAGAAGTTGGGGTCCTTGGCCGTTTGCTCGGCCGCCCACGCGCGGTTGCAATCGAACACTCGGTCGTGCGTCTGGCACAGGTACTTTGAGATTTCCTGCTCGGCCATGGAGTGCCAATCGGGTGCGGTCGGGCGGCGAGGGTGGGTTCCGTTGGAGCTGAAGTAGAAGCTGGAGTTGGGGTTGGAGCTGTTGCTGCTGCTGCTGCTGCTGGCGTCGGAGCTGTCTGGTGGTGCTGCGGCGCGGGTGGAGGTGCTGGAGATGGTGCGGACGAAGCGAGTAGAAAAGGGAGAGCGGGAGGAAATGAGGGTAGAGGGCCGCGCGAAGCTTGTTTGCGGGGACACTGGTGGGAGTGGTAGTCTTGGAGCTTGGGCTTGAGCAGAGGCGGAGGCGCGCGACAGGTTTGAGACGGCGGTCAAGCCGACACGTGTGCTGCCGCTACGGAACATTGCTCTTTCCCCACCACCGCCGTGGTGTCCGGTCCGGCGCTTCTAGCAGTTGCAGTGACGTGTGCCTTCCCGTTGGATTGAGCAATTTTTTTTTCGACGTGGCGGAAGTTGCCGTGCTCCGTTTTTCTCTCTCTTTCCCTGATTTTCGATGGTGGTGTGGATTGGAATCACGAATGCTGATTCATTGATGTGCGACGCGACAAGGAGGAAATAACCCTAACCCCGGCATACTGACAGGGGTTCGTGATGACAGGGGTTGGTGGCTCAGGGGTACACCGCGAACGTGGCATATTGAGATTTGGAGACCATTACGCTAGCAGACGCCCATTGTTGCTAATCGGGATAGATTTCCACGGTTGAAACTGCAGATGAAGAGTTAGGCTTAACTAAGGCGACCAAAATAGGGAAAGATCAAAAATGAGGAGGCAAAGAATTAGTGCCAAGCAAGACAAGCTAGATGATTGTTATCATCCGAGAAGGTTGGTGAAGTTCTGCACCGTACAACGGCCGTAAGGCCACTGTCAATAAGCCAACCAACTACCCCAGACATGCCATCACCCTACTGCAGGAAATCGGTAGCACTGCTCTAAGAATGTCGTGAGCGTCTTGGAGCTCTTGACGTCGGCCGGGCCGCAAAGCCGGGGTCCGTGCAATAATGACAATTCGGGACAAGCCGAGCCAAGAAAGATTTTGCACCTGCCAATTCTGCCAACTCCACTCGCAATGAGGTTGAATGGCGTTAACAGATCCACCATGGTGGCCTCCTTTATTTCGCCCTTCTTGTTCAACCTTTTGTCGCTGATTTGTCTTGTCTCTGCAGCCTACTATGCCATTCGCTTCCATCGGAAACCAGTTCTGGCCTGGACCATCCCGCTGCACCTTTCCTACCAGGACTACTCGGTCGCTCATTCGAAGGGCCTCGCAGAATATGATCCAGACCTGTGGAATCGCGCCGTCAACCTGGGCGGGGCCGTGGTTGCCGCGATGACGCTGGTGGCCTTTCAGCGTCAGCGGCACTATCAGTCGAGTTGGACCTACCTTCGCCAGATGCGCGGGAGTCTCGACAAGGACTCGGAGCGCAAACTGGTGTCGGGGGCTGTTGGCGCGGGCACGCGCTCGAAATTCAGCATCGGTATGGTGTCCCTCATTGGCCTTAGCCTTGCCGCCCTCATCGGCTCCGAGGTTTCGTTCGCGCTTTTGGGCATGCACGCAACCACGTGGACGGTGGGGAGCCCCATTCGCCAGGTTTCCACTGCCGCTATCACCTCCGAGCTGTACGTTGGCATGAGCCTTGTTCCTACGACTACTCCGTGGGATATCGGATCCGTCATGCTGAGGAGCGCCTTCGAGCACATGGTGTGGCGGAAGGGAGGCGCCGCGCTTGATATCAACAACCGTTACCTCGCGCGTTACTTGCGGGCCGAGCGTGTCCAGATAGGTACGACTGTCTACCCGACTATTCGAACGCACGGCGTTGGCGCCGCTCCGGTCCCGTGGGGGCGATCGGGATACAAGGTCGCGCCGCAACACCGAATCCTGTCGTACGACCCGATCGTGGCCGCCACCAACGTGACTGTCACATGCAGAGACAAAACAGAGGACTGGGTATGGGACTACCAGCGAATTGCGCCGCCAGTGAAAATTCCATCTATCCGTGAGGAGGCTATCGTGCACCGATTCACAGTCGAGCCCAAGATCGACTGGAACACGCGTGGGTCGAAAAACGAAGTCATGTATCTCGACGATAACAAGACGAACCTCAGGACTTGGATGGCAATGTGGAAACGCGATGCCGACCCAGACACACCATTTCAGGTCAGGCAGATATTTCTCTTCACGTCCTTCCCCGAAATCTACGGCGAGCCCGATGTCTCCGTGATCGAGTGTGTGTACGGCGGTGCCGATGTGGTCAGGCAAGTGTACATGAGCTCGGCCACTGAGCCCATCGTCTTGGGGGAAGTTCTCGGCGTCAAGGATGCCCTGACGTGGTACGAACTGTATCCTGCCGCAACGGCTATAGACAAGGCGCTTAGCCGTGACGGCGGTATGATGGTGGCCGGCATGGCAACAGATGCGGGCATGTCGTTCGAGATGTTCGAAACCTACCGCCATATTTACGGCGGGACCGCCGCAATCCCCCGATTCCTCGAGACTGTCTTGACGGATACGGCGCAGGCCTATTTTAGCCTCGTCCGACAGTGGAAGGAAGAATCGCAGTTCTTCTCTTGGCGATCAGAGTTTCCCCAGGGTCGGTTGGAGACGACAACAAGGCGTCTTGGCGGAGAAAACGGCAGCGGTCTTGTGCATTTAACCGTCCTCGGTCTTCTTGCTGTGTTGCCGCTCATGTCGCTGGTTCAGCTGTCGCGGAGCGCCTTGTTTGACTACCGAGCGATGCGACAGAGGCAGTTTTCTGATAAATATGAGCTAAAGGATGGCGTGATCAAGAAGAAATCTGATTAACTGTCAATCGGATAAAAGGCGTACTCATATTTCCAACATCCGGTGTTGCAGGGCTGCTTGGGGGTCTGGCCATTGTAGCAAGGCGATGGCAGACAGACATTTGAAAGTGAGGGAACGAGGCCTCTTGCTGGTTGGCGTTTTCGATAGCTTCTAGACGATGCGTGTATTATCATCGCCTGAGGTGAGGGATAGCAAACATTCCAGGCTCCTGGCTGCAGCCAGACATGCAAGCCCCGCCGTTTGCGGCATAAAATCGAGGGACGTAACTGGCTGCGAGCAGCACAAAAACCCCCCCAAAAAACAGCAGAAGCAAGAGCGCAAACTGCTGATTTGCTCGGCAAATGGTCGGCTCCTGTTCCGGCATCGCATTGCTTTTTCCAACATCGGACGAACAAAGCTGGTGCTGAGCTCAGGTGACTGCGCGTCGACTGGGGAGGGCTAGCGTGAAGCCGAAACCCGACGTCAGCTCCTCGCGACCGCCAACAACGCAATCCGCAGCTTTCCAGCACTGGCATCTCGACAGAAGGAAAAGTTGCGTGCCCTATCCCAAAGCAAGGCCGGCGATCACCTTCTCTGGTAGCTCCCTTTGAGCTGCCTGCTGGCACCTTCTGTCGCCCTTCGCGCCATTTCCCGAGCGCGCACGAAGCCTGCTTGTCTCGCATCTCGCTACCCGCCTCCGCGCCTCCCAGTCTACCAACGATCCTGCTTGCCAAATCTCATCTCTTATCTCTCATCCCTCATCCCCACTTCCATTCCACCGGCGCTACGATGTTTGAGTGCGGGTTTTGCACCAGGGCCTTCCCTAGTGGATGGCGCGCGCGCGAGAATCACTGTGCGGCCACAGGCCACCATCGTCCGCAGTTCGAGTGCGATACCTGTGGAGCTTATTGCAATACCGAGAACGAACGATGGCAGCACATGTTGCAGAGCAATCATTTTTTCTGGCAGTGCGACAAATGTGACCATATTTGGCCGACTGAGCAGCAACTCAAGGACCACGTCGTTAATGACCACTGGTACTGCAGCGAGTGCAAGCGGCCCTTTCAGAGCCAGAACAATATCAAGATGGTAAGTGGGCTTGGACTGCGCATTTTCACCAGACAATGAGCTCGGCTGACTCGCTGCCCAGCATCTCAACTCACGTACCCACCGTGGCCAGGCAATCGAGTGCCCGTTTTGCAAGACTCCATTCGCCACTGCTACCGGCATGTTGCATCATCTTGAAGGGGGCTTCTGTCCTCGGGCTCACAATCTCAACCGTGATGAGATCTACCGATTTGTTCGCTCCAAGGACCCTAGCGGCCTGATCTCAAAGAAGCTCATCGGCTGGACCGGAGAGTCTGATGTCCAGTACGAGGCCAGTAATCAGGCTTGGAATGGTCGTGCCTTTGAGTGTTATTTCTGTCACAAATCCTTTGGAGCTCTCAACTCTCTCAACCAGCATCTGAACTCCGGCGCCCGTACGTGTTCTCTAACGTCCACGCCCAATTACCCCTTCGCTTTTGTTGACATCACACAGATCGTCAGGATTTGTACCACTGCCCGAAGCCTGACTGCCGGAGGGATTTCCGAACGCTCGCTGCCATCATCAATCATTTGGAAAGCGAGTCATGTGGAATGATCCGCTTTGAATCGGTTCAGAAGCAGATCGCAGGCCTTGTCAGCGACCATCGCATGCTGTCTTTCCATTGATTTCGTTGCACCATATGCCTGGCGGAAATATACTCGCCCCGGGCCGCCCTCGCTATTAATTACACTCTTTCTTTCGTTCATAATCTCCAGCGAATGCATCTTTGCTGCCCCCAGGCCCCTCTCGCTTTTACTCGCCAAACACTTGTGGGCGCTCTTTTTTCTAGACTTGGACACAAATTGTCATACGAGGTCATGTCGGTGGTTCAATCCTTTGGACATGGGGGATGTTACACAAGGCCTTGGTGTTGGCTTGGGAGGTTTGCAATGAGTGAATCCTCCGAGATTGTGGGGTCCGAGGTCTCCAGATAGTCTGGATATTCTGACCTCAGCATCAGGACCGGTTTTGATCAACGTTGATAGTATCGAGACGACACTGACCTAGATCAGTGACTGCCAAAATTGATGGGAGCTGGGATTTTCCCACTGAACACCCCAGCGGCGAGTCGACCAGCAACTGGGTGACTTGAGCCAATTAAGTTAAAGGGGGGGGAACTGGCCACTCCCTGCACTGGCCACTTCTGTAAGCACAGACCCGAATCTTCTCGAACACCAAACACACCGCCATTTCTCCTTCAAAATGGCATCAAATTCTTTCAAAAATTGGTATTTGCTTCATCGATCGCTTTTAATGGCTTACACCGAAGATGACGTACGTAACGCCTGTTTTGCGGCCAGGAGGTACGGTAACGTTAGCCGCATCGCTAGACTTAACGGAATTCCACGCTCTACCCTACGATAGCGACTTTAAGGCATCATCCCTAAGCTAGCGGCCTACGCACACGAAATGAGGCTATCCTTAACTCTCGAGACCGAGTTAGCCGAGTTTGTTTGGCTGCAGGCGGCTATCGGAGCCCCCCTTACGCACGAAATGATTAGGGAGTTAGTATAGCGTATTTACGTTAAATCTGGTGACAATAAGTGTATTGGTAAAGGCTGGTGTACAGCTTTTCTTTAAAGAAACCTAGTCTTAAAGACTTAAAAAGTACGGTAGATTAATTTAGTGAGAGTTAATTACGTTACGGAAGAAGTTATTTACCTTTAGTTTAATTATCTTTAGTTACCTTAGATTTTAGCTATTCTTTTATAAAACTAGTATAATATCAATAAGATAGGTATTATAAAAGGTATTACTAATAATAAATTAGTAGTTAAAGTTACTGAAAAGTGTTTAATTTAAAAAAGGACTTTAGATCTTAAGCTTAGATTAGTATTGTAAAATGTATCTTGGTTACAGGGGTTATTTTCCCTCCCCTTATTATTTTTCAGGGGAAAAACGTTAATGCCTAGTGGTTTAAGGAAGATTTAAAGAAGTATAGAGATTAGAAATTCACTGTAATAGAGAAAGGTTAGATTAATAACGTTATTAATTTAGAATAGTTAGAAAAAATCTTCTTACCTTTAACTAAGTTAAATAACTCTTCTAAACGCTGTCTTCTTATTCTTAATAGTTATAATAGTTACATTATAGTTAATTTTATATAGTAATATTACTAGAATAAAGTCTATCTTTTATATCTTCCAGCATATACTTCTTACGTCCTTTAACTTTTAGATTTAGTAGTATTTAGCCCTTTAAAGCACACCTATTAATAATACCTCTTTTATTACATTTAGATTAGCTTTTACGAATTTACTGTTATTAGAAAACGCCTTATACTTAAGTGTTATTATAAGGTTAGACTTAAAGCTTTTATAAAGTTTAATTGTAAGGTAGGGTAGAAGGTAAGTGGGTTATAGCTAGTTAGTATTTGTAAGCTGCTGATAAGCTGGAATATTGTTGGAGAAAAGACCTCTATAACCTCTTGAACGCTATTTCCAGACCCTTAACCCCCTTTAACACTGGTAAAAGTAACTTACAGTAATTATAAGATAGTAGATGTTAAGATTTTTACCCCTAAGGGGGCTAAAGATCTTAGTTAGTAATTATAATCTAACATTAAAGTTGACAGGACTATTAGGCTTCTTTTCAGTAAGGTAGAAAAAGCCTTTGGAAGTAAAGATGCCCTTATCGTTACCCAGAAACGCGAAATCGAGGCCCTGCAAGCTCAACTGGATGCCCTTAAGCCCCTTAAAAGAAAGAAGGTAGTGACGGATCTAAACACCACGTTCGCCGACATTCAGAACATTGTGGAAGCTAAAAAACAGGCTGGGCATCCGCTGTAAAAGTCATCATCAGATAGCGATTCTTCTGAAGAGTCTAGTTCTTCAGAAGAAGAGTGTATTGTAGTTAGAACTAGCCCTAGATCATGAAATCAAGAGGGGGGTGAGAGTCTTGCTTATTCGCTTACAAAAGTGGCCAGTGCAGGGGGTGGCCAGTTCCCCCCCCTTTGACTTACAAGGGAATGTAGCTGCAGCTTTGACCGAATATCCCACACCCAACAAATCGACATGGGTTGGCCTGCACGGGTCTAATATAAGAGGAATTAGCCGCTCGTAACACGTTGACGGGCTCATTGCCGCGAAAACCCCTGCGGCATTGCATTCTTAATTTCTGCTTTTATCTATTAACAGTGCCTGGAACGAGCATGCGGACTGTTCCCGCGAACACCAACCTGGCGGGACAGGAACTGCCGCTCGACGAAGCCGTTGGCTGGGGTGCGGTGACAACGCGTTGAACGCGACGATATGACGGACCTTCTACGGTCGCTGTTTCAATCTCCTTCCCCATCTCAACCAATTCGATACGAAACTCACTTTTGAAGATGCTTTCAGTCTTGGTTGTCTTCCTGGCCGCTATGGCCTCGATCGAGGCTCTGCCTGAGCCAGGCTTTGGACACTTTAAGGGGCAGGCGAGCACCGGGAGCTGCGGAACATACGAAGCTGCACCGATGGTGAAGGCGCCAAGAACCAACCCCTGGATGCAAATATCCCGTGCTGATACCGCCGCTGTTTGGGACCTGGTACACGACCCCAAAGCTGGACTGAACCTCACGCTGCCCAGCGCTGGTCCTGCGCAAACGGACAACTATGTCGCATGGATCGACACCCTTCGTACGATTTGAAGCAATCTGTGTGGGCCGTAAAACTGACGTATGAACAGATACCAACAAGACCGCCGTCCTACCGTATATAGATGGCAATGGGCCGCAGGCTCCCAAGTACGCTCGGGTAGTCATCTTTGAGGGTGGAAAGAAAGAACCGATCTCCCAGGAGTACATGGTTGGGCCGCTCCCCGTCTCGTCCAACACCACAATCCAAAAGCTCGACTACATCTTCAACGGCGGAAAGGGGGGCAAGGTTCCTTTCAATGCCCGCTTCTTCGACAGAGCCCGCGATGTCGCTTCTGAGCCACTGCTGGCGTCGGTGATGACCGAGGTGGCGGATATCACGGGGAAGCTGTTCGGCGGTGTGTATTACGGGGCGATAGACAACAGAACTGACCTTACCTACACGTTTGATACTCCAGTTTCCCGCGACGGCACTCAAGCCACGAGAATTGTCATCTTTCGGTATCCGACCGAGACCGAGTTCTTGCAGCCTATCGACTTTTACCTGCTGCTGGATATTCCCGGCACGGACCCTTCCAAGTATTCTCTCAGGGGCATCGTGACTAACGAGAAGTTCTTCCCTACGGTTGCCACATTTCGCGCGGCGTACGATGCGGGTCAAATCATCAACGAATTCCCGCAGGTACGCGATAATGAGTGGGCCCGACTCACGCCCAACAAGACGGTACCGACGCGTGAATTCGAAGATCGCCTAGCCCCGCAAAGCATCGAGCTCGGAGGCAAACGATACAAGCTGGATGTCGAGCAGCAGTACGTCGAGTACATGGGCTGGTCTTTCTACATGTCCTGGACCCGCACGCTGGGCCTGGCATTCTACAACATCAATTACAAGGGCGAGCGAATTCTCTACGAGCTTTCGATGCAGGAGGCCGCGGCCCAATACGCCGGTAACACGCCCAAGGCCGCAAGCACCGTCTACCACGACACCCACTACGGCTTTGGCACCATGTCGGCTGTGCTTCTCGAAGGCTTTGACTGCCCATTCGGTGCGAGCTTGCTCAACATCAGCTATCCAGACGGCCGAGGCACCACAGTGAAACCTCAAGTAATCTGCATTTTCGAGGCCGACTCCGGTTACCCTCTTGCCCGCCACCGCACCACCTCCTTCGGCCCCTTCTTCGGCTACGGCTTCTCGAACCTCGGCGTTGTCAAGGCCTCGGCGCTGCACGTTCGCCACATTGCCACGGTGGGAAATTACGATTACCTCTTCGACTTCGCCTTCTACGTTGACGGCTCCATCGAAGTCGGTGTGCGCGCCTCCGGCTATCTCCAGGCATCCCCGTACTATAAGACCCAAGATCGGTTCGGTCCCCGTGTCCAAAAAGGCACCCAAGGCTCGTACCACGACCATGTGGTGACCTTCAAAGCCGACTTCGACATTCTCGACACCAAAAACAGCCTGCAAGTGACGGAGCTTAAGACGGTCCCGCAGAAGCAGCCCTGGTTCCCCGAGCTCGGCACCTTTGAGCAGATGGAGCTCCAAGCCTCGACTCTCAAACACGAAAAGCAACTTAACTACGCCCCCAACGGCCAGGCCATGTACACTGTCATTAGCAACAAGGAAAACGCCTGGGGCGAAAAGCGCGGCTACCGCATCACCCCGGGACACAGCAACATCCATCTCACGTCGCTCAACAGCCCCTTCAGCCGCAAGCAGTCTGAAATGTCCAAGTCCCACCTGGCCATCACGCGCGTGCACGACAACGAGCCCTACGCCAACAGCTGGCAGAACATCAACCTGCCCGAAGCGCCGCAGCAAGACTTTTCTAAGTTCTTCAACAAGGAGAGCATCGAAGAGGAGGACATCGCCGTGTGGTTCAACCTGGGGATGCACCACTTTACACGATCTGAAGATGTCCCGGTGACGCTATTCACCGAGGCGTCGAGCAGTATTGTGTTTGCGCCGCAGAATTTCTTTGATCGCGCGCAGGAGGGCGATCTGAGGAATCGGAGGTGGGTTGAGACCGGGGCCGATATGGATGAGTTGAACTTTGAGAATTATGGCGTGGGGTTGTCGGATTGTAGGGTGCAGTTGAGGGAGCCGGTGACGGGGATACTGCCGTGGGAGAAGCTGGCGTAGCAGGGCCCGGGGTGGCGAGGGCTGTGAAACGACTGGGCTTAGATAGCGAGAGCTAGGATGGCGTAGGGAATAGGCTCAGAGGCTGGGGCTTAGGGGGTGGAAATGGGCTTAGAGCATGGAAATAGGGGGAGTTGCGAGTTGGGACGCCAGTGGGGAGCACGGGGGAGGTGTTCTCTGGTGGTATGACTCCGGCGGGCGGCTGACTTGCACAGGACACAGTGCCGACTGACGAGTTCTCGGCCGTGGCTGCCGAGGGGTCGAATAGGGGTCGCGGATGCCCTGGGGCAGCGTCTCGAGTTGGGTGTCGGTGTCACGCAAACTGCATATGGTGGCTTGGTCCGGACGAAACTGGTTCGACGGCCCAGTTACACTTGTATATTCCCGACAGCGGGGCGTTCGTGTTGCACCCAGCCACCAAGGTGAACGCTTCAAATATCGAGCGGGGAAGTCGGCAACGTATGGGAAATTGACGAATCTCAACCTTGTTGCTTCTCTACATGTTTTGCTACATCGTCTCGGCAACATGCACAAAACGCTGGATCAAGTACTCGCCAACGGCGAGTTTCCATTCCCACTTTACCACGTAACGACTCTCGACCGTAAGGCACTATGCCGGGCGCTTTGGGACTTTGAGCGGCTCTGTGAAGGCTGCCCGGACGAGAGGAGGGATGGACCCAATAAGTGCACTATTCCGCTGTGCCCCTGGGGACGTCGCTTTGAGGTCCTCCAAACCTTCTTTGACTTCTACGCCGCCGAATGCAGCAGATACTTGCCGAAGCGCTTTGGCGCAGACTACCAGGCCCTGAGAGATCACAGAGACTTGGCCGAAATCATCGAATTGCTCAGAAAAAGCAGCGCGACGCTGACTCGCGAAGAGTGCATGAAGCTCTACTTCGACGAGCGTGAGAACAGCGAAGGCGACATCACCCAAGAAGACCAGGAGCAGGCCTTCATTCTCGCTGCGAGGATCCTCACCATGGTCGACGTCACACCAACCGACGAGCGACACCCCATTGTGTCGATGGCGCTAAACCGCGACGAGTTCGAGCAGCGCCCCCTCCCGCCCACCGTCTGGCCACATGACAGATCTCTCCAAGTCTCGATCCGCGATGCCTTCCCGGCAAGAGAACACCCCAGCTTGCAAGGCAGCGATCTCGAGGCCGCCATCATCAAGCCAAACCTGACCGCAATCAACATCACCAAGATGGCGAACCTCAAGCTGCAAGGAACCAACAACCTGCGCGACCACCTCAAACTCGACCAAACCACCGGGGTCGTCGAGATTTTCCACCACACATCGTTCCTCAAGGAACACCTCTTCCAGACCCTCCCACGCGATCGCCCTCATTCCACCCCCCAAAAACTCGACAACGACAGCGAACCCGAAAAACAAACCCTCGACACCGACTCAGAAACCTCCCCCTGCACAACCCCCTGTCTCCCGCGCGACCTCGCCCTCGAAACAATCTACACAATCCACCTCCTCTTCCCCGTGCTGGACGACAAAACCACTGCCCTCCTCCGCACCCTCATCGCCAACCAGCGCTTCGACCCCGACTGCCTCAACTTCGGCACCGCCGCCTTCGAGACCCCGGATGAGAAAGAGCGCGTGATCCGTTTCCCGGTATGGGGTTCCCGCCTGATGGATCTGTACGATGAGATTGAGAATCCGAAGCCCAGGAATCTGATTGATTTGTGGGTCGAGAGGAGGAGTCGGGCAAGGCATGTGATGAAGGTGACAATTGCTAGTTTTTTGGCGGCGGTGGTGTTGGGGTTTTTGAGCTTGTGTGTTGCGGTCTTTCAGGCGGTGGTGGCGTGGGAGCAGCTCAGCTGAGGCAGGGCGTGCAGCCGGGGATGTAGGTGGGAGGGGGAGCGGGGGACTTAGGGTAGGGAGGGAGAAGGAAGGGTAGAGGCAGGGGGATAGGCTGGCCCGGCGAGAATGGAACGTCCTGAAAGATGTCTACCAGCTTCTTACTATCAACATCGACTCCATCACATTCTCGAAAGCCCTCCTGGATTCTCCATCGGCCTAGAATGTAGGCACAGTGATAGACATTAACTTCTTTTCTATCCCCATACATCATCTTACTAAAAGTTTGTTTGAGTTCAGTCGAAACCGCCACGGGGATTGTAACGTTTGGCCGCGATAAGACTCAATCTGTAGAAGTTTCGTTCGCATCCGAGGATCACAAAAACTTGTTTGTCGGTAAATTGATATGAATCTAGGTAATTATAATTTCCTCGCACGCTTCGTCTTCTCTTCCGCCTCCATCATCACCACAAAGACACACGATACAGCACCTCCCCTTCCCACCACAACTCCCAAGGCGCCATGAAGAAAGAACTACCCCTCCAATCACACAATGCCAGCGGAACATACGACATCACCTACTTCATGATCCCCCCCCCCCCCTCCCCCTCTACCAACACCCCCCCAGACGACCTCTCCTCAGACGACCTCCCTGGGGCGTACAAGTCAACCTCAAATGCACCGACCTCTCCTTCGTGAATACCGGTCTCTCCTGGACAACCAAGAACCTCCTTCACCTCAGAGGCGAAACCCTCTCCCGCAGGGACATCCCCGCACAATACATCGGCCAGAACGGGGAATGGTTCTGGGGGCAGCAATTGATTCGACGCTGGAAGTTCCGCGAGATTCCTGGCCGACCGGCTGCTGAGTCGCGGTGGAGCGAGAGTTTGATGCTGTTTGCGCATGAGAGGAGACGATGGAGAGGTTTTGGCTGGGGGGGTTGACCAGGCAGTGTTTGTATACGGCGAGGGTTTGGGATAGGAGGGGGGAGGTGGGTTTTGGGTTTCATCCGAAGGAGCCTGGGGGGAGTGTTAATAGTGTTACGGAGAGCGAGCCGTGCGATTTGTGGTGGCTTTGGCTGATGGAGAGTGTTGTCCCGGATGGTGGGGGGTTTGGGGAGTGGAGTTGGGTTGTGATTGAGGGGGAGGGGGAGGGGGGTGTGCGGATGATGGCCTGGTGGGTTGCGTTCGTGCTGTACATGGCGGGTGTCGTGGAGCTCATGCTGGGCGTATCTAGTGATTGTTATTATTGCGTTGCGATGGGACGAAAGGTGCTCGCATTGAGACATAGTCATGCGAGGTGAGGGAGGTATGAAGGATGTAGATAACTGCAATTCTCGAC
>Ga0247780_1000654_pt1 | contig 30066 bp, 22 predicted proteins | sample UWRJL079202R5_FD_179927 | JGI IMG/M metagenome (GOLD analysis project Ga0247780, IMG submission 179927) | Plant litter microbial communities from Arlington Agricultural Research Station in Wisconsin, United States - UWRJ-L079-202R-5 | ecosystem: Environmental > Terrestrial > Plant litter >... | reverse complement strand
CTACTTCATCAACCTGATCACCTTCACCACCAACACCAAGCAAGACAGCCCCCAAACACCTCACCCATTTCCCAAGATGGCCGACCACGATGAGTTTCCCGACAACTTCCTCCCCGGCGCCGTCTTCGACAAGCCCGACGAGCGCGACCACGACATCGACATGGGCAAGATGGGCATGGGTAGCGGCGCCCTGCCCGCTTCGTTCAGCGTGCACAAAGCGCCGCTGAACTGGAAGCCCAACGCCGCGGGCGCCTTCAACCAGGGCCAAGTCGGGTCGTGCACGACCAACGCCATCGCGCAGCTCTACCTCTACGAGCTGCAGCGCCAGGGCATCCACTACGGCGATTACGTGCCCTCGCGGCTCTTCCTGTACTACATCGCGCGCTACGGCGCCGCGCAGAACCCCACGACGACGCCCTCGGCCAAGTTCTACGACGCCCTGCGGCAGCCGGCCAACACCCCGCGCGGCGACGTGGCCAAGGACACGGGCTCCAACTCGCGCGACGTCATCAAGATCATGCGGGCCCTCGGCGCGCCGCCTGAGGACAAGGACGCCGCGTCGCATGTTGCCGGCAGCGGCAAGTGGCCGTACGACGAAAAGGTCGCCCCCGACCAGACCACCCGCCTGTTCAAGCCGACCGACTGGCCTGCCCGCGCGCCCGAGCCGCAGTGCTATGCGGCCGCCGCGCTGCACCAGTCGCTTGGCTATGCGCGGCCCGATGCGCGCTCGCCTGACTGCTGGAAGCGGTGCATCCAGCGCGGGTACCCGATTGTGTTTGGGTACAAGGTGTATGACTCGTGGTGGGCGTGGGGGAACAGCGGGCGGGGCAAGGGCGACGGGAGCATTGCGCCCATTCCGCGTGCTGGCGAGGGCTATGGCGGCAGAAGACACGCTGTGATTGCGCTTGGCTGGGATGATGCGAAGAAGGCTGCGGGCAGCTCGAGCAAGGGCGCGTTTTATGTGCAGAACTCGTGGAGCCCGACTTGGGGCGATAACGGCTTCTTTTGGATGCCGTATGAGTGGTTGGCTTGGAATGATGGGGAGACGACTTGGCCATGGGCGGTCGAGAGTCCGTGGACCTTCATGCAGGTTAAGTAGTAGAGTTTGTGGAGGACAATGGTTGAGACATGTCCGACGAGTTAAGTAGGCAGGTTTGAGCGGCTGACCAGAGCGGCTGAAGCGGCGGGGAATACGAAGGCTCGGGCCAAAAGAAAGGGTCTCTTATCTCTGTGCGAAAATGCGTTCTTGGAATCCACACAGCCGTGTTCTGGGACGGTACCAAATAAGGCCTCTTCAGTATTAATGTAGGTGTTGTCAGAATGGGAGATGGCCTGTAACAACGACAGCTATGGGTGGTATGTACAGTCCCAAGACACTCTTCGCACTGGTTAGGGGGGACCCTTTCTTTTGGCCGAAGCCTTCGTACAGTGACTGGTTGAGCCTCGGTTTCGATGACTTCGCTTCCAGCCCGATAAGTGAGGTGGTTGCTGAGTCCAAGGTAAACCCGTGCAAACCATCGGACCGGCTCTCCCTGAAGGCTTCTGAGGCCCAACATCATCTGTCGTCCATTTCTATATCTCGAGGCCGGGGGCGCGGTGGGGGCGAGGATATCGTTGGAGGGTACAGGCTTTCATCAGGCCGCTCCGGCGACCCATTCAAGTTGCGTTTTGATGCGCCCTTCCGGCCCAGTAGCCCTGGCAGCACTCGATCAAGGAGCGGCTTGATTGTGATGACGCAAGGGATGGCGATAGACAGGTTAAGCTCCAGGAAGCATAGAATTATCAAGACCATAGAGTCGTATGTCGGATCGTCGGACGTCACTATGTGGTACATGTAATAGAGTCGGACGCAGGCGACAACGCAGACCCTGATTACGCACAGGCTCATTAGCATGATTCTTTGTAAGTGGACAGCAGGGCCGTACATAAAGCCCAGCGAAAACACCCCAAACAGCCAGAACTTTTGTCGCTTTGGTAGGGTCATCGATCGAATGACGGGTAGAGGGAGAAGAAAGATTGCAAAGTCAAGTGCGATGTGCAACCACATCTCATAAAACCACTTCTTAGTGTCAAAACAAGAGTCTCGTGGAAGAGTGAAGTCCCAGAAGGCGTGAATCGGGATACAAAAGAACACATTGGAGAAGGTGATCCATGTGCCGTGGATAACCACGGCCGCGAATATGGTGTAAGCGAACCGCCGGATACCGGTCGTGCTGAAGACATCGAGATACAGCAGCAAGATCGACACCTTTGTCATAATCACAGCAACGGTGTAGAGAATGGTCACCGCATACACCATCTAGTGGTGGTTAGCCGAGGGTTGAGATCGCCTGATTGCTGAGGTGCTCACCTTGAAGTAGACCTTCAGCTGCTCTGCTGTCAACTCCCACATGTGGAGGCCATATCCAGTCCGGATCACTGCGCGGCCGTTTCCATCAGGCCCCGAACATGGTCAGAGAGAAAGGCGGACAACTCACGAATGATCATGAAAGCCGTGTAGGCAATCGAAAGAAGCTGCTGTTATGTTAGCTTGATGAAATAGCCTTCAAGCTGCCCAACAAGGTTAGTTACAAGAGAGAAGGCGATTGCGATATCAGTCAGGCCCAGTACCCGGAGAATGTAGCCACGCGATATGAAGCGGAGAACGACAACGATGCTAGCGAGCACAATCGTGACATGTCCCACGACAATCGGGGTCGACCCCCTGTCGGTTTCCGTTGACGAGGCCATCCCTCTGCAGATGGGAACACGCAACGGATGCCATGTGCTCGCAGTGTGAATCTGAAGTATCGCGAAGGAGGATGCTTTGGAGAAGTCGGATCGAAACGGGGCCATCGAAGCCGGGCACCAAAGAACGGGTGGGTGCAGAGCAGCCTTCGCCGCAGATCCGACAGCACGCAGATCGAAATTGCGTGGCGTCTCCTCGCTTCGTGATTGCGCATCCGGGCTGTTACCAGGGGTGAAGGAGGTGGGACAAGGTACTGACAGGGTGCTGACAAGGGTGAGCGCCAGCGATTCGGAACCGGGTCTGAGGCAGTGGCGGCTGGGATTTGATGGCATTCTCCGTCTCGGGATTCCATTTTTGGCCTAGAGAGAGCCAGGCGTGACTGTCACAGCCCTGTCACTCTGCAGAATGCAGTGTTATGAATGGTGAGCCGAGCCGTGTCCCGCTCGGAGTTACAAAAAGCAAAAAGGGGGTCTTGGCAACCGATCAGTGGACGCTTGGCCAGCACGGACCTCCTCCACACCGTTATTTACGGCTCCTGCCGGCAATTGCGAGGTGTCATGCTTCCAGAGCATCGGAGCAAGCAGCCTTGTCAGTGTCGCTCTGACTTGCCAAATGCAGTGGCGCGAACCAAAGAAATGAGCGACAGGTTTCAAGCGTTCATTTAGACGAATATCCTCTTCAGGTTGATATCAGATTGCGGCAGACATGATCGAGGAAAGAGAATCCGCCCGGAAGGAGCATGATCTGTATTGTCCGGATTCTCGTCAACTCCAATTTCATGCAGCTTCGGCCTCTGAGATAACGTTCAAGCACCTGCGCTGGTAGTTTGCAGGTACTGCTCCTCACCCTTTTGGCGCTCCTCTTCGATGATGTCCTGAACCGATTTGGAGCCCAGGCCATCGCCATAGTACTTTTCGGCCAGCTCGATGCACCGCAAGTTCGCCGCAAGCTTGTTCATCGTTTCCATCCACTCCTCTGTCTTCTCACTGTCATAGACAATGCCGCCGCCAGCTTGCAGATACGCAACCTCGTCCTTTACCAGCATGGTACGAATGGCAATGCAGGTGTCCATCTGCCCCTCAACCAGAACCACGCCACCGTTGGCCTTGACAGAGTTGTCAATACCCACAGCGTCGTATGAGAACCAGCCGGCTGCCCCAGCATAGATGCCTCGCTTTTCCTGCTCCAGGTCATAAATCAGTTCCATGGCGCGGATTTTGGGTGCTCCCGACACTGTGCCGGCCGGGAAAATGGACCGCATGGCATCCCAGCGTGTGCACTCGGGCCGCAGCAGGCCGGAAACCTCCGAAGTGATGTGCTGTACGTGAGAGAAGCGGTCGATGCGCATGAGCCGGTCCACTTTGACGGTGGATGGGTGGCACACCCGGTTGACGTCGTTTCTTGCAAGATCGACAAGCATCACATGCTCTGCCCGGTCTTTCGTAGAGCTCAGGAGCTCAGCTGCAAGTTCCTCGTCTTCCTCGTGGTTGGCTCCGCGGCGAATTGTGCCCGCGATGGCGTGGTTGACAATGCGGGGTCTGGAACGTGCCTCCGCCTCGGTGTAGCCAAACCGCGTGTCCGTTGGGAGCGAGGCATACCCGTCCGTCTTCATCAGACACTCAGGCGAGGCACCCACAATGTAAAAGTCGGAACACGAGAGGAAGAACAGATATGGGGAGGGGTTGAGCGTCCGCAGGGTTCGGTAAATGTTAAAAGGATGGAGGCTGGTGCTTCTGGAGAACCGTTGAGACGGCACTGCCTGAATTATGTCTCCCTTGACAATGTGCTTCCTGAGATCGGTAACAAACGACTCGTATCCATGACGACCGACATTGGACGAATACTGCTGTTCCGAAACTGGCTTGCTCGGATTTGTTGGCGGGAGGGGCGTCTCAGGGTGCTGAATCAGCTCGAGCGTTGAGCGGATTGTTGCGCAAGCCTGATCATAGGGCGCCTGGAAATCTGAACCAAGATCATCTGGCAGCTGCATGTGTGTGACGATGGTAAAGGTCGAATAGAAATGGTCGAACGCCACAATGGTGTCAAATATCATAAACAGAGCCTCCGGAATGTGCAGGTTGTCTTTGAGCGGGCGCGCAGTCTTGGGCTCGAAGTACTTGACACAGTCGTATGAGATGTATCCGATGGCGCCGCCGGTCAGCTTGGGCAGCCGGAGCGATGGGATGTTGATCACCCGATCCTGGGAAAGCTGGGCCTCGAGCGCGCGCAGAGGGTCGCCAGTGACGGGATATCCGGGACCAGCCTGCAGAACCTTCCTTGGGTCTACACCAATTAGGACCAAAAAGGCGAAGGGGGGCTCGGTCAGACTCACTAGCTCCGATGAAGCTGTACCGACCGACGGTCTCGGTGCTTCCGGTCGCGCTCTCGAGGAGGAACGAATACTCGGCCGTCGACCTGCAGGGATCTGTCAGTCCACGGGGACGGGTCAATTGGATCACGGGTGGTCCGGCCAGGTTGCGTACCCCGCAGAGAGTTTGAGGTAGATGGCCGAGGGCGTCAGAAGATCCGAGGGCAGAGAGATGCAGACCGGGAGCAGAGTCGGGCGCAGGGTGGCTTGGCGGGTCTGCTCAAAGAGCTTCTGCGCCTCGCCCACCGTGGGCCGAACATCGAGCTTCGCCGACGAAGCCATTGGACGAATGTATGGAGAGCCTTTCCGAGGAAAACAGGGGACCGGTCATGAGCAGCCGCAGGCGTGAACCCGACAGTGTCGTGACTTGACGGCCTCAGGTGCCAGCGTCTTTTTTTCACCGCCCAAATTCGTGACTCATGGAGGTGGGGCCTTTGATCAGCGGGGTTGCGATAAGATAGGGGAGGGCGGAAGGGCGGAAAACGACGTCGACTCAGTCACTCTCGGGGGATCTAGAGAAGAGGCGAAATTGATGCAAGGGGCTGGGCGTTAGGAAGATGAATGAATATAGGTGGTGATGAAACAAGTGTTCTCAAAGTTTGGATGGGGTGCTTCGCTCTGACTTCCGACAAGCGGAGCGGGGCGTTGAACTGCCACTCAGCCTGCACGGACCATTCGCGTTTCTTGAAAGGAAGGTTGTCTTTGTCCTCCTCTTCCAGAATACGCGATGCGGCGATGCGCCTTGAATGCAAAATCTCAAGCTAACGCTAGCACGAGGATCTCATCGCGCTACTCAACGCCACTTTAGAGACCGGCCTCGCCTCGAGTTAGCTGCTCGACTTTTTGAGCTCGGTCCGCCATGGCCCGGAGCAAGCGTCGGCATTTCCGCTCTTTCGCGTTGACGACGCATCTGAACAGCAGGTCTTGTCAACGAGATAACAGACACCCAAATCGCGCGATCAGCCCTTCAACAAGCAAGCTGAAAAGAACGTGGCAATTCATTGTGACTGAAGGGGTCGCGCTGGCTGACAAGTGTCGTGGCCATGGAATTTCGATTCGACCACCCTGTACAGCACCGGTATCAATCAACAAATCCGACTTATCTTTCATCCGTTGTCATTCCTTCATCCCGCATTAATGTGTTCTCAAATCTCATCCTAACCCTTGCGTATATACATCAATCATCAGACCAAACATCAGTACCCGTCGTAGTCACGACTCCTCCTCTCCCTTCTACTATCCCTTCTCGAACTCCTCGCCCGATCGTCATACACAACAGGTGGTGCCCTCGGGCTTGCCGACCTTATTACCGTCACAGGCTGCACCTCCCTCATCTCGGACCCCGACCGCCGATGGTGGTGGTGATGTGAGTGATGCGAGTGTCGCGAGCGCGACCGCGAATGTGTCCGGTGTGGCTTCGTGTGCCGCGCTGGGTACTCATCGCGCACGCCGTCGTACCATGCCTGGTCACGCGGATGCTCATTTGAGCTTGGAGGTGCGCCAAGATTGCTGCATGATCGGAAGATCCAGATCAGAAGGAGAAAACCGACGATGGATCCGATGACTATGCCGGCGATGGCGCCGCCACTGAGAGTCTGAGCGGCAGTTGCGTGGTCATCATCGCTATTGGCGTCCCCGTTGCCGTTGCCATTGCCTGGGTTCGAGACAACGGTCACAGTCACCGAATTTTGTCGTCGAACTAGGGATGCGGGGGCGAGGAGTGTTCTTGTTGGCTCAATGGCACGGATGAGGAGGTTTTCGAGTCTGGAGAGCGATGGGGGGGATCCTTGCGGTGGGTTCATGGGTGCCATTGTGTTGTAAATCGGCCAGTGAGGGAGCCGGGAACGGAAGATGAACGAACGGTTGCCCGTATGGTCAAATCTAGCGTCCTCCGAGACTTTATGGGGAAATATCCCCTTCATATCGCTCCACCAAGGACCTCAACCAACATTCAGGAACAGTGACGCAATGGTACATGATGGAGGGCGAGCTGGAAGTGGAATGGCTCCGAGATATCCATGCATCCATGTGAGGGGTGGATAGGCGAGATCGATGCGGTTAGCGTCCACAACTCCAGAGTGATTCGCAGCGACCATGTGACTTTTTGCTGGAGCAACAGAGCTCTTTGCTGCTGTGTCAGTATTCGATACTCTCTGGGACCACGGGAAGAGTTTGAGTATCTAGGTTTGCTGCTTGGTCTTTCCAACGAACCCCAAAGGTTCATAGCATTGAGTTGCTGAGCCAGAGACTTGACAGAGCATCACAGAACAGACATATTAGTGCGAGGGCTATCGTTACCGCAAAACTTTAACATTCATGATAACCCACCAATGAGCCCCACTCCCCGCCACTCTGAAGTGGATCGGAGCAAACTTCCGACGCACAATGATGTCATATATCGATCACCAAAACAACAACCCTGACACTCGAAGAGAGAACACCCCAACACAAGGCGAGGAAGACGAACCTTTCAAATCCAGGGTACGGATAGGCGCGAGCAATATTGTGCTCGTTGGACCCCCAGCCACCTCTGTGCGGCTCCGACGGTAGAACCTTGGTTTCGGTATCCGTCTTGGGCCGTTGGATTTGCCGTTCCCACAGTGTCCCTGAGGTGCAGGCGGCAGGAGCCTGCAGCACAAAAGTTGCCCCGCTCGTTGACTGCAATAATAAGCCTCATATCGCAGGTCCCCACCGGCCTCTCGGCCCAAGGCGGGACTTGGATGGTGAACCGCAACGCGTGTTCTATGGAGAATTAGAGTAAATATATGCCAACAACTAGTTGGGGTTTTTATCCAGAGATGGCTTCCTCCTCCCCGCGTAGTTTTAGGGTTTCCCGAACGCATTTCAGTTGTATTTGGCATGCTTCCTTCAGCGTCGGCGGAAATGGGTTTACTTCACCGAGAGGGCCCCAGCCTATTGGCGCTATGAGATGGAGGACCCAAGTCTGTATTCAATGTAGGTAGATTCAACGCGTCATTCCCGACGGTTTGGTCAATCAAGACCCGCTCCATCCCCCAGTCAAGAAACAACCCGACGAAAACCAAGGCGTAGTCAATCTTCCCCTCCTTCTTCAGCGCGACTTCATATTTGGGGCGCTAGTTCTTGTAGTCGGCGTTGATGCGGTCGTCGGTGCTGGCGAGGCCGAATTCCGAAGGGATGAAGAACTTCACACCGGCGGCGACAGTTGCGTCGATAATGTTTGGAGAGAGGTGGAGCGGGTGGGGAGGGCGGAGACGATGGCGTCGATGCCCTGAAGAGCGGAGGTTGTGGCTGAGTGGGAGGAGTAGTCGACCGTGATGACTTTGATGTCGGGGGGGAAGGTGTTGGGTGGGGGTGGGGAACGGGTGAGAACTGTGATGCTTTTGAACGGCGGCTGGGCTTCGCGTAGGGCTTGGAGGAGGTGGGGTCCGATGTTTCCGGATGCCTTGGGTGCTAGCTGTTAGTACCTATTGGGACTCGGACTTATTGGAAGGTCGTTGTTTTGCAGAACTCACCCCTAAGAGCGCAACGGAGGGAAATCTCTAGGCCATTGCGACAGAAGATACCATTCAGTTGATAGTGTATATTTAGAACAAGAACCCGGTGTGACTGCGGTTTGTACCAGGGGCTTGAACGTCACAATTGGCTGGGCGAATGGCTCTTGGGCCTGGGTGTGATGTGTGTACAGTAAGTATTAGTTTAGATATCGAAGGCAAGTTTAAACTATTTGCAATCTTCCAGTTTTAATATACTGATATCCTCTTTTCCTCGACACTGTCCTTATTTTGGTGTTCGGCATTAGATGGGAAAACATCAAATGCTCAGGTGCCTGGTATTGTTTGGTAACGCAATGGAGATTACTGATCACTGATGCAGGGTGCCTCATTACCCAGAAATCCTTTTTATCGAAGTTACAGCCCGATTAGTAATACAAAAAGCGGAACGTCCACCGCTGTTACACTCCGTGGCTCCCGCTGGGCAGAATTGAGGCCAAGGCCGTCCAGTCCGCCAAGATCCAGCCCGCCGAGATCCCATGCCAAAATGGTGACAAATCCCGGAGCGCGAGAGACCGAAACGGTGTGCGTGTTGTCACAGGCCCAAGCCCTTGGGAGAAACTCGGACAGCGACAAATACATAAACAACGGAGTGGGAAACCCCGATGTGAAGCTTCAGACCTGGCTAAGTCAGGTGACCGGCTTTTAGACCGACCCATTTTTAGACCACGCACTAAAATCGCACCCCCACTACATCACCAACTTCAATTGCCCACAACTTCGTCAATTAGATAGCTACATCAATACAACTTGCAGTGTCAGAATCCTCTTCTTCTGAAAATTCAGAATCTGTAATATACTCCCCAGCAGCTAACCTCTGTGCGCGGCAGATCTCATTAATACCAGCGAAGGCCTTATTAGAGTCGATTTCAACCCTCCTTCTTTTCCGGCCTCTCGCGTGTTCGAGATCTTCCTGGGCCGCTTACAATTATTATTAAGTAGTAGCTAATTGGAAGGCCATGCTATAAATCCTTTATAGGCTTTCCGTATGAAAAGCCGCTCGCTAGCAGCACGTTTAATACCGCGTAGAAAACGCTCCCCCTAAGCCGAGAAGTCCTTAGCCTTTTTAAAGGTAAACCACACAGGCTAGTCCTCCAAATTCTTGCTTAAAATAGGATTATTAAACGACTTAAGGCTTACAGAAGGTGTAAGAGCTACTGTACTAACGTAACTATTAGAATTCTTAATAATAAGGCTGTTACTTAAGGGCTTCCTTAAGGAGACTAGCTATAACCTTAAGGCCTTCTAACCAGCCTTAATATTTAACTTAGTTATTCTGTAGATTCTGGTATACTTATAACATTTTAAAACGGCTCGTTTTCCAGTTACAGAGTCGCTAGTTAAGCTAGAAAGGCAGTCATTTAACTACGCCCTATACTTAGCTTTTAGGGAGCTGAAAACAGCTACATCCACAGGCTAGAGAACGTAAGAAGTGTAAGCTAGCAGAAATAATAACTGTATGTTATTAGTAAAAGCTAACTATAAAATTCCTTAATAATATAACTGCTGTAGCTATTTAAAATAAAGAGGCGTTTCTCCTAAGGGTTAGCTGGCTAAGTGGCTGGAAGAAAGATCTCGTGGAGCTATTCGACGGTAATGTTATTGTCAGTTTACCCGTTTTTAGTTAGTTTGAAAGCCTAGCCTTTAAATGGGGTTAAGTTACGTAAGTATTACTATTACTAGAGGCTCCTACCCTTGAAAATAACTAAGGGGTTTAAAAACTAGCTGTTAGCTGAAACGCACTTTAGAATAGTTGTTTAAATTCGGTCTTTATACTTCTTCTTTTGTAAAAGCTTCTTAGATTTAGAGCCCATAACTAGACTGTTATCTCTAATGCCATTAGCTATACCAGTTTCGTTTATATTATACCTGTTTTTCGGTAGAATGGTTTTAACCCCTGGAACCTCCAAGTAGTTAAACTAAGGCCGAATAACAGCCTTGTAGGCTTAGTTAGCACGGTTTACGTGGATTCTCCGTGGTCTTTGGGTAGAAATGGAAGGATTTCGCTTTAAAAAGCGGCGGTACCAGTGTTTACTAAGGTGGGCTGGTTCTCCAGAGGAGGCGAGTATTCTTTTACCCAATTTCCGAATTTACCTGTAGCTTAGAGGGCTACTAATAGCCCCCTGGAAGAGAATCTATTCGGTAAGACGTTCTTCTAAGGCCGGAGAAAGCTTTTGATTAGTGATTTGGGCGTAGGGGGCTGGATTGGTGCCTTTGGATCGATAATATAGAGTGTTGTGAGGGATGCCGTGGTTTTTGGCCGCATCGCAGAGTTTGCCAGTTTTAGCATACTCCGCGAGGGCGTTCTGCAAATCCAACTCTTTATATGGCTTCATTTGCCAATTTTAAAGCCGTTGGGAAAGGAAGGAAACGGATTGAAATTAAATTCGTGGAGTTGTGGGCGATTGAAATAGGGGAGTTGGGTGGCGAGGGTGAGTTATTCTGACAAATCCTGTGGTCTAAAAGTGGGTTGGTCTAAAAGCCGGTCACCCGACTTACATAATGTTTTGTGAAGGGTTATTACAGGTCATCTCTCATTTTGAAAAGACTTATATAAATACTGAAAAGGCCTTTTTATATGTTGAAAAGGCCTAAAACGGCCTGTAATGCGATAAGCCCAGACCTTACCGTTCCAGATCAGGGGTGTGTGAAGATTCCAAAAAGGAGTTTTCACACTGGTTAAGGGGACCCTTTCTCTTGGCCCGAGCCTCCGTACTCTCCGATCCGAACAACTCCGTCCGCTCCAGCCCGGAAGTGCTCATCCCCCCCAGCCCCCAGATTCTTCATATTCAGAACAACCAACGCCGACCGAAAGTCCGACCTAACCTTCAGCAAATGACCCTCTTGTCCCCGCGGAGGATTCTCCCACGTCGTCACTAACAAACAAGTCGACCTGTCCTCTCGGGTTCGCCTGTCCAGGATGGCAAGTGCCGCATTGAAGATGGGTGGTCGCACATTCCGCCGGGCAAACTCCCAGATTTCTTCGGGCGACTTGTCCAAGAAGGGGAACGAAGTCTGTGCGGAGACTGGGAGTTTTGTGGGGTGGGTGTGAGTGGGTGTGACGGGGCTGGCGTTACATACGCTAATGCAGGGAACTGCTACAGTGGGTGATGGTTGGGATGTCTTCTGTGTTGATGAGGACCCCTGAAGGTGGCGCGATGTCAATAATATGTCTAGAGTCCACTGGCGCTGACGGCCTGGGCGAGAATAGCGTTGCAGATACCTACCAACGTCATCGATGCCTTCGTCAGCGAGTTCAGGTGCGCTGTAGGCCTCGCGGAAAAAGGCGTTCAGGAGATCATCGGGGATCTCGGCAGTGCAAAATACGGGTGTGTTGTCGTTGAGCCCGGTCATGCTGGCTGCCATGTGGCGAGTTTGTTGGTAGAGCTGTTTACGGTGCGACGGTGATAGGGGGAGAGAGGGAGGGGACACGAATCGTGGAATTGAATATTACCCGAGTTAGCGGGCTATTTGGAGGCCCGGCTATTGTCCCGGAGCCGTAGGAATATCTGCAGGCAAGGGACATGGAGCCGACAGTCGCAGTTTTGTTTCCGGGTTGCCCATTTCCTACAGAAAAACTGTAATATGATTGGGAGAGACTTAGTCTACACGTAATAAGAAGTAAGAATGAATCCTGAAAAACGACGAGTACGATACATAATTAAGGCCAAGAAAAGGATCTGCATGTCTGAACGCCCCGCCGAGCACTGTTGGATGTCAGATTTCCCTGTCTTGGGACCAAATCAAGTGTCCAGCACTCAGGCCTCGCCGTTTCGAGAGCATGCTTCGCAACTTGAGTATGAGAATGCCCTTTTGGACACGTTGCCACAAATTTCCCATGCTTGTCCCAGATCTGCTGTTCAACCAAGCATCTCTCTTCTGCTGTCCAACTGCTCCCCTTTCTAACCAATAGCCAATCGTCGAGTCGGACCTTGGAATCGTGAAACCAAATGGTGTGATTTAGCAGGGCCATGAAGCCGATGTTCGTGCCATGTGGCCTAGCGACGGTGGGGTTTATCTCCGGAAAGCTGCTGTGCCCAAGAGTCGGTCAGGTAGCCGAGCACAGCAAAGTGGCTTGCCTGACATTCCGACATATTACCACGAGATCGGGCCCATGAATGAATTGTCCTGGTATGTGGAGACGTATTGGAGTTGACTGCCGGCGTATACTCCCGCCAGAAAAAAGGGTTAATGTCGTCTCGCGATGTGTTTAGCTCTGAGAGAATAAAGTCTGGACGGATCTGTGCATGGAAGTGCCGTGCATTAGCAAAAGAACCTTGACTCCGTTCCGGCTGACTTACCATTCGTCCCATGAAGGCCTTGTCATTTGATGCTGGTATCTCGGGAACTGGCGGGACTTTGATGCCTTGCTTCGCGGACTGCGGCGCTTGAGGCGACGTGGTGTGGTGGACGGTGGAGTTTGGGTGTCCAGCCTTCGAGAAGCTGCACTCAGCAAACAAGAAGACGGTGCCGGCCTGCTCGACTTTGACCTCTCTCTCGGCGAACGAGTCGCGATCGCTCGAGCGGAGTACGTGGTAATAGAGTGGCTTCGTGGCATCCGGAGGGGCACGAATAGTGCAGCTCATGCGGAAGATGACAAAATCGGGGCCTACTGTCTGCTGGGCTGCATAGATGGCTTGACCGATTAGAACGCCTCCCATTACACCTGCGCCAGGGAGCCGCGGCTTCCACAACGGGCTGTATGGGTTGGCATTGGGTTAGCAGGGACCTCGGGTTAGGTCGATCCTCCAACGTGCTAGAAGTTCGTAAAGACATCTTCGCGCTCGCCGAAAACTCGAGTCACCCGAAGCGGATGCTCAATGGGTGCAAATGAAGAATCTGCAGGAGGCGGGGGGTATAGTGTGCTGGCGTGGGTTAATGACATGGTTGGGATTTGGCGGGTTTGTGCTTTGCTGGACAATGTTTGAAGCTGGATGGAGAAGGGCGGGTAGGTAAATGGATGTTTGCTGATCAAAGTTGGCTTGGTACGATTGCACTTTCTCTGTAGGGCGTGGACCAGAACTGTGAGTGGGGCTCGAGATGACCAGTTTCCTGCATCTTATGATCCGAGCTTTTTGGTCGCACTGTTTGGAGTGATCCTTTCCCAGAGAGAACATCTGTATACAGAATCTACGCGCAGCAGGTGAAGGCCCAGCTGCTTTCATCATTGGCCCACGCATTTGCCTCGGCCTGCAAGAAGGGGTGGGATGAGCCGATGGCTATACCAGACCTGAAACGGGGCAATGTGTATTTCTTTCGCGGAAGCCACCGGCGGGCAGGTTAGGTTGTTGGCTGCTGGCATGGTGCGAACAGGGTTAAAAACAGAAGAGGACAAAATGGCGCCACTTCACATCTGCGTTCAAGGTTGCTGTTGCTGTGTGCCTCTTTTTGTGGCACCGTCTCTCCTTCCACTTTCTCACAACGCCAGACTCGAATCCAACAACAACGCACAACCCTTTTACGCACCACAACTTGTAAAAGGTCCGCTCTTACCAGATTTCCCTCGCCCAACCCACCCACTGAAATTACTCTCGCCGAAGCAAGATGCATCCCTCTCCCTCCACCGCTCCAACTCCTTCCCAAGATCAGCTACCCCGCTCGCCATTCGACACCAGTGTCGCACTCCGTCCCTCCCCCTCTTCAACAGAATCAAGCGCCCTCTTCACGCGCATCCCCCCCGAGCTCTTGCGGGAGATCCTCAGCGCCGCGTTTGGCCACCGCGTCATCCACCTGGGGCGACGCTGGCGTTTGCGCCCAAAACCTCAGCTCGTTGGGGCGTGTCTGGTCGCGCTTCCCCTCGGGAGTCCCCGACTCACTTTTCGGCGACACGCGGCCGGGGGGGCCCTGAATGGGTCGATGCCGCATAGTGATCGGTGCGGTGATTAGGGGGGGTTGTAGGTGATGGGGTGGCTGATGAGTTGTCGGCGGGCGTGCGTTGAGGGTGTGGATGTTCTGTATGGGACAAATGTGTTCCATTTTGGCAGCCCGAGAGCTGTCAGGAATGCACCGTGTTTGGTCTGTGAACGGATGCAAAGAGCTCAGGTGATTGGGGGCGGTGTGTGTCCATGGATGGAGGATGCTGGGCTGACGGGAGGCGTGCAGGGCTTCGTTAAATCGATCGAGGACCTTGCTGGGATGCTGCCGAATATCCAGTTTTTGTACTTGTCGCTCAATTGGGGGCTGATGCCACCTACCGCTTCTCTCGACAACGGGACTATCTCGACGACCATGGACGCCCTGCTGGAACATGTCGATAAGGTGGTGCACGGGATGCACACACATGGAAAGCTGTCGGGCTGCCGGGTTGCTTTGCCTACTTCATGCTACGGTTCTTTGAAGTGGAGGGCAACGTGGAAATGGATTCAGTCAGGGGCTGAACGGACCTTCGAGCCCGAGGCCATTTGGAGAGGGATCTCAGTCGACCCTGTGACGGCTGAGGTGGTTGGCGGGGCAAATGCTGTGGTGTCGGGTGTCTGGTCTGAGTCTTAGAGACGGTTGCAGGCGGCAGGAAGAGTGGATATTGGCTCGTACACGGGGTGAAAAACATTGCTCGGATAGAAGTCAGGGATTCCCTGTTGGTGTTTCACAGACTGCCGGAGCAGTCTTCTAGTAAGCTAATGCGGTTCTGGTGTTGAGCGGTGGTAAAGATGCTTGATTTGAGAAGAGCTGGCTGCGCCACTGACTGTCTGATACTGCCCTCTAGAATGGGACCAAGGTAGTTGTATACCTATGCTACGTACCAAGGTAGGCAAAAGTCTCCGACTTGAAGACCAGTAAGTGCGGGACTTGTTTCGTATCGCCCTAGTCAAAATATAAGCAATGGGCTTTGACTGTCGCACTCGCCCTCTTTGACCTAAGTAAGCTTATTGAAAGGACAAGGTACTAGCATTCAACGCCCGTTCGCATACTAATACTCCGATAATCCCTTACTCTAACCACAAAATTCACATTTCACATCCCTATCCACCTCCTCCCCGCCTCCTAAGCCATCCTTCGAGCGGGATAGCCTCGACATCCCCCTTGGTGACAGCATGTTTCTTGACACGCAAAGTTACCGGCCATAATTTACCCTTGAATTGCACCAGAGCCCTGTCAAGACTGAAGGCTAGAAGGTAAGTCGCGAGAGAGAACAAAACGATGAGCACTGCGAACTGCCAGTTAGTTGCTTGGTCCATGAAAGTGGCGTGTTGGATTGAGAAGAGGCCCTAGGAGGTGGTATGTTAATCATCTGGGCAACAAGGTGGGGACTAAAACGGGTAAATAAGGGGCTTACGGTGATGAATCCAAGTGGCAGGTATGCGATGGTGATGTACGTGAGGGTGCGAATGTTGTTTCCCTGTTGGATTGTTGTCTGGTTATCAGCCAGTGCGGTTTGGGTGTCGACTACGTTCGTGATGGTGGATATCTGTGTTTCTCTCAGCTTCGTACAAGTCCTCAGGTATTGGATTGTTGCACTTACCCCGTCCCTCAGACCAGTGACTTGCTTGATCTTCAGCTGTGTTTTCTCCGCAACGTCAACCAGCATCCCATGCCGCTTTTTGAACTCGTCGATGATGCTGTTGTACTCCTGGATGAGATCGACGTTTTGTTGCAATGTGTCCTGTTTCCACCATTAGTCTTGTCGTCAAGGGAGTTGTTCTGAAACTTACATGTTTGATGACGTGTTCCATCGCGACGTGAGCTCGCTGTATTTGGGACAACGAAGACGACAGTTTGTCGTTGAATACCCTGAGTGCTTCCCATCCCCACAACATCTTCTTAAGCTTGTTGATGGCCTCGACGGTGCCCCACCAGTCCTCCAAGCCCTCGAGAAGGGTGCGGTCCTGGTGTTTTGTTAGCAAATTTTAAGTTACTATTTCCGAGCGCGCAATTCATACCCCTATCTCCATGATCTCATCCAACCTCTCCAGAATTTCGCTATACTCAGCCGCCAGCTTTTCGCAGAGATGACCTAGAAGTACGAGGAAGGCCAGACACCGCGCTATTTCCTGCTGGTGGATGAACTTGGACAGAATCTTCGGCAACACTCTGTTGACAACAGCCGAGACAGAAGCACTTCCTGTCGCCGACGAGAGCACAGAGCACGCCCACAAATACCCCGATGGATCACCTGTAAATACCAGAGTTGACGACTTCTCCTCGACGACGTGCATGTTATCTGATTTATAACCAAGCTTGACGATGTTCTCGGGGGGGAAGTCCCCGTTCTGTCTGTGGGTTTCTCGGTGTGGATCGGCGCGGTGGTCTTCTAGAGTGCGGATTGCCCAGTGGGAGATGGTGATGGAGGTGGTCCACATTGTCTTTTCTCGGCTCTCGGTGAAGCGGGACATGGCGCCGAAGTGGTCGTCGAGGGAATCGAATGCATCCGGATGCCAGAGGTAGACAAAACCGCCGACGAGGTCGGGGGAGAGCTTTCGAGCGAACCTGGTTTGTTGTTAGCTGGTTGGTTCTGGGGTGTGATGAGGGACTTCTAACAAGATTCGGTGTTTGGCGCCCACATCCACAAGCTAGAGACCCAAGTTAGCATACTTGTTGACGGGATTCAGGGATCGGGTCATAGTCTGTCTTACGCTGTCGTTCAGTGTATGCAAAACAGTCTCATAACTGCAAAGCGCTGGGTCATCTGCAACGCCATGGCTGCTTGGCTTCGAGTGAGCTGAAGATGACCTCTCCCTTGTCGTCGTAGTCGGCGGGCTGCATCTTTGCCGTTGTATGTGAAAGTTAAAGTTGTCATTCTGAAAGACGTCAAATACGTCCAACAGACAGAGATCTGCTTGTGTTATGTGACTGGCGATATTTGCTGAGGTGTATCTAGGGCTTTCTGTGATATCTCCAGCTCGGTGAGTCTCTAGGTAATGCTGCAATGCTCGTCTCAGGCCGACGTCTCTGGTTTGGTCATGCCCGTAAATCTCAGGGGTATCATCAAGGGACTGTGTGGCATATGGCGGGTAGTATACTGGGGATGGTTTCCGCGTGACCCAGTCAAATGCCCTCCCGTCGCGAACTCCGTCGTCGGCGGACTGTCTGAGCTGTTGGACGAGTGACTGGATCAAGGCTGCTTGGGCCGCTGCTTGGGCTACGGCTGTACTTCGTGGTGGAGCACCGGATACATCGAGCAAGACTGTATCGGTCCTCAAGTTTGGCAGCGACTGTGCCATTTCGTCACCAGGAGAAGCTTCCGCTGGGGGATCGAGGGCTTTTGCAGCCTGGAGTTTGCCTTGAAATCACTACTTAGCACAACCATGTTGAGAATCCGAGTGTCAGAAGCTTCATGTAAGACTCACCTTCAAGCTTCAAGTCCAACAGCGTGGCACAGATCATGGCCACAGGTTCCATCTGCCACCACCGTCCCACCATCGAAGCGTCGGCGCGGTCCCACGAGGCCATGAACGAGTAGTCAGAGAGCAGAAACTCAAACAGCCTATCCCTTGCCGGTATCACATCTGCTTCGCCAGCGACTCTCAGGTATGCCTCATGGTTAGTGCACAGCAACTCCCAAGGTCCATTACTCAGGGATCTCGCTGCCATCCACTGTTTCGGCCCCGTGCTGAACTTTGTCGTACGCCTGCGGTCCCGGATACGCCTTCGTGTCTGCCGAATTCTCGAGACGGCAAGACTGTGCGACCGCTTGCTTTTCAGGCCATCCAGGCCCATCTCCTCGGCCAGCAGCAACACTCGATCCAGCTCTTCATGCTCAATCGACCAGCCATCAGCCGAGCTGGTTTTAAGCCTCGAGACCTGCTTCTCGAAACGTTCCTGCGTCTCAAGCACCTGCTCCAGATCCAAGTCTGCGCGGTTCACGCCCTCGGGAAGCATGTTCTCTTCCCAGCCGAGATGGTCTTGTAACAGAAGGATGCAGCTGAAATGCAGCCATTGCAGAACATTACCCTTGGAAGTGGGCTGCTTGTCGCGATGTGCCCGGTCGATTCCGACGTCATAGGCTACGGGCAGCTTTGGGAGGACGATGTAGTTGATGAACTGAGCTGTTACTACCTCGGGACATACCCTGAATAGGAGCCAGCCTGCCATTGATGCGTAGCATCCACGGTTGTAGGATCGGTCCCATGTGAGTGCTTCCCGCTGTGGAATGCAAGTCTCCAGTCTCAGGTCCTTGGCTGGGTTGGCGTCTGCTGATTTGCTGTGGACAGCGAGGAGCAAGCGCCCCGGCTTCAGATCGGTTGCAAACAGCCAGGTCACAGAGGAGCGAATGGCTTCCTTCAGCCTCCCGATGTATTTGTCCTGAATCCTGTCAAGGTGGCAGAATGGCTGTAGCAAATCTGGCTCGAGCTTTCGTGTGGTTATAAAGTGGAGGATCTTGATGAGGAGGCGGATTTGGAAACTGCACGACAGTTAGCTTCCTAAAAAATGCAGCTGGACAGGGGTCGTAATCGGTGGTGTCCTTACAACATGCTTTGAACATCCACGTATTGGTATGTCATAATGTTGCCGATGAGGGCAGTCTCGGGCAATCCAAAATATCTCAGGCCGGTCTGCGAATCTGGTGGACGCCAAACTGGTACCGATGTGACGCCAAGAATCTGCTCAACACATCTGCCAACGATACAGAACTCGACCGCCTCCACCGCCTCGTAGTTCGCAGCACAAAGCGCTGTCCAGAGTCTGTCGGACATATTCTCCGACTCTCGGCTCACACCAAGGTAGTCAAGCAAGTCTGGAGGTAAAGACGCATCGCACTCGTGCCCGGAGTCTTCCTCGTAGTTGCGAAGTGCATATGTCGAAACGATGTAGGCGGTCTCTCCAACGGGTATCTCAACTCGATGCTCAGATGACAAGTCAACCCACTGTCCTTCAACAGTGCCAGCTGAGCTCTGGGGGGGCATCAGATGCTGAGGAACCCCGTTCACCGACAGGCCGATCTCAAGGCTGGTCTGGTACTTGGCCGAGGTACAGCTTACCCCTGAGCCACCCGAAGACACCGTGAAGATGTCCTTCTGTGAAGCTTTCCTGTCGGTACCTGAACAAGGGCACCCAAACCTAACAATACCGCCAACCCGGAACCGAACAGTGGCGACATTCCCATGGGCAGTGTCCGCATCGTACTCACTGAGCGAACTCCCCTGTCCCCATTTCAGACGACTAACCTGGAAGACAGTCCCGCTGCTCACAAACGAGATAGATTCGCAGCTCCCTGTCCTCAAGACTTCGCCCGTCTCGGGATGTCGATGGACAAGCTCGTACTGGGTGTACGGCCAGCGGAAGTTGACCCACCCCTGCACTTTGCGCTCGCCGAGTTCGACGTCGGGGAAATCAGGATGCGGAGGGAGGAGCCGGGTGCCGAAGGTCCCTTTGCTGCCTAGATCGTCGCGGCGCTGCGCTCGAGAGAGGATGGATGCTGCGTTGTCGGGGAAGCGCCCCCTCAGGAAGACCAGGCCGCATGTTGAGTCGGGGCGCGTCAGCTGGAGTAGCTCGTGCCAGTCTGTCAGCGAAGCGGTAAAGCCGTCGTTTCCGAAGTCAAGAGACTTTGCTGGGCGAGACAGCTCGCATGTGGTGAAGCATTGCCCTGCAGGTTCCCAGCGTTAGTGAGGGGATCAGGAATGTCACCTGAAATTCAGCGGTATTCACATTTGGATAGGTCGGCGAGCCACTCAAAGTCAACCTCTTCAATCCCCATCGTGCATTCAAACTCTCGCGATACATCGGAACCGCTCCAAGTCTTGGTCACAGAATATTTGGAAGAAGTCGTCGATTGAAATGACTCGGGGCTGGGAACACAATGTCCGGCGCGTCTTCAGGTCAGGCTCTACCCCCTGTCACTGCACAGCCTCCATGCACCACAAACCGGTGACACGGACGGGGTTCCCCGATTGGCTGGGCGCATTTCGGGCATGCATCCTGAGCTCTGGGTCGTGCAACCTGGTACCATGAGAGTTGGCCGAGGAGGGAAGCAGCTTTCTAATACTACTTTAAACAAAATCCATTCAGTGCCCGCAATATCCGTTCTCCCCAATCCACTGCACCTCTGGGCGGGCTACTCTTTTCCTCCTTTTCCTTCGTCCGCGTACTGGCCGGTGGCAAGGAGAGTACGGGCTGGGTCTATAGCGGAGGCTAGAGGGCGTGTCCAATCGACAACGGCGCGGCCGGCACGGATGGCATCACGGCGAAGAAAATCAAAACCGCTTACAACCACCTGAGCCACTGGGTCCTTGTCACCATTGGTGGTCGTCTGGGGCTGGTAATCCCGCATGGGGACCGTGTCGCCTCGGGGGATGGCCATGCGTCTGGGAAAGTCGAGGGGCGTTGGCGGCCCGTGGCGGTAGCGTGAGTCGGCGCGGCGCCGGTTCAGCCAGTCGGTAAGGGCGGTGTGGTACGCTTCGGCCGGGCTGTCGAGGCGAACATCTGGGTGTGCGGCCCACGGAGCTTCCGTGATGGTGTCGATGGCTTCACCGCTCCACAGGTTGGATTCCGCCTCCCAGCTGTAGTCCGTCGGGCTGCGTGTAACCAAGCCATGCAGCGATGTGATGGCAGCGTTGACGTCCGGGTCTCTTTCCATCGTGATGTTTCTGGCTGCAGCCTGCTCTGCTTCTTCTGAGGGGGGCTGCAGGAAAGAAGGCAGCAAAAGGCTGTGCTGCAATTCTCTCGGCTGCAATGCTGTCGGCGGGACACACGTGCCGCCTGCCTGCCCACGCCTCCGTGCCGCGCCCAGGTCGATAATCACAAGGTTGTCGGTCGCAGGGTCGACCATCATGTTGCGGAGGCGGATGTCGCGGTGATCAATGCCGTGCTGGAGGTTGAGGTCGTCAAGGGCCTGGAACAGCTGCTTAGCCCACTTGAGCTTGAAGGGGCGGCTCGCCCTTGTTGCCTCAAGGGTGCCTCCGGTAAGGAAAGGCGTGGTCAAGCCAACAACACCACCGTCGTGCAGGACCAGGTGTCGGAGAGGCACAATGTGCGGGTGGCTTTGCATGCCAGCCATGATCTGGATGCTGTACCACACGTCCGTCATTAATTTGTCGTTTTCATAGTGTTTGAAGACCAGCCGCTCCGAAGGCGACGAGATGGGTGCGACAGCATCGGTGAAGGGCGCAAGGCGGCACACCTCGATGAGACGGTCGCGCGCAATTGTTGGGATCGCACTGGACAGCTGGTAGTCGTCAGGCGGAGCGTAGTACGTGCCCGGCGTGATATCCTTCGATACGTCTGATGATGTGCAAACAATGGTGCCATCTGCGGCCATAACCACAGCCAGCGCCTTGTGTCGCCGTCGTGAATTGAGAAGCAGACATCCCGCAGTCCATCCGGTTGAGGGCCAAACTGGAGAGGGAGTAGGTGGAACCGAAGCTCGGCCACTTCCATGGTGAAATCGGGAAGCCTGAAGAGAGAAATAGACGGTTTGGTTGGGGAGGGGGGGAGCTGTGATGGGCGCACGATACGGATGGAGGAGGCCAGGAGGGAAGAAGAGGAGGAGGCAAAGAGGGAAGGAGAGGAGGACGGGAAGAGGGGAGGAAACAGCCTGGTTTCCTGCGACGAATCTGGGCACACGAAATTTCCTTTTTCGTTCGCAATCCTGAGCTGGGGTGAGCTGGGGTGAGCCGAGGCTGATTTGTCCTTGAGCTCTCCCTGATTCTCCCCTGAGCTGGGGTGATCCGGTACACCGCCGCCGCACAGCCTTAGAGGCCCCTTTTCAGTCCCCCCGGCTAAACTTTCCCATCGATGGAAAGCAGACGATGCGTAATCTGTAAGGATAGTTCCCAGGCAACAATTCCAATCACAACGTACACGCGTACTAGGTATACGTGTGACTCGGGCCGGAAGCCCTATTCCCAAAGCTAAGAAACCTACACCTTACTAAAAATCCTAAAACAAACCAAAGCAACCAATTAAATCAATTTCAAACCTATACTATTACTATACTATACTAGAGAAAGATACGGTACGGATAGAGTCGTTAATAATTACAGTAACGTTACCTATCTGTGCTCTTATCTGGTTAACAAGTCATTATCTACAATTAGGGATATATAAGCTGCCTTATTGAATTTTTCATTCTTAATATAAAGCTGCTGGAGAGTTTAGTAACGTTAGTAAGTGAAATTCTTATCTAGATAGGATAGAGTTCCCGACCTTGTCGATAGTCAGGTGCGGATAGCTCTCCTGGGTATATACTTTATTCTGCCAGCAGAAAATTATGCAACATTTAACTCTCGTTCCTCCGTATTTTACACCGTTCTACCAGCAGAATATAAGGCCCAGTTCTCGGCCACAAGCCTACATTTTATCTCCGCTCCCGTAGGCTACGTACCTTTTCTACTGGCAGAATTTACTACCTAGTCTTAGCGATTAAGTTCTCTACCATTACTATACAATACCGGCAGAAATTTACCGTCCAGCGTAAGCGACCTAATTCTCGGTTATAAGCCTATATTTAATCCCCATCACCGTCCGCTACATACCTTTTACCAGCAGAAATTTACCGCCTAACGTAAGCAACCCTAGTTCTCACCCTAAGCCTTAATCTTATTTCCGCTACCTTAAGATTCATACCTTTTCTACTATACCAGGATGTTTAGGGGGTTATAATATTATTAGAACTTCTCTAATTCGAACTCGAACGATAATTCTAGCATTAAAATTCACTATAGCACTAAAGCTAATCTCACTTTTATTCCCATGTATTAGGCTGATTTTAAGAACCACTAGATCTACTAATAAAAAAACCTCATATTATTACTTACAAACAGTTTTAGGATGTTAATAATCCGCGATAATACTTAATTTACGGACAGCTTTACACTTTTCTCAGAGATGGAGGGTGACGCTAACTCGAACGATCTTGATAATTATCTGTTAGATCTCTTTCCTTCCTCAGAGCCCTACCTATAATAAAAACGTACATTATATATATTTCCGGCTTATAATGACCTAGGCTTATTTGGAACTGACGGATTAAGGAAAAGAACTTAAGGGTATAATCGAGTATTTACGCTTGGGTAATACAGTTTAAAATGTGGAAGAGAGAGCGTTAGCCCGATATGTTTAGAACTTATTAGATAAAAAGCTTAGAAAATCAAGCGAAACAGCAGAATAGAGACGTAGCGGCTAGAGTAAAGCTAATATCTTTCGGAAAATATTCAGAAAGTAACTAAAGATTAATTAAAGGTGCTGCTATGGATGCTTACGCTCATAATTATAGCTACTAGTTCCGCAGCAAAGGGTATTATTATAGAAGCTGCTGGTAATGCGTTTTTCTTCGAGAACGGCCATTATAAGGAAGATATTACAGTACCAGTAAAAATTTAGAGAGAGCTGCGGAGTTATATCACTAAGAATATTATTCTTGATTTTATAGGTATTGATAACCAATTACTTATGATTCTTTTTAGAGAAGCACTTCCTGATGACGATAACATCCCTAGCGGCGTCCAGGCTTAGTAATGGGTGCCCGCGCTTCTTGAAGTGCCGAGCCCGGTCGTATATTGCTAGTGGTAAGCTAGTCACTCACATTAGGACCCAGCTTAAAGCCATCTGGCAAGCTAGCGCCGCTGAACGGGGACGCTAAAGACCCCGCCCCTTTGTCGTGCTTATGCTATCTTTACCGAACCGAAGAAAGCTAAGAGGTTTCGTTTTGCCGAGGCCGAACGGAAAGCCGAGCGACGGTTTAAGATAACCAACCCCTGCCTGGGTGTCCCCAGGCCCCACGACCCCCGGCCCCGAGTCCACGCACCAGAGCTCCCTTAAGCTAGTGCCTATCGCTATGACGTAATAGACACTATCACGACTGGCCTTTTAAGATATCGAAATACTTAAGCCCAGACAGCTAGATATATTTAAGGATTACGACTTCGATAACCGCCTCTAGGCACCAGGCCGGGCGCGTACGCGGCCCCTAGCTCCAGCGCCCCTAGCTCCAGCGCCCCTAGCTCCAGCGCTAGAACCTTATCCTCTCCCTAACACTGGATCTTAGCTACACGTCGACGCTAGGCAAGCAGCTAGCCGCTTATACTGCGATTTCGATTTGTCTTCTATAGCCTGCCGTCGAGTATCTCCTGTGTGCTTAATAATCTCCATTAGTGCCCTGAAACGTTAGGAAACAATACAGATTTAGCAGGTGCGCTTACAGCGACTAACTACGTCTATTAACTCTGAGAACCGGGACTGGAGGAGGTAACGACAGCCTTAGTACCATTTAAAAGGAGCCGATGTGGTTAAATTGTACCCGGATTCTAGATTGATAATATTCTCTGGAACTTTTAGACAAACGGCTATATGTAAAAGAATTTTCAGTTATATGAGACACCAGTAAGGCCTTCTTTAAAACGATAAGTAATTAAAAAGTAATCATCAGCGCTATTTATCTACCCTTACTAATCTCCCTTTTATTATCTAAGCTTTTTCAGACCTATGCTATTCGCTAACTACTTATCACAGTGCTTCTAATCGCAGACGGGCAAAACCTTGCAGATTTTTGCTTTAGGAGGACTTAAGAATAAATTGGAACCAGAAGCTGTGTCGAAGTATTGGTCGATAAGCGCGACTGTTATAGCAGAGAATGCTTACCGCCAGCCTCTCTTAGGGGAACGGCACTCGCTGCTAGCAGCTCCTCCGCTTTTCACCAGCTGGTTTATGTCGCTATAATTGCTTTTGTTAAGATATAGCCTCTGTAACCACTGTGGTGTAGCGCTGTAAGTGCTGCAACCTCTTGTTAAGCAGAGGGGGTGCCGGGTACGCTTGCGTACCCTGGACTTGGCTCCACACCCTGGAACCAAGGCTCTGGCTTGGAGGTTCGAAGCCTTTGGAACCTCTAGGGCCCACTGTGACCTCCTGGAACCTAGAAGGTTCCAGAGGGGGTTGATTCATAAGCAGTGTTGCCGATCACTACCAAAGGCAGTGATCGAACCTTCTAGAGCCTCCACTGGCTCCACAGAGCTTACGCAAGCCGTCAGGGGGTCTGTAAGCACTATTATTGTTTTGTATTATTAGTAGAAGGCTCTAGAAGCCACCTACAAGCCTATAACAGGCCCTCTCCTCTCCTATAGCTAGATTGGTAGACACAAGCAATTCCACTCCTTTGTTTCTTTCAGCACTATTGTATTATTCTGAGCAGTAGCCTCCGGCCAGCTGTGCGAACGCTTTCTTCCTCTGAAGTGCCCCGCAAGCCCTCTATACTACAGAGGCTTACAGCCTCTGCAGCGCTGTACTACAGGCTCAGAGAGCACACCTAGCAACAATTTAGAATGAGAACTTTTTAAAAAATGTCTAAAGCAGTCGAACGACGACTTTGACAAATCTTTCGATAAAGGACTCGCCGAATATTCTCCTCCGGGTTCGAGGATTACCTTGAATCTCTGGGAATCTTTTAAACGAGATGATCATACAGAAGGTAGTGATTTCGGAAAATTGCAAATAAGAACCCTAAGGCTTGACAATAGCTGCATTGTATTATAATAAAGGGTTTGGAAAGCTTGAAATATTCATAGTAAAGAACCATAAGTTGCCTTAGAAGATGACTTATACGGTACCGCTTCGATTTTGTCCGAGTATAGTTAACTCTGCATAAAATCTCTCCTGGGTTTTTACCGACTCAAATGAAGATGACCTTTTGTTAAGAAACGAAAAGCTACTTCGATCTAGTAGTAAACGAATGAAAACCGAAGCCTTAGATATTGTTAAGCCATTAATCCATGGCTTAGAATCACTAAGTATTTAATATCCCTTATTATATCTGAAGAAGCGCTAATAATGTTCCTAGGAATTTAATAGATATCTAATAACTCTAAGTCGCGCTAAACTATTAACACGAGTCTGATATACTGTTACCATCTTACTTAATTAATACGCTCATATATATAGCATTACAACCAGAAATTTTCTCCAGCTGCTCTTGTATCTATAATTACAAAGCCAAGTAGCAGTAAATAATCTCAACGGTTTTTATAGTTACAGAAAGAGCTTTGTACATGCTTCAATTATTTGCAAGCTAAGTCGCTTCTGTGTAATAATTTTGGCGGTGGACCTGTTTTCGACTGCGCACTTTAGATTTTGACCTTTCTAAGTGTCAGAGGGACTGCCGATATTGGGGACTGAGCTACAGAGGGGGACCGCTCGTGGGCTGAGTTAATATGAAGCATAGGTTTTCCAGCAACATCCTAGATTCCATCAATGTAGCAAAGTTTCTATAGTGATTTATAACACCTAACTGCTCCAGTCCAACCCATCTTCAGCTTGGCACAGTGGCCGCTACACGGGTACAAAGCCTCTTAGTTAAGTTCTATAGAACCTCCGGAGCTATCGTCGAGGCCGAGGAAGTAAGGGTCAAGGGGGCCGTTGAGAGTCCAGCGGATACGACGCGCCTCGGCGCTGAGGTTGGGCGAGGGGTTTTGCGGTGCGGAGAAAGGGTCCATCCATTCTTACCCTCGTCGACAGCTCCGAGAGAAGGTAGGTGCGGAGGGGTGCTGGAGTGAGGCGTGACAGTGTGCAGAGAACTAGTGATGCAAGGGCGCGGCAGGTAGGTATCGGGTCGGAGACGAGGGGAGGCCTGGAGAGGCCTGGAGGGACTTTCACTTTGACCCGCGGCGAAGTCATATGTTAGGGTTAGGCTCCACGGCGTGAATTGACGGGGGAATCTTGCAGGTGGTCCGACTCGTATCCGGGTTAAGTGCAAAGGGGACTAAGCGGAGTGGGGCCGCGGATAGTTAAGGCGCGTCCCGTGCCGTTGGAGGTTCCACAAAGCGCTTGAGGGGCCATGGCTGCGGTGCCTGCACTGCAAGTCGTGTACTCTAGCGCGCTGAAGCCCAAGCGCAGTGTAACCGCACCCCTAACAGTCGCTCGAAATGGCAACATAGCTCCGTCGTGCCGTGATTAGGCATCTGCCAAGCGCTGTCCCTCAAATTTCATCGTCGTCAAAGCTCCGTGACGAGCATACATAGCGATGGAGAGCCCGGCATGTCGTCTTGCCGATTATCTATTTTTAGACATGTGGCCAAGGATACAAGGGAGTAACAATTTCCTTCCTTTTCCGGCCTTGCAAGGCAGAATTGCAGCGCGCGCTTTCCTGAAGTTACACTAGAGTACGGCGCAGCTGGGAATCCTTTGGCGCTTACCAAGGTTAAGCTGGCCTGGTGTACGTAACACTAGAATCCACTGCTTGGTGCTATTGCTCGAGAGCCCGCGGCTCTACCACACGGGGGTTGTGCGGCATTTTGAAAGACTCGTAGCAATTTCACACCCTTCATGTTAGTCTTCTCGAAGGGATTTTCGCGATGCAGCTTGCTAGCGTTGACTAGGTACCTAGAATTGTACGATAGAATCTAACATGGTGTGTGGAACGGCCACCAGCACTTGCCCGACTGCTGGTCAGCCTCGCCGTATAAGGACTCGCCATTGGGTCGCTTGACTGGGAACATCATGGACGGTTACAAAGTTGCAATAATGCCTGCCCATGCGCAATACCTAGAAACTATTGAGGCAAAAATACCACCCTGACTCTGAGTCGGGCTCGGAGTAAGGGTGCCTCGGAGTAATGGAAGGCCGGGACGAGAAGAAATGACCTCGATGATTCTGGCCAGCATGAAGGCAGCTCACGACCAGGGAGGTTGAGAAGTATAAGAAGGATGCCATGGGGATGCCATCATGCTCAGATCAGCAGTCAGCACGACATCTAACAGTCTCTCCCGCACAACCGCAGCGCTTCTTACCATCCTCAACATCTGCCAATTTCACAGGTACCCGCCGCGTCCAACAACCACCCTCTTACAGTATGCTCGTCGCCAATCCTGCCGGGCTCGCGCTCTTGGCCATCTTCGGCCAGACTGCTCTCGCCGTCCCTGTCGCCGATGCTGCTGCTGCTGCTCCCGCCCCTGATGTTTCCAAAGACTTCATGGCCGGCGTCGACACCAGCACCTGGGTCTCCGTCCAGTTCCAAGGCAAAACCATCACCTACAACCCCGCCATCGTCAACGTTACCGAGGCCTCCGCCTCCGGAACTTCGGCCAAGCGTACTGTGCTTGCTAAGAGAGTTCCCTGCAGCGGTAACAATAACGAAAACTGCTGCGGCGCGAGCTCGTTCAACGGCACTCCTGCCCCCTGGGCGTGGACAAGCGACTGTGCCACCATCCGTGATTGGGCGTACGCTCAGTCAACGTTCTTCGATGTCGTAAACCCAACGGGCGACTACCATGGCGTTGTCTTCGCCGGGAGCTGTGCTTTTGGAGCAGGGTCCTGGAACGTTTTCGCCCCTTATATCGGGTCCACAGATATCGGTGACGTGACCAGAGATGCTATCAACATCTTCGCGGTGAGTGTTCCTGGCCCCCCGAAAGCTTCAAGAGCGCCCAGTCTTTGGCACAAGAGTTTTGCTGACTTTGCATCAAGGGTGCGAACGGGCAAGTTGGAGCCTACGGGACTATGAATTGCGCAATCAATGCAGATGTTTTCTGGAAGCTTCAGTGTAACGGCTGTTGAGGGATGATTCGCGGCTGAGCAAGCACTACGGGGCTGAGGACACTGAAGTTCGTCTTGTTGGATCTGGCGAGCTTTTCAGGTCAGACGTTGTGAGATTGACTGAGGGGCGTACTACCTAGCAAACGTGGGCTGGGAGAGGGGCATGTTTTTCACTTGATTGTTGGTGTAGAAAGACTCGCAGAGGAAGAAGAAAAAATGTCAATATGCACGAACCGACTTTCAACAAAGTCGTTCGTTCGCAATGTCCAGACACTTTAGAGGATCTCCCTAGAGCTTCGTGATGCTTTTTAAGTCGTCGAAACTGTCTTTCCGAAGAGCTCATAGTCAGCAGTGGAGACGTAGGGGTGCCGCCTCCATATGTCGAAGAGGGTCCGCCTTCGTAGTTCCCATTGTCGCCAGGATTCGCCGAAAGCCCCGGGTTCTGTTTCGTGGGCCTTAGCCTCGAATGCCAGCCCCCGGGACAGCGTGCAGACGGCATGTGGTTCGGCTTCATCAGGGTGCCGCAGGCGCACCTTGCCTTATCGAGGGAGCTGACAGCCTCATGTCCGAAGCGGGCGTGGTACGAGATGAAGTTCCCATGTCCTGATCTTTCCGCATACAGAGCGTGGAGGGGTTTCTGGGGAGGTTCAGTTCTCCTGGCTTGTCTTTCCACTGTATGCCTTTGTCCTCGTACGACCTCGGCCGGGTGGTAATCCATTCATCCGCGGCTGAGAGCCTCCCGGGCGGGCGGCAGAGCCGTGTCGACGACCCTGTGTGCAGGCGGCGGGCGGCGGGCGGCGGGGTGGGTCACCTGCTTCGCGCGGAGGCGGGCCTGGAAGTTGGCGCCCCGAGCCCCGCAAATGACCCGCGCCGGGGGAACCCCTGTCTCCCGGAGGATATGGAGGGAGAGCACGGACGTACCCATGACCCCCCCCCCAAGGCAGGGCTCGACTGGGCAGAAGACAGCACTGGGGAGGCAGAGCCGGCGGCTGCGGCCCCGGAGGCCACGGCCATGGCGCCACCCCCCCACCCAGAACCCCTAA
>Ga0247780_1000653_pt1 | contig 30115 bp, 32 predicted proteins | sample UWRJL079202R5_FD_179927 | JGI IMG/M metagenome (GOLD analysis project Ga0247780, IMG submission 179927) | Plant litter microbial communities from Arlington Agricultural Research Station in Wisconsin, United States - UWRJ-L079-202R-5 | ecosystem: Environmental > Terrestrial > Plant litter >... | reverse complement strand
CCTGGGGAATCTCCAAGGTCAGGCCAAAAATCTCGGTGGGCATTGGTCGGCCACGTCGAACTTTCGCCTCGGCACTCGGCCTGCCGCCTGGTCGGACAGCTGGTTCGTTCTTTTCACCTCTCCGCTGTCACCTCTCATCGCCTGCTATTGCAGCTTCACAACAAGTCAGATGCTTCACCGTCTCATCGGCCTTAGTTAGCCAGCCTATAACAGGCGAACGGGTGTGAGAACGCCGCGTGTCAGCCGACCCGTGCGCTGCACGTCGATCGCAGGTCAAGGCTTGGCTCAAGTGTGCTGAAAGCCACCGCTCACTGTTCAGCACTATGTCCAGCACTACGCCACAACCCCGGTTGGTTGTCAGGACAGGGCTGATGGCCTCGATATTGACCGCAGGCCATTCACAGACGAACCCGGCCGAGGCTGTCCAGTTGAATAATCTTGGACTTGCAGAAGAATTCCAACCGGACTTGTATGCCTTGATTCTGAATCGCGGTGTCAGCGAATGGCACAGAGTACGAAGAGGAAGACGACCCCAAAGACCCCAAAGGAGCGAAACAAATGAGCAACCACGCCGCCGTTGGGTCGGAATACCTCAGATTGTGGCGTTACGAGCTGCGTCTCCGTGCGTTCGTTGACCCAAGCTACAGTATAGCCAGCCGGTACGAGTCAGGTACACTTAAACATGAAGGTGAAGTCAGCTTGCCGCTAGTATACTGCGGGTTCCAACCCCCATCCTTAACAGGCTCTCCCACGCAGTCAAGCGGGATAACTCCGTCCCAATACGTTTTCTAAAGTTTCCAGAAGCAATCCAACCGACTTGAACGGGATGGGGCTCAAAGTACCACGCTCGCAATCGTTGCCCGCCGACTTGACTGGCTCCATGGGGGGAATTTTGTTCCCATTCGCTAAACTCAGCGTGAAGTGTCGTTCCTTCGGAGCCTAATGAATTTGGTGGCTGCCCATCCACTGTATCGTCCCGCATCATCACCTTAACTCCCCAACCTGTGAGATCGCCCCTCCCGCCAGAACGGAACGAGATCTGTTGGGGGGTCAGGTCCCACCATAGGGTGAAAGTCCGTTGGAAAGTCACGGGAAACAACATCGCTTCTGTGCAACAGTAAACTCTTTTCTGAATCGCTGATGGGCGCTTCCGTCCAAGGCTCTGGCCCGGGAACCTGGATCCGTGTTCGGGAGGTACCCGTCCAAATCTGAAAAAGCAAACAGTCGGAACCTGGGTTTGGGGGTAGTATCTCGATCGATTGGGGCAGCGTGCGGAAACCAATAGCTGCCATTGACAGGAAATCGCCAGGCACCGAACCCTTTCGCCAAGGCAGACTGGCAAGAGTGAAATCTGATAGTTGAGTTTTCTTCAGATAACAGCGTCATGTCGACCCAATGGTAAACAATTGGCCTCCGGGAGTGACTAATACCAAACAGACATCTGCTGTTTTGCCCACATCGTGGGTTCGTCCTCCTCGATCTCGGCCGAGGTGAAGAGTTCCCCCACTACAGATTATGAGGGGTTGCAGCTTGAGAGTCGACTTGGGCCTATTTTTGACTCGACGGCTCTTCGACAACCTGACAACACAGCGGCGGATTCAGGGGTCCTCGGCACCCAAGCGCCCATCCGTTTCTGCCCAGCCCGTCAGATTCGCTGCATTGCGAGCCCTCGCTCCGCGATGACGATAGCAGCGAGGGAGAGAGAGGGCGGGCGTCCGCCGTTCGTGTGCCTAGAGGTATACAAATAGCCAAAGTACACGAAAAAGGTACGATTACCCAAGTTGTACAAGTCGTTTCCGCTCTCGCAAACAATTGACCAGCGTTAGAACAAATTAGGTATGACCCCTTGGGCCTGGGCAACGAACGGCCAGTCCGAAGCGCTGCCGACCACGACCTGACCGGGGTGTTGATGATTGCTTTTCCCCACTACATCTGTTCGCAACTTTCCTTTCTCTTTAACTTGCATCGCCTTATGGGCCCATCAGAATCTCCGACGCTACTGTATGTACGTCCACGCCACGTCTTCAAATGTATCAGGGTACAGTACATTCAGTCGCATGGGTCCCGGTTCGGGGCCTGCCGTGTCTTGCGTTCCCGGTCACGACTGCGGCAGTAACTAAGGATCATGGCTTGCTAGCTCCCAATGGATTTTGCTCATGGTGGCACCTCGCAGCCCCTGAGCAGAGGTGAGTTGGCCGACGGGAGACGAACGAAAAAAACCATCCGGAAAGAAGCTAAAAAAGAAACGGGCTCAGAAAAAGAAAAGAAAGATGACATCCCCGGCAAACCCAAGAAAACACAGGCTGCCCACGGACCAGCCAGCCAGTCTCAGCACCCGAATCGAAATTCCCATCCTCCAGACCTTGTCTGAAATAAACCACCGCGTCCCACTCCCTTCTCTCCCACCGTATTCTCTCTCCTCACAGGATACCACCAAACAGACGCTTCTTGCCCCTCTCTCCTCGGTCCAGGGAACAAGGGATTCGTCTGAGCAGTGAGACATCCACACCGTCTGCCAACCTTGCCTCACGATGCACCATCCCGTCGCTTGCCAATAAGTTTCATCCCGCGTTGCCGTCTCCTGCAACTTTGCGAACAAACTTACGGCTTCAACGGCGACAGCAACCACCCAAGATATTAATTTGGGCAAGCGGAGAGGAATAAGCACCTACCCTCGAGGGCCTCTTCGAATCCTCGGCAGCCACATCAGACGGACGTCTCGCCTCTCTCACTGAGTATCAGATGGTACCGGAGCTTCTCTTGTCTGGAAATTATCAAAAGCACAATTTGACCCAGGATATAAAAGAACAAAACGACCCGGTATTCCACCTCCTCGATTCTTCATCTTCATCCTCTTCATCGTTCACCTCAGCCTTATTCAACGAAAGCGCCCCGGTCATCACTTCTGCCAAAGCCTCACGCCTACTGCCTCAACTGATCTGCTGTAACACTCATCTTGCGACCTGCATACCTTCCCACTACTTCGTTGCTGTGATTCTTGTCTTGCTCTCAGTTGAGCCTCAATCATCCTGAGTTACATTGTGGCGAAAAGAGACATAGAAGCAATGGCGTATAAGACCTCGTCTTCCTCCTCTTCCAAGCAAACGGTCCAGAGCAGCCCCTGGCAGGATAGGCTTAAGCGTAGGTGACCCCTGCAGCTTACGAATCTGCATTCTTTATAACAACGCCGACGTTCCTGAAGAGGGCGTAGCATCCCCTGCTACGCCTTGTTGCACAGAGACACATTCATCACCCCCATGACTGGCATGACTGACTCGAAGCTTCCATGCACCACAGAAACCTGCCGGGAACTCCAAGTTATGGAACCTACCTTCCAACTCGTCTCGGACAGACGAGGTAAGTACAAGGCGCCCTCATAGCCTGTCCCACTCGCCCATACTGGGCTGGAATGGTCCCCCCTCACAACATGAAGAACATGGCTAACCCGTATATCACTCTTCCCCTTCCATTAGGCGGTCGCACAGCTTGGTCAAGCACTGTGGTGGTGCACGGGACCACGCACACCGCGAGGTTCTGGTACGATGGCAGGAACACCAACAACGCCAAGGAGGACGCCGCCGAGGTTGCCCTCGGATGGCTGAACCAGTCATCAAGCCCCGCCTCGCCTTCGACCAGCCGCGGTGGGTGGTAGACGAACCGAGCGGCCGGAACGGCGCAACGATGCGTCCTCGCTGTTCCGGGCGCCAACCACCCGTCACCTCCGAGCCTCTCACTCAATTTCCAACCTCACCGTTCGCCTCTCATGGCTACTCGAGCTGCTCCGTGCCCTTGCGCTCTCAGATGCCATTTTCTGGTCTTTAGGGGGAATCTAATTTGACGTCGAGGTTGCTTTGGATTCCGACGTTGCCTCACCAACGCCATGGTCTGTTTTGGAGAACGAGAACTGCACTGACAGTCGGAGCTGTGTGCCTGATGACCTAGGCAGCCTCCCTAACGGTTGAAGCTGCCTGGGTGTACCGGCCGGCCCTGATAGTCGGGCATATTTTTGTTCCCGAAACCACCAAGTGTTGATATTGAGGCTACTCATCTTGACGACCGAAGCGAGCCTGATATCAAGATCCCCCTTTTACTACCACAAAGCAGCATTCGAGACGCCTGGGTACGGTGCACATCCGCGGACACCTCCTTACTTTTACGCTCTAACGACCTTTTCTTACTTTAGGCTGGGGTTTACTCATTTTCTTGCTTTCGCACGCGTTTCTTTGATCGTCATATTACGACCACCTATTATTATTACTATTTTTATTTTTATCTCGCTGGGTAACGCTGTGTTCCTTGTACGAATATATCGATACCACCACGCTTTTGGAGTTGAGGGAAATTCGGTCACATGCCCCGCGGCAAAACGGAACACCACCCATAGGATGCGGCGCAAGAGCAGACTTCTTTATTTTTTTCTTCCTTTTCTTTTTTGGTCCTTCCCTCCTTGACTTTGGTTACTCTGGTGGGATCTGGACATTGGGCACGACTATGGATTCTGGAATGGGGGCGGCAATTCACACACTTGGGGAAGGAAAACTCCTTTTTTTGTTGCGCAGATTACATTTTTTGGTCAAGTTGGAATATTGGGTTCGGCAAAGATCTATCATCGCACTCATATCGTGAGATTCATCCTCACTGGATCTGGTTTTGGGCAGGTTAGATTTACACAAGACATTTTATTTTTGGTTTGTTTTTATGGCGGGCTGCATGCTGCATATTGTTTTATTCTGCTAGGATTTAGGGAAACGGATATTTGAAAAGAAAAAACTTGGTTGCTTTTCACCTTACACACATTCACAGTCTCACGCTCACACATATCTGTAGAGAGGCACTCCCTAGAAGAGGGGGTCTCTTCGCCGCGGATGATCGTTCCGAGGTAGGGAGGATGTTTGCTATGTTGTTCGAGTCTGGATCCGCTGACGGAAGATAAGCATATAAGAAGACGGTGAACGGATGGGTGGTTATGAGCAATAGGAGATCCCGGGTGTGCAGGGGCGGGTTCTTGCTGCGCCGGCGAGGCAGAATACCTCTAGGATTGCCCGCTAGTGGTCCCCTGCCTCCCGTTTGCCACGCGCTGGGGAGGATGGCCTTGGAAGTCTACCGCAACTTGGTGGCATAGACATCAGTAAGCCGAGACTGGGCCAACGAGGTGAATGTCCTTCGCGATGAGGATGCAGGCAATGCCCAATGGGAGGATTCCAGCCACAAGTGTGCTTGGGCTTGCTCACCCGATGCACGGTATCCCCGGTGGATTAGCGCAGACGGGTGTTGGGTTGTCGATCCATGCAAGAGCTGGATGCAGCTGATCTGGCAAGGAAATCGGCCATATCTTCAGCAGACCACACGGCGCTCTGCGGGCGAGCAGCAAGTTTATTGGAGACGAGGACATTATCGGGTAGTCTGCGTTGTTCAATCTATATTTCTATGGTATCGCAGTGCATGAAGAGAATGGTCTCGAGGTCAGTGGATCTCAGTGTGTAGATGCAGCGGAAAAGGGTGATGTTGGGCGGACTCGTTCCCGTGACCACGCCACGGTGTCGGATGTCGTCAAGGGGCGTCCGCCTCCGAATTTGGGGTCGATCCCGGTTCGGGGTGACTCTTGCAGGAGGAACGAGAAAAAGGGCCCGGGTGCTCTGTACGACGCTAAAAAGTGCATTGAGCATCAACAGAAGCCTGCGACGGCTTGAACTTGGGCGAATAGGGATGGCAGGCAGTTGGAGGCACGAGGCCTTTGCGCTTCAGGCTGGCACCACTGGCGCGGGTAGGCCAAGTCTTGTTTGCGGGACTTTGGGAAGAGAAGAAGCAAGGCTCGCTCGCTGCTGGCGGTCAAGACCAAATCCCGGAAACCCGCCGGACTTGATGGGCCTCGCCGTCGACGGGCGTGACGGGGGGGGGCCTTTTCCAGCTTCCTCACAGCCCCGTCAAGCACCTCGGTAATCCATACAAACCTGTAGATTTGGCCAACTGACCGCAGGCCATGCACCCGAGCGTGCAGCGACAATGTGTATGTGTGGAGAGCGCATGATTGCCGAACAGCGCTGGGAAGAGTGAGCTGTCTCTGCGCTGTGCGCGGAACAGGGGTGGAAGCTGTAGGACTGGCGGTGACGGGACAGTTCCATATCCAACAGTCCAATTTCCGCGCGCGCAGCAGATCAGCTGGGAAAGGTAAGAAATCTCTCACGTATGCCCCCCATCGGGACCCTGACCTGCTGTAAGCAGGTGATGACCAGCGCTGCAAAGTTCTTGCCCGGCGCCGGGATGCTTGCGCGGGTGTGGGTGTTGGAGCGGAAGCCGGGTCCCGGAGTGGGGGGTTGGCTCCCCGCTTCCCGCATCCTCTTGAAGTTATCGATAGTGGCACGTGCCCATCCCCCTAAACGCCAAGCAGCCTAGCTCTGGCAAAATCTCGGCACCAAAAAAATCGGAGCGGAAAAGAACATCGGCTTCAGCGCACCCTGAACGCGGTGATCCTGCCCCTGGCGCGACTGCCAGCTTCGTCTCACACCGCACAGCAGCACGATGCCACCACGGTTGAACATCTTGTCCGGCCTTCGGGCTCTGTCGGTACAGCCGAAGCCACTCGCCCAATGGCCGCAGCAGGCTTGCCTCGCCGCGCAGACCCGTCGCCTCACGACTAACCGCTACGACAGCTCGGAATCGGAACAAGGCTTCAGCGATGTTCTTCGGGCCAAGATGGAAGCGTTTGGGCAGGCACCTAAGAAGTCCGAGGAACCTAAAGAACCGGTTCTTACGGAGAACCAGAAAGCGTTGCGCCAGCTGCAAATGGCCGCCTACGGTCTCGAGACCTTCGACCCCGAAGTCCATGGCCACAAGTTCGGTGTGCCAGTGCTGCCGATAGCGCCGGACATGAACCACAAGAGACGCTACGACACGGTCGTTGATCAGATGACAAAGCTACTGATGAGGGACGGGAAGCTCGCCAAAGCGCAGAGGGTGAACTCGCGGCCACCTTGAGACATGTCACGCAGATGAACACAAAGTGCTAACCATAGGTGCTTGCGACAGGACATGGCCATGGTTTTGAACTACCTCCGATCCTCCCCAGCGCCAAAACTCAACCCTGCCAAGCCGGTAATGCCGGGCTCGCCGCCGCCGTCGGAGCTGCCGCTCGATCCTGTAACCTACCTCACAGTCGCTATTGACTCAGTCGCCCCCCTCGTCAGAATCCAGAAGTTTGCGGGACTTGCTGGTGGTGGTAGGGCTCTCGAAGTGCCCTGTCCACTGCGCCAGCGGCAGCGGAGGAGGACGGCGTTCGGGTGGATTCTCGACGTGGTGAACAAGAAGGGCTCCAGGGGCAGTGGCCGCGCCATGTTCCCAAACCGCGTAGCTGAGGAGATTGTCGCTGTGATGGAAGGCCGGTCAAGCGTCTGGGACAAGCGGCATGAACTCCACAAGCGTTGCACAGCAGTCAGATCGAACGTCAACAGCCCCAAGCTGGGTGGCAGGGAGATTCCGATATAGACTACCAGACATGGCAAGAGCTGTATTTTATTGTACAAGCTGCCACAGCAGGGCGGTGAACCAACCAATGTATACTACCTAGTTGACTGATACCCAACCGCAGCGAAACTGTCAAGTTGGTGTGCTGCGACATTCAGATGACACTTTGAAGTTTCTATTTAGAGAGCACTTGCTCTAGTCATGCATATGCTATATCTTGGCAATAAAAAGAGTGAAGCCGGCGGGGGAGAGCCTTTCTTGATATACAGTTTAAATCCGCTTAATTAACCCCGGAAATGATCATACATTAGTCACACGCCTCTGACGTCGAGAAGTATCGAACTCTGCCCTCAGGAGGCTTTCGGGGTTATCAATACGGCACGAACGGACCACCCGAGGATTTATCCACACGGGCGCCGCCTCACGGAGCAACCCTTCTTTGCGTCCCAAGCTTTCACGAGCCAAATGCTGTTCCCCAGAGCCGCAATTGGGCCCAAAATGTTACTAGTCATACACACGGATTGAGGCTCCGAAAGCTATGTAAGCACCCCCCACTGCACCCTGCACTCCTTGCATAGGCTGGGGGCTGTGTGCTTCGATTATGTGGTGAGATGGAAACAGCTCTGAAGGAAGTAGAAATGCGGGGTTAGATGGCAGGAAGAGGACCCTTTGGCACTGCAGGAGCTTTCATTCAAAAGATAACGCAGCAGTAATTCGAGCGTAAAACGCCTCGTGACAGGATCCTTGCCCGAGTGCCTCGGAGCGGCATCCCGGCGCGGTTGGCGGCAGTTCAGGAAGCAACCGCCAGCCCAACCGAGCTCCAGAAGCTCCCGCTCGAGCCACCCCCAGCAGCCAGTTCTAGAACGCTGCGGAGGCAAAACGGTGGTCTCCTCCACGTCATGCACTCAAAAGTCCACAAAAACATCACAGAAATCGCCTTCGTTTCTACTAGCCTTAGCCGATCGTCAATCACAATCTGGAACAGGGCTCTTCTCATCTCGTGGAAAAGCCGCGCAGCCGACCACAGCAACGGTCTCAAAGTTACCTATCGATTGACAGCTTCCTTCCCCTCGTGGCGTACCAACGACAAAGCTTGCTGGTTGGGTTCTTGGCAGTTCACGCCGAGTCGTGCCTCCTCTGCTTGGCTCTCTTGGCAGCTCGCAGCTCGACGCAATCGGGCTGAGGGGCCCCGCCATGGTCTGAGGCGACAAAGTGCCTCTCGTATCTCGTCTCAGCACGATGCCTCGTCAACCGCTCGCATTCATTACCATCCTACCTCATATTTTACCCCGTTGACGGCTTTCACCTTGCGGCGCGCTCGTGACACGATTTCACGTCCACCACAGCTGTCTCACTCACTCACGTAACCTCGAATCTTCGTCCCACAGTCGAAATTGAACCCCCGGCATTCCTCCCACCATTATAGCCTCTATCGGCAGCTCTCGCCGATCGGTCTACCTGCCAGTGCGCCCCGCTAAAACACCGTGGTTGTTGCTATTGCCCACCGCCTGCCCAATATGGCGAAGCAGGTGATGTCAATGGAAGCGATGCTCGACGAGGAGCGAAGAGAAGTACTCGCGCTTCTCGAAGGCACCCAACACCAGCCAAGACCACAAGGTCCTGGTTCTATCGACGGTCGCTCGCCGTCGCCGTTCACTTCCCCCCGCTCCCCAGTGCGCAGCATGCTGGATTATGGTGACGACTCTCCATCTCCAGCCCTCTCTACCTCGCAGTCAAACACTAGTGCTAAGACTTTACCGCGATTAGCCCCTGTACGAAGTATGCTCGACGTCGACTCTCCACCGCCCGCTACAGCCCCTATTCGAAGCATGTTGGATGTTGGCGATAGTCCGCCACCCTCCACGGCCAAGAAGGTCTTCAGCAGCCCGTCGTCGCCGGTCGAGTCGAGCTCTCGCCATAGCACAAGCCGTGGCCCTCATCCTAGGAGCTTGTCGGATGCCGCCTCAAGGCCTGCCGATTTTGGGCCGCGGTCGTCGGCCTCACGCCTAGACCCCACCTCCAACTATCAGTTCGCCGATATCCTTACAAACAACACTGGCAACGCGAAGCCCAAAAGAGTCACTCAGGGTGGCAAGCAGGGTAGCAAGCGCTCATCAATGGCGGAAGTTATGAGAGGTAACGACGTGGTGCAAAACCTAATATTGCCGGGTGACAGGGGGCGCCATTTCGCAGCGGGCGGAAACCCGTTGCGCCTAAATTCCAAAGACAAGTCAAAGTCGCCCAACAACAGGGGGCTACGGTCTAACTCCCCTGGCAATATGCTGCAAGGCCGCCAAATGAGCCCGGGAGCACGGGCAGCGCTCGGTGAACCGCTTGACATCGATATCAACAATGCGTACAGGAGGCTGTCAGATGCGGCTCTTGCTAGGTCCGGCGGAAGCCTCTCCACGTTTGGCCGGCGTAAAGGATCAGATAAAGGGGCTGGGGATGGCAGATTAAATAAAGACTATCTGACTCCCGAGGGAGAGCTTATTGAAGACAGCAGCGAAGAAAATGCTAGCTCCTCGGAAGACGAACGAGAGCGCGGTAGGAAGCCCGCTCGCACTTTCGGGAAGGCAAACCCGAAAGGCACCAGTGGAGGGTCAAATTCGCCCGAGACACCAAGGACGGCTAGGAGTTTGTTGGCAGCAGCGGAGGAGGAGCGTACGTTTGACGTGGCCCTTTTGATTTATTCATATGCTAATCTGCGGAATAGGTCTCCACGTTGCCGCTCAGCAGCCCGCGTACCAATACAGGTCACTGCTGGAGGAGCCCCAGATCAAAATCACTGCTCCAGGCGGCGAGCGGATTAAACAGAGCAAGTCGGGAGGGATTCACCCCGCCACAAGCTTCGACCTCCCTCCCAATTCCGGCACCCACACTCCGATCGATTCAGATACCGAGGCCGACCTCACTGATATCAGGAGAGCGCAGAAGCTATCATTCTCGATGTCCCAAATCATCGACACGCCCGAGTCACACCGGACGATTCAGATCATCACGCGCGGAGAGTATTCAAAGCTCGTTCAGGAGGCTGAGGACGAGCATAAGCGCCCGCGAAAGTACCTGGTAGCATCTGACCTCAGCGATGAGTCGACACATGCACTCGAATGGGCCATCGGCACAGTCCTCCGGGATGGGGACACGTTGCTGGCGATTTACTGCGTCGATGAGGAAACGGGCATTGCGCCAGTTGACGGCGGATCTTCAGTCCCAGATGAGCCCAAGGCGATGAAAGAGCAAGCCGCAGCGATTAGCATCATGGCGAACAGCAAGACACCTATCACGCCTGGCGGGTCTGCTCTCCCGCTGCACGTGCGCCCCTCGCCACTGGCACAAATGTCGGACGGCGGCTCAGGGGGGCCCAACCCCTCCCCAGCTCCTTCCAGCAGGGAGCGCAGCAAGACCACAGAAGAGCGGTTTCGCGCGGTACATGATATCGGCGAGAGAGTCACGAGGCTTCTGCGCAAGACGAGATTGCAGGTGAAGGTGATCGTGGAGGTGCTCCACTGCAAAAACCCGAAGCACTTGATTACAGAGGTGATTGATCTTGTGAACCCAACGCTGGTGATCCTGGGTAGCAGGGGGAGGAGTGCTCTAAAGGGGTAAGCTTGGCCATTGTAGACTTTGAGACTCGAATTGCGTGCTGACAGTGCTGAATAGTGTCATTCTGGGCTCGTTCTCTAACTACCTGGTGACGAAAAGCTCCGTCCCCGTCATGGTCGCGAGGAAACGTCTACGGAAGCAAAACAAATACAAGCGGCTGCCGGCGACGCACCAAGTCAACAACATCAACAACCCAGCGGCGAGGAGCTTAGCGAACGCTAAGATTGACTAGAGGAATTTTCTAGCCGAGGAAAAATGGAACTTGGAGACCTTCACGGAAGCACGGGTCCACGCAGAGACAGCAGAAAGGAAGGCTCGGTGGTTAGAGGAAAACAAAAACAAAAAGGAAAAAGCCAGAGGAGGATCCAAACAAGAAGGGAAAAGAGAAACTGATAAGTTCACTGATGCCGGCTCAGGGAGTTTAGTGAAGCGTTGCTTTTTTTGGCTGCTAAAGAGCGTAGTCCGGAGGCGCTGGACTGTTTGATTTTACTCTCTCTATGAACATAGCGGTACGCAGATGGCGGACGAGTGTTGTTCATTTTCTGATGCTGTTTGGGGATTTTAGGGGGGATTTTGTGTTGAAGGCGTTGCAAAACAATACACTATCTCGCTTCTCAGGGGTTTTGTTGTCGTTCTGCCAGAAGTATGTTGCCCGAAGCTGTACCACTAGCAGCACCTCATTCGCCCGCTTCGACGACCTATTTCCATACCCTATTTCGGGCCTGTAGAGCTTCAAAGTGTCCACCGCGGGTTTCATCCAACTGTAGACTTTTGGGTGTCATGGGCTTGCACCTCACCTACGAGGGGAGAGCCATGCCGTCAGGCCAAAATAAGGTCAGAGGGCTTGATAAGGCCAAAACACGCTAAAGTGCGGGGGACGATAAGATAGACAAATCCCACCCCACTTCCAGATGACTCGAGAAAGCCCAACATTATCTCCACCAGAGCTTTTGCTTAGTTGCGCGTCATTGTGGGACGCCAGATATGTTAGGCACAGGTCAGGCAACACCGCGTAGGGATTGCTTGCTGGATAGGGGACGGGGGGAGACCGGTGTAGACGAATTAGACGGCGCAGAATTGATTGGTGGGGCGGTCGCGAAAACGCGGCCCCCTCCTCCGCAAGACGCGGGGTGGTTGGCTGTTCCGTCGTGGAGCTGGCTTGGGTGGACGCTCCCCAGCCTCTCGTTTTTGGTGCCTTGCCTTCGTTGCGGTGCTGAATGCCCATGGACAACGAAACGGGGTCTTTGACGGGGCGGCGGTGGCCTCGACCTGACTTGACCTTGCCCGTTTGATCCATATTGTTTCCATTTCCATTCTTCTCCCCCTGCTGCTTGCGCATGTCAAGGGGTAAACTGAACTGATCGACTGGGATTGTGTGACTCTTCGCAAGCAAATTGCTTCTTTGACCTGCACGCTTTCAGTTATTGTTGTTTTGTCTTGCCATCAGGAGCAATCTACCTTCTTCGCTGTTGGATACCTTGCGGTTGTGGTCCTTTGTGGGGGATTGATTGATTGATAGATACCACAGGCAGCACCTGGTAACTTCGACATCGACAGCTGCCAAGTACGACGAAGGGTACGACCAAAGACCATTCCTCTCGTCCTGCGCGCGCATTGATCGCAGCAGACGATACGACTCGGTCGTGGAGAGCTCCGATGCGGTCGATGTTCAGTGTCCACAACGAACTACACGTCTCGCTCCTGAGCATTCACGTTGCGCCGAGTGCCGCGCTCCTATTGTTGGCCTTGTCGTTGGTCTTTCTCTACCTATACCTTCCGCCTTTCACCTCATTCAAGTGGAGATTCTTTAGCTTCAAGCGCAGTGCGACTCGAACCCAGAGGTCATCAACCATCACGCCCATTTACGAGGAGGACGAGGAGGACGACGAAGAGCAGTCTGGCAGGCATCCATACCGGAGGCAAACCATCGAGACGAAACCGTTACCCCCGCTTCTCACAAACTACGCGCACTACGATATCATAGGCGGGCGCCAGGATAAGGAGAGGGAGAGATCGAGTCGCAAACAACAGCAACAACAGCGCATCAGTCTTTTTGGGCCCAGCAGTGGTAGTAGCAGTCGGAGCAACAGTCGCCATGGCGGCAGCGGCAACAACAGCGACAGCGATCTTCGACGGACCGCTCGACCATCTCGACGCGTCTCTGGAGGACTTCGAACCGTCGATAACCAGCATTCGCAGTCCCCATCAAGCAGCGTTCGGGTACCCGTCAGTCCACTCGGGGTTCCGGAGCGACAGCGAGCTGGAGGAAAACTCGGACTCGGAGGCTTCAGCCGGTGGCTACAGTCCTCCGGCCTGGAGGCGCCTCGGAAACGGCGACCACAGCAGCGGCTTCTGGCGCAAGAGTGACGGGATGTCGGGCGGCCTGGGCGGCGGCGGCTATGACTTTGATGATGAAGCCATGATGATGCTCTCATCCCGCGAGTCAAGCCCCGAGTACGAGAGCGCCGATGAAGGCGAGCAAATCCTAGCGCAGGCAGTGAGGACGAGGCTGCCGGGTAGTATGTCGCCCGAGAAGGAGAGGAGTTCTGAGCCCGAGTACTACGCTGCGCAGCAGTACCTCACAGAGACAGTGAAGATGAAGAGGGAGAAGATGGACCTGGATGCGCAAAGGAACAGGCCATCGAAAAACTGTAGGATACCCATGCATTCTGTTTGACAACAAGTAAGCTAACCTACTACACAGATGTCCGCTTCGCTGTTCGGGCAGAGGTTCATCATCGCACAGAGATCATTGAGTCAGCGATGAAGTCCATCCGTTCATGCTTCCTCGCAACTACGGGCTCATGGGTATCAATGGCGGCATCGGGGTTTGTTGTACTCGCTGTATGGGCCTTGTTTCGGTCACTATTCGAGCCTACAGCGATGCGTCCTGTGCCAGACTTGGTCAAGGTCGCTGGTGTGGCACGCTCATTCGAGCCACTGATCTACTATTCGGAGAATGGCATCCAACAGGTCGGAGAACTTCAGGCAACCGGTGTCGCTGTCTGGGATCTGGGTGAGAGTGTTCGTAGTAGCAACATGACATCAGCGCCTATCATCGTTAAGGAGCTGGACGAACTCAGCGACAGCCTCAAGACACTGGCGGTCGAGCTCACAAAATTCTTCGCCAACGTCGATGGCGACATCGATGGTATTCTCATTGTCATGGACTGGGCGCGCAGAGAACTCTCGCAGGCGCAGCACGCATCGCCGCCGACATTATCGCGTGTCTTCGACAACATCCACAATGCCCTCTGCAACGCCGGCATCCTAGAGAACACGGAAACCGGCGTACCAACGCGGGTCGGCACCGTCGCGACGGCCATCTTCGGCCCGTCGACACCGCAGCGCACCAAGCTTACACTCCAGCGCACGTTCCACGAGTTCCTCGCCGTGCTCGAGGAAGCCATCGCCAACGAGCTTCAGCACAGCCTCGCATTGTTCGCTCTCTTCGAGGCGATCGACCACCAGTTCCTCAACCTGGCGCGAACCGTTGTGCGCGAGGCCTCGCTACAGGAGGAACGCCATGCCGACCTGCTGTCCTCGCTGTGGACGCGTATGCTTGGCGCCGGTGCCTCCGAGCTGAAGAAGTACGAGCGCAACCGGCTGTTGCTTCTCAACGTTCGGGAACGCACGGTGCGGAATAAGGGGCTTTTGATCGAACATAACCACAAGCTACTCACCCTCAAGGCGAATTTGGAGAATCTGAGGAGGAAGCTAGTGTCGCCGCTTGTGAGGTCGGAGAACTCGAGCACTTTGACGCTGGATGAGCAGATCCGCGGGCTTGAAGACGCGGGGCTGTATCTGGAGGGTGTGAGGTCGAGGCAGAAGAGCAAGCTGCTGGAGATGATTTATGGAAGCGGCGGCGATGGGAGGAGGTTGATTGGGGAGGGGGGTGGGGCATGAGAGAGAGGTTCGTTACCGGAGGTCGGTTGAATCGATGGGCGATGGGTGGGTAAGATACATGGATGCACGGTAGCATGGGCCTATATAAAAGGGGAAAGAGGGCTCGCACAACCATGAGGGTGGGTGTTTGGAATAGGAGTCTGCGGGTTTCGTTCAGGGAGTTCAGGGTAACAAAGCTTCCCTCGAGAGGTTCATGGTTTAATTGGGATGCTTTTGGCTTGGGTGGAGGTATTTCTTCAAGTTATTTAGCATGGATAACAGGATGCGAGGTGTTGTTCTCAGGTAGCATGCGGTGTACTGGGTGGAGTAACAAGGTAGACGATGGATTTTTGCATCCGACCAATGCAAATTATTCGTCATCCGATAATTGTGTTGAGGAATGGAGGACTCGGGGCTCTGCTTCGTTGACTCAGAGGTGTGTCAAGAATTGCTGCAGTCTGTTTGGTCGGCCGCTTGGCGGAGTCAACTACTTGAGAAACGAGTGTGAAGGATGGTTGATTGTCCTAAACTGTGAGGGGGCCGTAGCCACGCCTAAGAATATTCTCTGGGCGCATGGCCCTCTCACGCTAGTCCTAATCTAGTAACGATCTAATAGTGGGGCGCAACTCCCACGCTACATACTGCAGCAAATTCTCCAAATCGGTGTCACTGCACCGACCCAAGCCAGCGGATTGAAGCATCTCCGATTGTTCGGACCCTCTCGGATACCTGATTGACTCACAAATATTGAATCCAAGGCACAAAGGCGTTGGTCGATGAATCCTCGAAACGGGCTGAGCATTATGCAGATTCAGCATTATGTCATCGCCTCTGAATGGAGTGCAGTTTCACAAGGCGAAAATAAAATCAACATAGTTCCTGCCTCAAACATCCCACCCGCATGACATAACTGCAAAAAAATTAGACAATATTTCTGAACGCTCCCAAATTCCTCAAGTCTTCTGAAAATGAAGCAGACGTTAACGGATCTCCCGGTTGACGTGCTGCTCATGATCTTCGCCAACCTCGACAGCGCCCGCGATCTCCGCGCCCTTGCGCTCCAAAACCGAAGCATCTCTCGGCTCATCAGAGATGACGGGTGGCGGGTTTTCGTGAGAAATCGGTTCAGCTCGCTATCTGTTCCCAATCTATCCGAAGGCAACCAGACATGGCGACAAGTTGCAGAGTCCCTCACTTTCCAGAGCCGGTGCTGGGACAAACGGGCCCTGCAGTTCCAGGGCATATTCCCCGTGCGGGACACCCATCCTAGAGAAAGGCGGGCCCAGGGCCATTTGTTCCAACCTGTTGTCGACTCGTATCTTGATCCGGACACTCAAGAGGAATTTGTTGTCTGGGGCGCCGGGGAGGATATCGTAGCGAGGTACCGCCAGAAAGTGGGAGTTAGTCTGCCAACGACCGTGAGCAGCGCTCGATCTCAGGGCAAAATCAGCGGGTTCAAGTCTGGTCCTGACGATATCAGGGCTATCGCTATCCTTAAGGGCCAGAAGATGCAGGATGGCTCTCGGGCATTTGTGACTGGTCGAGACAGCGGGGAGCTGGCGCTCTTGTCGGCAGAGCCTGACCGCTTTGGCGAACGTCTTGTTGACTTCAGACCAGCCCCCGTGGGCAGTGAGGACGATAATAACGTACCTTCTCAAGCGGTAGGGCACGAAACGATAAACTCGGTGGGTGTGATTAGCGGCGGTACTGGCACTCTCATTGCTGCCGCGACAAAATCCAGCGTCCTCATCTATGAAGTCCCTCAGGACGATAGCACTGAAGCTTTCCCGTCGACGGCGTATGACTTAAGATCGGACCCGTTTGTCAACAATGGTCCACCACTGCAGCGCCCGCAGTTGTGTCGCGCGACCTGGATGGGGCAGGACGGCTTCCTTGCTCTTGCCCTCAAAGGCTGCAAAGACCCCCTTCGATACTTGGAGCTCACTCCATCGGGATGGACTCAGCATACTGCCGCGAAGAATGCGGATCTTGAAAGGCAGTTTGGTATTGACTACGGGAATATCTGCCCCAACTCTCTTCAACCATTTCAGCCTCATACGTCCAGCAGAGGAGGGACAAGTTTGCTGCTTAGTGCTTGGAGAGACGGTAGCTGCAGGTGAACTCAAATGCTTGAAGCTATCGAATCCTTTGTTATGCTGACACAGTTCTGCAGACTTCAGGATCTCCGGACTCCTTCTCCTTTCGATGCTATCTATGAAGATAACATTGATCCCTGGGCCGATATGGAGTCACTTCTCGTTTACGGCACAGAGCGCTTCGTGGGCGGTGGTATGAATGGAGCAACCATCAAGATTTTTGACTTCCGATGGACGAAGGGATACTACCACACGTCAGGACTTCCGTGTCTCGACAAACGACCCTACCCTAAGCCAGTGCAGCCATTCCTGAGCGAGCCCACAATCGCAGGTAACGGCAAGTTGTGTGGCCAACGCTGCAATCACGTCCTGGGCACCGCCTGTCGTTGGCATGGACTCTCGCGCGATATTTACTATCGACCCAACGCGAGTTTCTTTCTGTCCAAAGCGCTCAGGGGTTATGCAAGTACCGCCGTCTGGTCGCTATCTAAGCCTTCTGACTTCTCGCCGAACTTTTACATCGGCATTTCAGGCGGAATTTTAGAGGCAAATTTGATGCACGGCGGCACCAATTGCGATCCTAACTTTGGGTTCGAAGACTGGAGGGAGTCGATGGCCCCAAAGGGATACAAAACGAACCCAGTGAGCCCCTCCATGATGGAGACAGGAGACGGCCTCCTAGTTCAGTCCAATGACCGGGCAATCGGGCTCCCGCCAATGCTGAGGATGAGGGAGAATGGTGCGGCAACAAGAGATGAGAAGGATACAGCAACACAACCATTTGATGGTCACTGCAGATTGGACGAGGGTATTCAGGGTCAGGGCGAAGAGTCTGATATCAGAACTATTGAGCGGGGTTTTGGAGCAATCACGATTCCGGGGTTGTAAATCGGCCTCAAGTGTCGACCACATACATTCCGAAGCTGAAACGAATCAGCCTGAACAAATGCAAACTTTGATTCGTTGGCTCTCCCGGACAGCCTCCAACTCTCCCAGCTGCTCCCTCTCCACGTGATGTCCTCCCGACGCTTCACGGCCACAAGGCTGCGGCATTCAGGAATTGTCAGTTTATTAACGCACAAGAAGCAGACCTTTAAACCAGAGGAGTTTCTAGGAAGCGATTGACGCAGCCAGCACGTCGCTTCTTGTTATGAGTCCAGGCGCTCATATCCGACGGCTCGTTTGAGTAACGCCAGGCGCTATCATGGAGGTCGCAGGTCTTGTTCTGGGTACCTTGGGTATTGCTGGTATCTTCAAATCCTGCGTAGAAAATTTCGACATCTTTGTCCGCGCGAAGGACTTCAGCGAGGAGTTCGACCTTTTATGCACTCAGGTACGAGAGTTCGGTTATATCAGGAGAACATTATCTCACAGACCTTCCAGCTATCTCTGCAACAAACACGTCTGCTCATCTGGGGAGAGTCGCTTGGACTAGTTCCCCGAGAAGGAAACAAGGAGTCTTGCTACAATGCAGCGATTGAGCGCCCCGACATACGCCCTGCAATTGAGGCAAGCCTCTGCCACCTCCGGAATCTTCTCGCCAAAGTGGACGTAATAACAGGATGATACGAAGCTCAAGAGGAGCAGGACTCGGCCAACGCCTCCCACCATACCTCCAAAGGCATGGTTATCTTTCAGTCAAAGTTCAACAGATTCAAGACTCGGCTGAAGCGGAACCAGAAACAGACGCCTAATTGGAAAGTCACGCGATGGTCTATCCATGACTATGACAAGTTTCGGGATTTGATAGTATCGATCAAAGATCTGCTCAACGGCCTTGAAAGCATCACCTCGGCGCTGGGCCTTCTTCGACAACAGCAGGCTGCGCTCATTGAAGAAATCGAGTCCCTTTCTGACACTAGGAGCCTCAGGCTTTTGCAAACAGTGGCCTCGAGAAGCACGGCATCATCAGCCCTCAGGGCAATATTGGATACGGCGAGCCATCGGGTATCGATGATAGAATCCTCGATGGGAGGAACGTCATTTCACACAGCTCCAACGCACTCTTTTGCGGCGAGCTCTGTTATTTCCTGTGCCGCCTATCGACCCATCTGATACGATGCAGAGGATATCGAAATACGAGCCGCACCAGCAGAGAATGCGCATCAAGAAACAACCCCTTTGTCCCAGAAACCAACCCAGACATCAACAATTGAAGTTCCTCAACATCAACGGTGGATGGCATCTCTAGCTCACCGACGGGACACCCGATCGAGAGAACACAGTTTCATGACTGAAGATTTATCCTATGGGTCAAGGCTGAACACCATCAAAGGCGAGGGCAATACAGCCTGGAGGTCGTATTCGATGAAGCTGATCGACCAAGCAAACAAGGAGTCATCACTTGCCCAACAAGCCTTTGTTGAGCTGAGGGCCATACGGCAGGCCAACATACCATTCATCAGTGTATCGCCGGTACACGACCGTCTCGATTGCCTTTTGGCGAGCATCGAAGGTCCACCCGGCACTCCGTACGAGGGAGGGCTATTCTGGATCACCGTGAAGCTTGTGCTACACAAGCTCCCTGTTCTCCGATTCCAAACGAGGATATATCATCCGAACATCGACTGCACCGGGAAGCTGTGCGCTTCGTACAAAGAATGGTGGACAGATGAGAATCTCAGAACTTACATGGGTACTTTAATGCAAACGGATGCCTCTTGGTTCTCCCAGAACAGGAGCAACACGTTCTCACTTGGGGCTGTTCTGGTCGCTGTTTGCGGTCTCTTAGCGGGCCCAAATGTGGAAGACCCACTGGTTCCTGAGATTGCAGAAACATACATCACCGACTACAATGCCTATTTTCGGGCGGCGCAACTTTACACAATGAAGTATGCGCTCAACAGAACTATCCCAGGCAGCCTTGTGTTTGCGGATGAGGACAATACAGCTGAGATCTGACAGATAGTCCCTGCAACTCGACCGATCGCAGGGTCGATGATGGGCCTCAAACGCCCAGAATCTATACCCTCAACAACAGACTCCTTGCGCACCCAGTCCTCCACAATGGAGGAAATCAGGGCAACTGATTGCCCCTGCTATTCAGCCTGGAGACGAAAGCTTGGCCTTCTGGCGTCTAAACCTCCCCAAAGTGTCGAATACCCGCCAAAAGAAATCGCGGGAGTTTGGCGCAAATCTCCAGGCCTTGACTTTGTATGAAGAATACGTGAACAGTGGTAAAATTACAAACAGCCGTTTCCACCGATCCCCCTTCTTCGTTCGGTATTCTAGCACCCAGGCCGCTAAATATTCCTCCAGCGCGACAAAGGAGCAGGCCAAAAATTACTACAACTTACCCAAGGAATGCTTTCTTAATCATTGGAACGGTGACGAAAAGCCGATCATTCTCTTTGACAATGCTTTCGATGCTAGCTCACTAGGCGAGTAGATGTTTTATTAGGGTAACCAAACATCATTGTCGTCTTCCAGCATAGAACTGTTGATAGATTTATAGATAGCATTGTTCCATATGTCACACAATGTTAAGATGATTACCGAATACCTTGATTGTATTTTTTCTTCGTGTTACGAGTCGGATTTGAAGATTGTGTCAGATATCCATAAATCGTATAAGATGGTGGTCAGGGAGCTGCAAGAGCTCATGCAACTTTGCGAGACTTATTCATTTAGGCAAACCTCAGTCAATGTGCCTGAAGATGCAATGTGCTCGATAGTATCTCGTACGGATGTCGGTTTCATGGCTGATTAGGAAATAACGGGAAAAATTCATATCACGCTGTCAAGTTTTCAACAGGAGTTTGAGTTGAGTTGTAAGGGAATTATCACTGCTCGAAGACTCGTGTATTAACCACCGAGCAAAGAGGTACACATGTGCTAGGACTGGACTTTGATCAAACATGACGACGTCCTGTCTTCTCAAATCTATGTCTTGATTAGCTTCGCAATAGATATGGGCTTCAAACGGTATGAGCGTTACATGATAGGACGACCTGGCCACGTTTTATTTTTTGATGATAAAGCTGTTGTTGCCACGCCCAACCCCTGACTATTGACTCTCTGCCACCACGACTGAAGTTCCTTCAAGCTGCTCGATCTTGAGCCCTGGGAACAGGGTACCTTGAACGTCAGCTTAGGAAGCAACAAAAGTGACACATTTGCCACATACCATCCTCTTCACCGCAGGAGACTTTCCCTCATTCTCTGGCTTCCGGGTCATGCTGCTTCCACACGACGGGCAAACGAAGCTGTTGAGAACATCCTTGCACTTTCCTTCCACATGCTTTTTTCCCTGCTTGATAAGAAAGCCGCAGTCGCACTGATGAATAGTTGCAAGACATATTGTTTTTTGGGGGGTTTCTTCAGGCAGTGTCTGCTGCTTTTGGGTACGTGCTGTTTTCGTTTAGAGCCAGGGCAGAGTTGTGGTATGGGGGCTAGAAGTTGTTGAGGGTTTGAAAATTCAGGGGCTTCCGTCTTCTCTCGTGGTGGGAGGGATGTAGAATTTAACTGAATTCTGAACATGTTTTTTGTGGCCTAAATTGGCGTGGCAAGGCATCGTGGAGAGAAGCACATTCGGTATGTCTTACTGTTATAGCAAAGGATCTTTCAGAGGTGCTTCGAGTGAGGTTGAGAGTGAGACTTGAGCGGTGAAGGTGCTAGACACAAAATTGTGTGAGGGTTTCTCTATTAAGGTAATAGACCGCGACTTCCAAGTTCCCGGTAGCTTTATATTTGTCAAACTATTTCACTATGTACGTAGTTTAGCCTGGAAAATTACTATTTGACTGCTCGGTGATGGTTGTACACAGTCCCTCATCAATATAGCCCACATCGAGAATTTAGGTAACGTGTTGTAAAGCTGACCGCTTTTTAGACTATCTGAACTGAATAGCTTTACATTTGGATGGAATTCAGCTTTCCTTTATTGAACCACCTTAGTTGATACATGTTCCTTTGTTCTGAATGCCTACTAATAGCGGGGCGAGAATTTACAAGTCTGCTAGTATATGTTCTCACCCGAGAATGGAAGAGCGGTATGAGGCCTGATGCATACCGAGATAGAAGTCCTTCCGGATAAAGTCCCTAAATTCCGTTAAATCAACACTTGAATGGTACCGACTCTTTTGTAACTATCAATTTGACACAGAGTGCTCTGCAAAACCAGAATCAACAGCCCAGAGTATTCTTGACGACTCAGGGATAAAGCCGGCACTTTGAAATGAAAGTTTCTAGCTAATACGGCTCGCTTTTATGCAGTATTAACATGCCTGACAGCCATGTTGTAGTTTGATTCTTTTGGATCATGTGTCAACTGTGGATGATTCAGACAATGAACCCTAACCCTAAAGAAGGCCCGGAGCATTTCTTCCGGCGGTGTCCATTAGCCCGGCGCGCTCTAGAATCGTACCATAATGATGTCATAAACCTTGACGACAGCCTTGAGGACCCCTGGAACCAGCACCCCAGCAATCGCCCTTCTTTTCAGACTTTTCAGATCACAACACCACATGCCCGACCCTTTCTGAGCCGGGAGGCAGCCCAAGCAGCGTGCCACGCGTGCCACGCGTGTATCGCTCGAAATCCCTTCCATCCCGCAGCGGCATGAAGCCTGGCAACGGCCCAGATCTTTGCTTGAAGAGGCAATCGACATGGCGATCGTGACCGGCCCCCAATCGCAAAGCTTCCAGCTGTGGGACAGCATCCGGGAGAGCGCCCCGGAACTGGATTTCTGTCCACCTGCCATGGGAATGTTCAAGTTTCCCATCCCAGGATCGGACGATTTACACTACAATGGACCGTAGCGTGCCCACACCCCCCTCCACCCTCCTAGGACCCCTTTTCTCTGTGGGGACGGCATGCATCGCAGCTTGTGTGGTTCTGGGTAATAGACAAAACATGGGTGGAATGAGTTGGTATCCATCGATTTCCCGAGATAGCTGCGCGAGGTTGGGTGTCGAATATGCCCCCAAGCATGCGCCTCCCATGCGGCGTGCTATCCTGCCGCTTCTGCCGGTCTCCGGGCATCCAGTTGTGTGCCCTCCTCGGTGGCTCGTGGCTACGATGATTAGGTAGGTCCTCAAGGGCAAGAGCAAACGCCTTTAAGCCACCGGGAGCCGGTTATTCGACAGCCTACGGACGTACATCTGAGCAGCTCACGGGCGAGAGTGAGAAGCGGGCGAAGCCATTGGCCCCCTAGACCCATGCCTTCCCCGGCCACGTTAGGTCGGGTCCTGTCATCGTCTCAGCAGTAGGGCAACCTTCCTCGCTCACTGACTTCTGTGCGACACGCACCGACTCTCCTCTCTACGATTGACAGCGGCGAAGGCCAAACGCACATCGGGCTTGCTAGAGTACTACGCGTTTGTGCCTCGCGCCTTTCTTGCCTCCTCTTCGTCTCCGGAGAACAATCTCCCCCCTTCAATAGAGTAGAAGCGCGGACCCTGGTTCCCGTGGTTTCTTGGTCTCCCCACGCCTTGCACCACCCGCGGTTGATCTGCGGAAGTACCGCGCGACGATCGTCGCCAAACGGCCACTGGCGGCTTTCCAACTTACTGGCAGCTCTTGTTCACGTACGCCAGGAAACCCGTCCTTCCCTTCCATCTACCTTTGCTTTTTTTTATACTGCCACAGAGCTCGGTTGTGTCTGCACATATGTGCGAGGCAAAAAATTTGTCGCCGCCACTTCGCTTCTCTAGTATCCCACAGCAGTGTCCCCGCAGCCGCTGCACCAGCTCAACGTCACCCACCCCCACCAGGCCCTCTGTGGCTACCAACCAAGGTCTAGCTGTGGTGGCGACAGGAAACACCGAGTCCGAAGGGGATGAACTGTCGTAGACACCCCATTCTACGCTGGGAGGTCATATCGATATTTCGAGGCCTCGCAGACCGTCGGGCAGTGGGACGATAACCATGGAGTCCGTCCACGACGATGCGCCATCAGAAGGCCAAGAACCGCGGCCCCCACCACCACCAACATCCCAGGACCTGACTGTTCCTGTGGCCAAGGAGGAGGACCATGAGGCCTGGTCGGCGACTGCTACAACACCGGGCGACCACAGCCGTTCTGGGGCCGCGGACAGCTCGAATCCCACAGGCTCGCCGACGTGCATATCGTCGTGGAGCACTTCCTCCGATCACCAACTAGGCCACGGCACCCTCCAAAACGACCCCTCGGATCGCATTTTCCCCATCCGATCTGTCATCAGCGTTGAGCCAGCATGGGCAACTCCAGCCGATCGCCGGAAAATGTCAGTTTCGGATGGTCCAGGGGGCCCACTCGGCATCGGGGCTAGCATGCGCCCACCTCCAACCCCGACCCCGAAGCTGAACCTTGATGGTTTGGATCGGAAAGCCGCGACGCCGTCACCGGCAGGTCCTTCCTCGCGACCAGTGTCCGTTTCCCCCTGTGGCAGGCCGCCGCCCACCACGGAACGAGCTCGACAGCGCCGCACGAACACCATGTCAGGGTCAATGTCCAGCATCCAGGCCGATGCGGAACGACAAGGAACCGCGACACTGGTGCCTCTGATAGTTGAATCCTCCTCATCCGATGAAGAAGACTCGGTACCGGCTGCGGATATTAGCCAGGGCGCGATGAGCTCCTCCGGTCGTAGGTCGCCGGACCCGCCTGTTTCCGAGTCACTCTACACACACCGTTTCAAACACGTCATGACCGAAGAGGGTCACGCAGTCATCACAGGAAGAGATGGGACACTGCAGCGGTGCGAAGACGAGCCGATACACATGCCGGGCGCTGTGCAATCATTTGGGCTGATGCTAGCTATCCACGAGGAGGAAGATGGCCGCTTCCAGGTCCGATATGTCAGCGAGAACTCGAAGCGATTCCTCGGCCGAAGCCCGCAGGAATTGTTTCGACTAGTCGACTTCTTGGACATTTTGACGGACGAGCAGGCCGAAAACCTCCTGGACCATATCGACTTTATTCGAGACGAGGACGCAGATCCAGCTGTCAACGGACCCGAGGTCTTCAGCTTGTCCATCAAACCTCCTGGCAAGGGGCGGTCTGTCAAGCTGTGGTGTGCCATTCATGTGCATCCTGCGCACCCCGACATGGTAATCTGCGAGTTTGAGATGGACGACGATCACGACTTCCCGCTACGCCCCCCGGACGAAGACAGCCCTGGGGTCCCTGAAGATACCCTGCAAACGAACCCCACGACGGAAGAGCTCACTGAAAGCACGGAGATTATGAGCAGACCGCTAAGGGTACTGCGGAGCGCACGCAAACGGCGAGGTGAAGCCGGCGCAATGCAAGTGTTTGACATAATGTCCCAGGTTCAAGAACAACTGTCGAACGCGCCGAACCTCGAGAGGTTTCTGAAGATCTTGGTCGGTATTGTGAAGGAGCTCACTGGATTTCACCGGGTCATGATATATCAATTTGACAACTCCTTCAACGGAAAGGTGGTGACGGAGCTTGTAGACCCGGCGCAGACAAGGGATCTCTACAAGGGACTGCATTTTCCGGCAACAGATATTCCGAAGCAAGCACGCGAACTATACAAGCTCAATAGGGTCCGTCTCCTCTACGATAGGGATCTCGAGTCGGCCAGGATCGTCTGCAGGTCGAAGGAGGAGCTTGAGACTCCCTTGGACATGACGCATTCGTACTTACGGGCGATGTCGCCCATTCACGTGAAATATCTCGCCAATATGGCTGTGCGCTCGTCAATGTCAATTTCGATCAATGCGTTTGGCGATCTCTGGGGGCTGATCGCGTGCCATTCTTATGGGCCGAAGGGTATGCGGGTGTCCTTTCCGATCAGGAAGATGTGTCGCCTGGTCGGCGATACCGTCTCCAGGAATATTGAACGCCTCTCATATGCATCTCGGCTGCAAGCTCGGAAACTCATTAACACCGTCCCAACAGACAAGAACCCTTCGGGTTACATTATCGCTTCGTCGGACGACCTACTCAAGCTCTTCGATGCTGACTTTGGCATGCTGTCGATTAGAGAGGAGACAAAGATCCTTGGCAGGATTGGGCAATCTCAGGAGGCGCTGGCGATGCTTGAGTACTTGCGGCTGCGCAAGTTCACATCTGTTGTTATGACGCAGGATGTGAAAGCCGAGTTTCCCGACTTACGCTACCCTCCAGGATTCTCCGTTGTTGCCGGTCTGCTGTATGTTCCCTTGAGCGTCGGAGGCAATGATTTCATCGTGTTCTTCCGCAAAGGGCAAGCCAAGGAGGTGAAGTGGGCTGGCAACCCCCATGAAAAAGTCATCCGGGAGGGCACTCAGGCATATCTCGAACCCAGAAAAAGTTTCAAGGTCTGGCATGAGACTGTCCTGGGTAAGTGTAGAGAGTGGTCGGAGGAGCAAGTTGAAACGGCCGCCGTTCTGTGCCTGGTGTATGGCAAGTTCATTGAGGTATGGAGGCAGAAGGAGGCCGCGTTGCAGAACAGCCGGCTCACGCGGCTTCTCTTGGCAAACTCGGCACACGAAGTCCGCACGCCACTCAACGCCATCATCAACTATTTGGAGATCGCGCTCGAAGGCTCCCTGGACCAGGAGACGAGAGACAACCTCGCTAGATCCCACTCAGCCTCCAAGTCACTCATCTACGTTATCAACGACCTCTTGGATCTTACCAAGACGGAGGAGGGACAGGAATTGATCAAGGACGAAATATTTGATCTTCCGGCGTGCATACGAGAGGGCACAGATCCGTTCAAAATTGACGCGAGACGAAAAGGAATTTCCTACGAATTTATCCAGCACAAGGGCCTTCCTCGGTTTGTTTATGGCGACCAGAGGCGAGTACGGCAGGTTGTGGCCAATGTAACGGCGAATGCTGTGAAGCACACGGCGGAAGGCCGCATACGGGTTGAACTGTATGCTGCTGAGGTGCTGGACCGTCGAGTTTGGGTGGAGATCGTGATTGAAGACACCGGAGAGGGTATGAGTGACACTCAGCTGGACGCGCTCTTCCGGGATCTGGAACAAGTGACCGGGGACGGCGATGATGACGATCCGCGGCCGGAGACAGAGGAGGGTGGAGAAGAACCAGAAGCGAAGAGAACGTTGGGTCTCGGTTTGGCTGTTGTGGCCAGGATCCTTCGCAACATGGACGGCCAGCTTCGCTTAAAATCCGAAAGAGGAAAGGGTTCCAGGTTTGTCATACAGTTGCCATTCGACCTCCCCGAAGATAACTCGAACTCGCAATCTCCTGAAGAAGAGGATACCCCAACGGCGGCGGTTTCTGTCACCGTGTCAAACAACACAGTAGTCTCGGCTGGAACTGCGCCGTTGCAAGACGGCGAAGTTATGCTGGTTGACCGAGGCCGCTCTGTGTCCAGTATCAACGTAAGCTATACGAGTTCACTATCTCCGAAAAAGAGTTTTGACGAAACACGGAGCATGTCCGATCAGCACAGTATCACCAGCAGAGGCAGTGGGAGGAGCGCGATGAGTGATGCCGAGCGGTTGATTGACGCGATCCAGATGCCGCTGACACTGGGAGACCCGGAGCCCGAGACCGTCGCGCGTCAGAGACCAAACTCCCGTGGTCCATACTATACCTCGACGCCATCTAGCACGAAGTTGGTGCACCCGTCGCGCTCTATCAGTCCGAGTGAAAGAAGATCACGGCCCGATTCTCTATCCCGCTCCGGATCCCAGCCCGCAGATAGACCAAACACTGGGAGGAGCACGGAGACAACGGGCGTGCAGTTCATAACCGACACCAAAGTGCCCATCAAGCCGGTGCGAATCCCAGACGAATATCAACCACCACCTAAGCTTCCCCATCAGAATGAGCCATCGCGGGTCCTGTACGAGATCACGAGCGTGAACGACAGGTTGAAAGTCACGAAAGTACCCGAGGCTGGTGAGCCAACATTGGTGAAGCTGCATGTACTGGTTGCGGAAGACGATCCCATCAATGTCAAGGTTCTGCGGAAACGGTTGGAGAAGGCCGGCCATAAAGTATCGCACGCCGTCAACGGAGAGGACTGCGCGACTGTCTATCAGGAAAAGCCGGGCGACTTTGATGTGGTCCTCATGGATATACAGGTAAGCTGTCCTTTGCCCTGAGGCCGGAGCGTTCGCTGACATGAATAGATGCCGATCGTGGATGGCCTTACTAGCACCAAGATGATCAGGCTGTTCGAGCAGTCAGAGGGCCACGCCGGCTTATCTCTGGTTGCAAATAATCACGGCCGGATCCCCATTATCGCTGTCTCGACCTCGTTAGTGGAGCGTGAAAAAGATACATATGTCAGTGCTGGGTTTGACGGGTGGATTCTCAAACCCATTGACTTCAAGCGTCTAGAGACGCTTCTATTGGGTATTGTTGACGACGGCGTCCGGGACGAGTCTCTATATGTGTCAGGCGAATGGGAGCGCGGCGGTTGGTTTGCGCAACGACACGAGTCGGAAGAGCCAGAACCCGCACATCGTTTGAAGAAGAAGGCTGGCAAGGCCGAGTTACGGCTTGATGAGATAATCCAAGACGAACAGGCGCCATCGGCTGTGGTCTAGAAGCGCCGAGGGGTTAATGAGGTTCGTCACGGTCGTGATGGATGAAGAGTTTCAATGATACCCAGCTCGCGATATCGGAACGCGGCAACATCTTTAACTGTACCCCCCGTTAGATTTGTGGACAGTGGCGTTCATGTCGAGCCTTTAGACCGGCTGCGGAGATGGCGAGGGACGCGAGCGAGAGGGTGGGACGGCCAATCGCGGAGGCTGAGTTTAGCTGGAGTTGCGTTGAATGAAGTGGATTGCATTGCATAGGCGTTTTCGGGTTCGTTAGGTAGCTCTCTTCTGAATCGTTGGAATATGGTTATGAATATTTTCTTGTTGGCTCTGCCGGTCTATTGGACTCCAAATGTTGAGCATTGTTGACGTTATACAGGTGAACAAGGCACTAGGGAGGGTCAGAGGCTTGAATTGGAAATGGATAAACCGTCGTATTTGATGCAAGGGATGATTGCCGGTGTCCATCGCCCCAAACGTGCCAGTTGTCTGGATAGGAAGAGCCGAGATCTCAGTTGGATGTGACTGCCTCCATTCTGAGGAAAACCACGTTCAGCCTCCTTTTCTGTGCTTTTCGTATTACAACATACATATAAATATCCTGCATACTGTCTGTGCTCACGTCCCCGAGGAACCTGGTTACAATACGTAGGGGTTTTTAGCTCTCGGTACGTTACGCTTCCTTGCTTCATCAATGCGGTTACATAACGCTGCTGTTGTCCGCGGGGTATGGGCGCGGTCTAGGCGCTTAGTTTGACTGGTCTTGAGCGCAGCTAGGTGCAGCTGTCCATTGTCGCGCAGCGACGGCAGGTGCGTCCAACCGAGTGGTTGTCTTCGGCTTGTGAGGATGAGGATGAGTGGGAACAGTGGGAACAGTGGGAAGCTCGCGTACGTAGGTCGGTAGGTTTGTTGCAGTTGCAGTTGCAGAAAGGTGCGTGCGTGCGGGGCGAGGGCTTGGGCATGCGATGCGAGTGATCTGCGAGTATGGATGTACCTAGGTTGGTAGGTTGATAGTACAGGAGCATCCCTGAGGCAGGCAGGGCTAGGCGCGCCTGTGTGAGCTTATCTTGCTCACTTGCTGCTGTAGGAGATGTGGAGGAGATAGGGATTAGGGATTGGGAGACTTGTGGGTGGTGGGAGGAAGATCCAATGGGGCACATGTGTGAGCTGGGAGCGAGATAGGGCACATGTTCACGGGTGTGGGTTGGGGGGGAAGTTCAGGGTGAGGAAGCGGTGAGGAAGGGCGTTGGACGGGAAGGTAGGTTAATGAGTTGGTGAGAGGATACGGGGACATGTGTGTCAGGATTTCGGCTGGTAGATAGGTAGACGACAGTTTTGTCGTTTGGGATGGGATGGGATGCATTGTGCGTTCGTTCGTTCGTTGGGAATTGAAAATGACAAGACCTGCTGGCGGGAGAGATTCGAGGTCGGTCGGGAGATCGGGCGGCAGGCAACCAGGTGGGGGTGCGGTGGATCGCGTGTGTACTTACCTACCTTGAATGATCGTCATGCTCCAGACCGGGTTCCCCCTTCGCTAGCCGCTGGTTGGCGTTGGCGGTTAATACCGTATCATCGGCCCCAACGAGACGCCTACGCTGGCTGGCTGAGGT